>JRYG01000998.1_pt1 | contig 15339 bp, 11 predicted proteins | sample 235341 | NCBI WGS metagenome assembly JRYG01 (sample SAMN03074218, study PRJNA261478) | activated sludge metagenome | biome: Wastewater Treatment Plant; feature: Wastewater; material: Activated sludge; isolation source: activated biomass of a wastewater treatment plant treating hydrocarbon... ... | reverse complement strand
CTGGCCACCCGGAGGCCGAGGGCCCCGGGGGTCGCGACAACCCGGATCCGGCAGGAGCCCCCGTTGTCGAGAGCGCGGCCGGAACAGTTGTTGGCCGTAATCTGGAAATCACCCGGGTTCGCCCCACTGATTGTCGCGGGACCGGAGATGGTCATCCTCGATGATCCGACGTTGGTGACCGTGACCGGCAGGGCCGCGCCCGGCTGGCCGACCGTCTGATTGTTGAACTCGACGTTCGTGGTCCGGGCCTCGGGATCGGTGTTGAAGAGCTCTGCTGTCGAGAAGATGGTGAAGTTGCCGAGACCACCAGCGATGAGACCCTGGCCGGAAGGCAGGACTGCGAACGCGGCCCTGGAGCGGGGCACGGTAAGCGAGGACGTCGAGGAGTAGGTTCCGGCGACCGGGTCGTAGAGCTCTGCCGAGGTGAGTTCATTGGACGTTCCAAAGCCCCCGGCCACAAGTATCTTTCCGTTCGTAAGGGTTCCAGCGGTCGCGCCTTCGCGCGCCGTTATCAGGGACCCCGTCGGGCTCCAGGTCAGGGTAGCGGGGTCGAACAACAGAGATGACGCGGTGACCGTGGGGACACGGCCACCGGAGACGAGGACCCTCCCATCGGGTAGCGCCGCCGCAGTTGCTCCATACCTGGTGGTGGGAAGCGAGGTTGTTGTGGCAAAGGTTCCGGTCTGGGGGTCGAATATCTCGGCCGATGACCAGGAGTTGGTTCCGTCCGTGCCCCCGACAACCAGCACCCGCCCGTCCGGCAACGGAGCGGCTGCAGCAGAGTTGCGGGCGGTACCCATGCTCCCGGTCGTCGAGAACGAGCCTGTCACCGGGTCATACAGACGGGCTGTGGTCTGAGCAGACGTGGGACTGCCGGTGAGATTGCCTCCGGCGATCAGGACCTTTCCGTCAGGCAGTGGTGCCATCACGGCTCCGGCCATCTGGGCGGGCAACGGCGGACCGGCCACGAAGGTCCCGGAACCTGGCTGATAGATGTAAGTGCTGGTGCCGTTCGAGCCTGCGATCAGCACCCTTCCGTCGGACAGCGGTGCCGCCGCGGCCGGATACATGCCGGTAGCCATTGATCCGGTCGGGCTCCAGAAGGGACTGGCCGCAGCTATCGCCGGAGCCGATAGCGCAGCGACACAAGCGAAAGCAGCCATAAGGGCAAAGGTTCGCTTCACCGGACCCTCACCTTCATCTGGGGACGCTGGACACGGCCCTTGGTGTCAGAGACGGCTGTCACCCCGAAGACGGCCATGGAGAGTGGCTTCGCCTTGCGGATCGCTGGACGGGCGGATGCGGGAACGGCCGCGAACAGCTTCCTGCTCTTGCCGGCCGGTATCGGCCCCGGCAGCCTCGTCTTGAGCTTGATGCTGCGGCCTCCCGGCTTCACCTTCCCGGCGAACTTCGTGACCCGGCAGGCACTCTTCGGACAGGTGACGGTGGCCAGGAAAAGACGGCCGCGGGCATCCATGCGGACCGGTCCGGCGGTCTTCTTGATCCTCGGGATCGATGCAGCCGGGGCCGGCCGGTCCGGACCCTTCGGGCCGGTCGGGCCGGTCGCGCCAGTCGGTCCGCTCGGCCCCGAAGGACCGGTGGACCCGGTGGGACCGGAGGGACCGGTTTCTCCTGTCGCACCCGTGGGCCCCGTGGATCCGGTCGATCCCGTGGGTCCCGTCGCTCCACTGATCCCGATGCCGGTGAGTTCAATCTCGATTCCGCCGGGGACGTTGCTGGACAGTGTCAAGGTGGCAGTCCGCGCACCATCGGCCGAGGGGATGAAGAACGCCTCGATCGAACATGAGCCGTTGAAGGGGAGATCGACGCCGAAGCAGTCCTCTTCGATCACCTGGAAATCGGCCGCGTCTGGCCCGGACAACTCCGAGTCGCCATAGATGCTCAGGGTCTGGGAGCCAAGGTTCGTTATGTCGATAACGGTCGCCTGTTCCTCTCCGACGAAAACCGCGCCAAATGATTGACCGTTCACCGAGGGTGTCGGGGCCGGGTTGAAGATCTCGGCCGAGGCTTGTGTCCCGACTGTCGAGTTACCCCCGGCCACAAGGACCCTTCCTCCAGGCAACTCCGAGACTCCCGGAAGGCTCCGGCTCACGCCCATGTTGGGCCCCGGAGCCCAGGTTCCCGATTCGGGGTCGTAGATCACGGTCGAGGCGGTCGACGACAGCGGTAGAGCACCACCGGCAACCAGGACTGTGCCGTCGGCGAGAAGTGCCGCCTTGGCGCCGTTCCTGCCGGCCGGCAGCGAGGTTCCCGAGGTGAAGTTGCCGGTGGCCGGGTCATAGATCTCGACCGTGCTCTGGGCACCTCCGGAATTCGCTCCACCAGCCATCAGAACCCTCCCGTCGGGGAGCGGGGCACCCGCGATTCCGGATCGGGGACCGGACATCGCGTTGCCGCCGCTGAAGGTACCCGTGGCCGGGTCGTAAATCTCTGTCGTGGCCAGGTACTGGCTCGAAGGTGTGCCGCTGAATCCGCCGGCGATCAGTATCCGGCCGTCCGGCAGGGGTGCTGCGCCTGAGTTGTACCGGGCCTGGGTCATGGATCCGGTGGCCGTCCAGGTGTTGGTCGCAGGGTCGAAGATCTCGGCGGTGTTCGTGCCAATTCCGGCGTTTATGCGACCGCCGGCGACGAGGATTCTGCCGTCCGGAAGGGGCACGGCGGCCGCCCCGTATCGGGGAATGCTCATCGGGGTTGCTGGAGTCCACGAAAGGGTCGCCGGGTTGAAGATCTCGGTCGTGTTGGTTTCGTTGGTGGCGCCATCACGGCCTCCCACAACCAGAACCCTGCCGTCGGGAAGTGGCGCGGCACCCGGACCCCAACGGGCCGTTCCCATCGAGGTGGTGCTGCTGAAGTAAGCGGCAGCCTGGGCCGACCCGGCCAGGAAGAGAATTCCGGCGGCTGCGGCCAGCACCAGCATCGAGGTTCGGAGTGCGTTCCTCACCATCTCACTTCGCCCTCACGATCACGACCATCGACTTCGTCGTCCGGCCACCGTCACTTGTTGCCGCGATGGTGATGCCGATCCGGGAACGCCTGCCGGCAGCCTTCAGGCGCGTGACGATGCCCGACGGGATCATCACCCGGGCCGACACGCTGCCGCCTCCGGAAAGCCTCTTTGGCACCGTCACCTTCACTTTGGCCTTCCGGCCCACCCCGGCCCGGATCGCTCCGGTCGCCCGGTTCACCCGGCAGGAGCTCGCGCAGGAGATCCTCGCGAAGGCGAAACTGCGGCCCTGAATCAGCCGGCGCTGCTTCACGGTCTGCTTGATCACCGGCTTGGAAGGTGGAATCACGTCACCCTGCGGCCCGGTTGGCCCGGTTGGCCCGGCGGGGCCTGTGTCACCCGTGCCGCCGGAAGAACCTGTGGGGCCGGTCGGGCCAGATCCGCCTGTGGGACCGACATCACCGGTTGATCCGGTGTCCCCGGTCGGACCGGTCGGCCCGACTGGCGCTTCCACTCCGTTCCCGCAGAGGCAGAACACGTTCTCGACCGGATCGGTATTCGCATTGATCACCAGATCAGCCCCACGCGGACCCAGGTCGGAGGGAGCGAACGTAATCCCGATCACGCAGGACTGCCTGAACTCAAGGCTGCGGCCGGCGCACTCGTCCGAACGGATTTCGAAGTCCGCGGCATCGTCACCCTCGATCGTCGCTCCGCCCCCTATCCGCAATACCTGTGAGCCCAGGTTCGTGATCCTGACCTGGCGCAGGGACGAGGTGGTGCCGACGACCTGATCACCAAATATTCCGCCGATTCCCCTCATGAAGGGGGCGCTGTTGAAAACAACAGTCGAGTTGAGGGGAGTCCCGTTGAAAGTCGCGACGCCCCCGAAAACGACGGCGCGGCCGTCCTGAAGGCTCGCCGACGAGCCCAGGGCGCGCGCACCTCCGATCCCCGAATCGAAGGGGAGGAAACTCTCCGACCAGCGCTCGAAGGTCTCTGCGTCATCGGGATAGGCGAGGGAGTCATTGGCACCCCCGCCGATCAGTACTGCGCCGTCGGGCATCGTGATGGCGAATGCCTGAGAGCGACCGGAAATCATCGAGTCCGTCACCGCTGTGAACTGTCCGGTTGCGGGGTCATAGATTTCGGCGGAATCGAGGGTGCCCCCGGGGCTCAAGCCACCGGCGACCAGCACCCGGCCACCGGGGAGGGGCGCCGCAACCGCGAACGCTCGTTCCGTGTTCAGCGCGCCGGTCGGCGAAAAGGTTTGCGTTACCGGGTCGAATATCTCGGCCGAACTGAAGTACAGACCGCCGTTGAAGCCGCCCGCGATCAGCACCCGGCCGTCCGGCAGCAGCGCGGTGGCGGGCGCCTGGCGAGCCGTATCCATGGTGCCGGTCACAGGTGAGAAAGTTCCGCTCGCCGAGTCATAGATCTCGGCCGTGTTCAGCCGCTGCCCCGAATCGTCCAAACCGCCGGCGACCAGCACCTGACCTCCGGCAATTGGCACGGTGGCCGATTGCTGTCTGGCTGTCCCCATCGAACCAGTGGCCGTGAATGAGCCGTCAGCCGGGTTGAACACCCAGGCGCTGGCAAGCCGGTTCGAGCCGTCGTACCCACCGGCTACGAGAACGTTTCCGTTTGGCAGCGGGGCCACGTTCAGGCCCAGCCGGTTGCCGGGCATGTTCGGACCCGGTGCGAAGTAATCAGCCGACCGGGCGAACGACGGAAAGGCGACGAGCAGCAGAAGCAGGCCGATGCCCGCAACCGCGCCGACGATTCCCCCTGGGTACCTGTCGCCCTCCTGACACGGACGGCACTCTACTGACTGAAGCGGCCCGATTCCAGATACCCTCCCGGTGGCGCTGATGCCGCTTTATCGCGCCTAATGACCACCTCTCAAGACGACCCTCAAGGAGCATCTTGCGCAACCCCAGGAACTTCTTCAAGCCCAAGGCGATCGGCGCTCCGGATCCGATCACCGAGGTCCCCTTCGGCCCCTCCCGGATGATCCACTTCTTCGATGCCTCAAACGAAAAGATGGCGGCGAAAGTGCCGGACATGGCCAAACAGGCCGACATTCTGCTCGGCAACCTCGAAGACGCCGTGCCGGTCGACAACAAGGAGGCCGCCCGGGCCGGACTGGTCAAGGTCGCCAGGGAAGCCGACCTCGGTGGCACGCCGCTGTGGACCCGGATCAACTCGCTGGAGAGCCCCTGGGTCCTCGATGACCTCACCACACTTGTCACCGAAGTCGGCAACAGGATCGACGTGGTCATGGTTCCCAAGGTCGAAGGACCCTGGGACATCCACTACGTGGACCAGCTGCTCGCCCAGCTCGAGGCCAAGGGCAACGTGACGCGCCCGATCCTGATCCACGCGATCCTCGAGACCGCGCAGGGCGTGACCAACGTCGAGGACATCGCCGCCGCCAGCCCTCGGATGCAGGGAATGAGCTTCGGCCCGGCCGACCTTGCTGCCTCCCGCCGCATGAAGACCACCCGGGTCGGTGGTGGCCACCCCGGTTACCGCTCGCTCGAGGACCCGGACGCGGAAAACCCGGAGGCCGCCCGCGTGAGCGCCCAGCAGGATCCCTGGCATTACTCGATCGCCCGCATGGTCGATGCCTGCACCGCGAACGGCATTCTTCCCTTCTACGGTCCGTTCGGTGACATCAAGGACCTCGAGGGTTGCGAGGCCCAGTTCCGCTCGGCCTTCCTGCTCGGCTGCGTAGGCGCCTGGTCCCTCCACCCCGCCCAGATCGCCGTCGCGAAGAAGGTCTTCTCGCCGCCGGTCGATGAGGTCATCTTCGCCAAGAAGGTCATCGAGGCGATCCCGGACGGCCGGGGCGTTCACATGATCGACGGCAAGATGCAGGACGACGCCACCTGGAAGCAGTGCAAGGTGATGGTCGAGCTGGCCGAGATGCTTGCCGAGAAGGATCCAGAGTTGAAGGAGCAGTACGGCCTCTAGGGCTTGACTGCAGTTGCGCCGGTCTCGACCGGCTCCCATTCCAAACCCGCCCCTCCCAATCGAAGCAACTGATGGTTGGGAGGGGCTCGGTTCAGCGGCGGGATCGACGAGCGATGATGCGGAAGTTGATCTTCCTCCCGTCGCCCGGTCTCCCGCTTGGGTAAAGCGCCCGGACCCTGAAGGTGTGGGCACCCGGCCTCAGGCTGTAGCTGACCGGACTCCGGCAGCTACGGAACTTCTGTCCGTCAATCCGGCACTGGGTTCCGGTCGCCCGGCCGGTACCGCGGAAGGCGAAGGTCACCTTGCGCCGCGGCTTGCCTGACTGCGCGGGTGCGCCCTTACGCTTGACCCAGAGCACGACACGCTTCGCGGGCCTTCTGGAGATCGTGACGCCGGCCGGCCTGGCCGATTCCACAGCGGAACGAACGAATTCCCGCACCATCTCGGTCATGGCGGATGTGTCGCCGGACGCACCGAGCTGCGTGTTGATCCCCTCGTGGTCGTAGGGCGCGCCGAAGACCGATGAGTCCGGGTCCTGGCCGAGGGCAGTGGCCATCGCACGGCTGGAGGCAATCCGGTTGGGCCTTCCGGCCTGAGTCACCAGCAGGAAGCGAGGGTCGGTGGAATCTGCCTGAAGAAGAGGAGAGACCCTGTCCCACCGCGGTTCGACTGCCTCTTCACCCGGGGTGCCAAAGGTCTGCCACAGCATGGTCCGGCGGGAAAAAGAAACACCCTGGGCGGCAGGGTCGGCTTCGGCCCGGATGTTCAGCGTGTCGGTGTCCAGGGTGACCGCGCCCAGTACCTGCCGGGGCGAAACCTGCCGGCCGCGGAGCCATGCGGGACTGGTTGCCGCGAGGGCGGCCAGATGAGCGCCGGAGGAATGTCCGATCAGGACGATTCGATCCGGGTCTCCTCCATATGAGCTGATGTTTCTGGAAAGCCAGCCGATCGCCTCTGCCACGTCGGCGATGTGATCGGGGGCCCGGACGCGGTCCGCAGCGAAGGCTCCCGAGAGATCGTCGGCCAACACCGGCGAGAGCCGGTAGTTGATGCTGACGAAGACATATCCGAGATCATTGAACAGGCGGACCTTGTCCGGCATTCGGTTCGACTTGTCCCCGACCATGAGGCCTCCCCCGTGGATGTAGATGACGACGGGACGCGGTGCGCTGTTGCCACCTGCGGGCACGGCCGGCAGGTAGATGTCCAGGCTGTTCTGGGAAACGTCCGCCGGGCCGACCTCGTCCACGTTGTAGTTCAGGTCCAGGATCTGACGAGCCGGCTTCTCGACAGAGGCCGACGCGGACCCCGCTCCGACAAGAGCGATGACGATCAGTGCGAGCAGGGCTGAGAGCCGGGACGCCATACATCCAGAACCCGGGCGCAAGGGCGAGGTAGCGGCCTCAGGCCCCGAACGGATCCTGAAGGCGAGCGCCCAGCCAGTTGGTCAGCAGCCGGTTGTAGGTGGCGCTGATGTGGCCCCGGTCGCGGTACTTGAGGACGTTGCCGTGGACGGCCCGGCAGCGACCACCGGGACATACCTTGGGCAGCGGATCGATTATCTGGACAGCCTTCAGCCGCTTGGCAGCGGCAAAATCGTATGCCTCCGAAAGCGGCCTTCTGGCCGGGAAGGCGCAGCGGCCCGGGTCATCGCGATTCTGCGAGACGCAAACGGAAGGCAGGAATTCGCTGGACATCGGGAGATCCCTCATGACCGTGACCTGGGCGCCGGACTTGCGCAGTTTCAGCAGGGTGTCGTACATCCCCTTGCGGAAGTGGGGCTCGCTGGCGGCGCGGCTGAGCCGCTTCCCGTTCTTGATCACGTATGTGTTGGTCGCCGTGTTGCTGGCGACGAAGACGAGCCCCGGCTTCTCGGTCCTGATGCGTTTCAGGGCGTTGTGACGCCAGCGGTTGCAGACGGGACTGATGTTCACGATCGCGGCGGTACAGCTCTTGCGCATCAGCATCGTGAGTTCCCAGCCACGCCTTTCGGCCAGCTCGATCAGGGCCGGGGTCCATTGGAGCGCATGGGAGTCACCGAAGACGACGACCTTTTTCTCCGAGCCGACCGCGCCGTAGCGACAGGGCGGTGAGGTGACCGCATTCGTGTAGATCAGGCAGCCGTCGCGGAAGACCGGGCCCTTGTCGGTCTTGACCGCCGCAAACGAAGGAATGTAGCTGCGGGCGGCGGTGGCTGGGGCAGCCTGGATTGCCAGGAGGACGGCGAGCGCCGATAGCAATACAGCCAGAACGGCTCGGTCGCGACTCGAGAATGTTTCGGTCATCGGCCGACCTTCAGGCTCACAAGCCGGGAAACGCTGACCCTGCCAGTGCCGTCATAGGTGGAAACTCTCAACTTGTGCGGCCCCACATTCAGCCTCCACTTTCGGGGGCAGAGGGTTTCCCGACGCCCGTCGACCCGGCAGGTGACCAGCCTGGCAGCCGGATCAGAGGTGATCCTCAAACTGATCACACCGGTCCTCGCCCGACCCCTGGCGACAGTGGAACGGCTCCCGATGATCACCGGGGAGTAGCGCACCGGGTTGATCGCAGAGGCTGCGAATCTCATCAGGGGCCTGGTCACTCCCATGTCCCCTTCAGGGTTTCCGAGCAGGGGCACGACGCCCGCATGCTCGGTTGGTACCCGATGAGAAACCAGACCGAGGCGCTGGCCCAGCTTCGTGGCCATTTTCCCTGCGTCGGCCCAACGGTCCGGCGAGGTGGTCGGCACCACGTAGAAGATCGGTGGATCGCTGCGATCTGCAAACCGGAGCGGCGATGCTGAAGCCCAGTTCGGCCGCTTTCGCTCTTCCGACGGGGTACCGAATGCGTTGAACATCATCCTCTGGAAGCCGGCGTTGATCCTTCGGTAGGCGGGGGTCATCATGCGCGGCACGTCGAAGCCGACTGAGTCGAGCGAGAAGATCCCCTTGATCTGTGAGGTCGACATTCCCCGGGCCTTGAGGTAGGCCGGCCTGGTTGCCAGCAGCGTCGAGATCTGCCCACCGGCCGAGTCGCCTCCGGTCAGCATCCGGTTGGGGTTGCCACCGAAGTCGCCGATGTTCCGGTTCACCCAGCCCAGGGCGCGAGCCGCATCCAGGTAGTGGGTCGGGAATCTGAGACGCTCAGGCGAAAGTGCCAGCGGTCCGCTCAGGTCGGGGGAAAGCCGGTAGTTGACCGAGACGAAGATGTATCCGGCGTCGACCAGGGTCTTCGCCTTGAACGGCATGGTCGAGCTGACCTTGTCGCCCGTGAACCACCCGCCCCCGTGGATCCAGACGAACACGGGTCGAGGACGGGGCGATTCCTCGACCGGCACATACACGTCGAGCAGGTTTGAACCGGGCTGGTCATTGGCCGGCCCGTACGCGATGTCGGACTCGACCGTGTACGGGTCAGCCGACCTGGCAGGGGCAGCCAGGACCGCGAGTGCGGCCAGCGCAACAGCTGCGGAAAGCAGCATCCAGCGCCATGTCCGTTCGTACCCTGCCTTGAGCATTCGAGGAAGGTAACACCCTTCCTGCCCCCGGGGTGCGGCCCGGGCCGCCGCATGCTCAGGCGATTGCAGGCGCCTCGGGCAGGCGATCAATCGCCGCGTCGAGTTCGTCCTGTGACAACTCCAGATCTGTCAGCTCCCCGGCCAGGTAGGCCTGGTACGCGGACATGTCGAAGTGGCCGTGGCCGGAGAGCCCGAGCAGGATCACCCTCTCTTCACCCCCCTGCCTTGCCGCCTCGGCCTCCTCGATCACCGCGCGGATCGCGTGGGCAGGCTCCGGCCCGGGGATGATTCCCTCGGTCCGGGCAAAGAGCAGGGCCGCGTCGAAGGCTGCGCCCTGCGAGACCGCTGTCGCCTCGACCATCCCTTCGTGAACGAAGGCGCAGAGGCTCGGCGCGTCCCCGTGGTAGCGCAAACCACCCGAGTGGACCGGCGGCGGCACGAAATCGTGACCCAGGGTGTACATCGGCATCAGCGGAGTCATCCCGACCGTGTCCCCGAAGTCGTAGGCGTACCGGCCACGGGTCAGGGTCGGGCAGGCCGCCGGCTCCGCGCCGAGGAACCTGGTCTTCCTGCCATTCCGGATGTTCTCCCGCAGGAAAGGGTTGATCAGGCCGGCGAAGTTGGAGCCGCCGCCGACACAGCCGACCACCACATCCGGGTACTCGCCTGCCATCTCCATCGCAGCGATCGATTCCTGCCCGATCACGGTCTGATGCAGGCAGACGTGGTTGAGCACCGACCCGAGCGCGTAGTTGGCGTCCGCGGAGCTGGCGGCGACTTCAACCGCCTCGGAGATCGCGATCCCGAGGCTGCCGCTCTGGTGGCCCGCCTGCGACCGCCCCGCCTCGGTCAGGTCGGAAGGACTGCGGTGGACCGACGCACCCCAGGTCTCGATCATGGCCCGACGGTAGGGCTTCTGGTCGTACGAAACACCGACCATGAATACCTCGCACTCGATGCCGAACCACTGGCAGGCCAGGGAGAGGGCCGAGCCCCACTGCCCCGCCCCGGTCTCGGTAACCAGCTTTCTGGTACCGGCCTCACGGTTGTAGAAGGCCTGAGCCACCGCGGAGTTCAGCTTGTGGGAGCCGGCCGGCGAGGTCCCCTCGTACTTGTAGTAGATGTGAGCCGGAGTATCGAGGGCCTGTTCCAGCCGGGTGGCGCGGATCAGCGGAGTCGGCCGCCAGAGCCTGTAGATCTCCCGCACCTCCTCCGGAATCTCGATCGACTCCTCCGGTGACATCTCCTGTTCGATCAGGGACATCGGGAACATGGCTGACATGTCGTCGGGTCCAGCCGGCTGACCGGTGGCCGGACTGAGCGGCGGTAACGGCTCCGAGGGAGCGTCAGCCATGATGTTCACCCAGTGGGTGGGGATTTCCGACTCAGGCAGCAGGTACTTCTTGGTCTCCTCGCTCATGGGGACATCCTAAGTCGGCGTGCTGCACGCGGCCACCTCTTGAGACCCGGGCAGCTCCGAAGGGTGACCGCGGGCCCGCCTTGTCAGGTGGCCAACCCGGAAATCAGCCTGGTGACCCGCTCCATTCCCGGGCCCACCGCTGCGATCACGTCGGTCATCCTCAGTTCTTCGGAGGCGATTCCGGCGGCAAGGTTGCCGACCGGACAGACGGCGGCGTAGTCCAGTCCCGCTTCGCGGGCCAGAATGGCCTCGGGCATCCCGGTCATTCCGACCACATGGCAGCCATCGGCCGCCAGCCGGCGGATCTCCGCTGCAGATTCGAAGCGTGGACCCTGCGTGGCGGCGTAGGTGCCGCCGTCGATGAAGTCGATCTCCAGGTCTTTCAGGCCGGCCACAACCCTGGATCGCCATTCCGGTGAGTACGGATCGGTGAAGTCGAAGTGCACAACCGGGTCGCCTTCGGCCTGGAATGTCATCTCCCGGCCCCAGGTGTAATCGATCAGCTGGTCGGGGACGACGAGTTCACCCGGTCCGAACGCCGGCGCGATCCCTCCCACGCTGGAGACCGCGAGGATCCGGTCGCAGCCGGCCTCGCGCAGGGCATGGACGTTGGCCCTGTAATTGACCCTGTGCGGCGCGATCGAGTGGTCGGTGCCGTGCCTCGCGATGAAGGCGACACCTGCTCCGACCATCGAAACGACCACGGGGCCCGATGTCGGGCCCCATGGGGTGGACTCCGGTCCGGCGTCGGCGGGACCTTTGTCGTTCAGACCGTAGAGACCGCTACCGCCGATGACTCCGAGCAGGGCCATCGGGGATTTCGATCAGGCGCCGAGCCGGGTCTTGAGGGCTTCGAACTGATTCCTGATCTCGTCGGGAAGGTCGTCGCCGAATTTCGCCAGGTGTTCCTCGATCTGTGGCAGCTGGGCTGCGACCGCCTGATCGTCGACCTTGAGGAGTTCGTCCATCTGCTCCGGAGTCACGTCGACGCCATCGAGATCGAGATCCTCGACCTTCGGCAGCAAGCCGATCGAGGTCTCGACGGTTTCCCCTTCGTCGTCGCAGCGATTGAAGACCCACTCGAGTACCCGGCTGTTGTCGCCGAATCCCGGCCAGATGAACTTGCCGTCGTCATCCTTGCGGAACCAGTTGACGTAGAAGATCTTCGGCAGTTGCGCGCCCTCGGTCTCGCCGATCTTGAGCCAGTGGCCGAAGTAGTCGGCCATGTTGTAGCCACAGAAGGGCAGCATGGCCATCGGGTCGAATCGCAGCTTCCCTACCGCCCCGGTTGCCGCCGCGGTCGTTTCGGAAGACATGGTCGCCGCCAGGAAGACACCGTGGTTCCAGTCGAAGGACTCGGACACGAGCGGCACGACGCTGGCCCGGCGCCCGCCGAAGAGGAAGGCGTCGATCGGTACGCCGGCGGGATCCTCCCACTCGGGAGCAATCGTGGGGCACTGTGACGCCGGAGCAGCGAAGCGAGCGTTGGGGTGGGCGGCCGGCGTCTCGGAGTCGTGTGTCCAGTCGTTGCCGTGCCAGTCGATCAGGTGCTCGGGGGCCGGGCCGATGCCCTCCCACCAGATGTCGCCGTCATCGGTTTTCGCGCAGTTGGTGAAGACGGTGTTCTCCGTGATCGTCGCCATGGCGTTCGGATTCGAGTCGGCACCGGTGCCGGGGGCAACGCCGAAGAATCCGGCCTCGGGGTTGACCGCCCGCAGGCGTCCTTCCTCGTCGAACTTCATCCAGGCGATGTCGTCGCCGACCGTCTCGACCTTCCAGCCTTGCATGGTCGGAATCAGCATCGCCAGGTTGGTCTTGCCGCACGCCGAAGGGAAGGCCGCGGTGACGTACTTGGACTCGCCTTCGGGGCTGGTCATCTTGATGATCAGCATGTGCTCGGCCATCCAGCCCTCGTCGCGGGCCATCACGGAGGCGATCCGCAGTGCGAAGCACTTCTTGCCGAGCAGGGCGTTGCCGCCATAGCCCGAGCCGTAGGACCAGATCTCGCGGGTTTCGGGGTAATGGACGATGTACTTGTTGTCAGCGTTGCAGGGCCAAGGAACGTCCTCCTGGCCTTCCGCGAGCGGCATCCCGACCGAGTGGATGCAGGGCACGAACTCGCCGTCCTCACCGAGTACGTCGAGTGCACCCTGGCCCATGCGGGTCATGATCCTCATCGAGGCTGCGACGTAGGCGGAATCGGTCAGCTGTACGCCGATGTGGGCGATGTTGGAGCCGAGAGGACCCATAGAGAACGGAACCACGTACATGGTCCGGCCCTTCATGCACCCTTCGAACAGCGGCTTCAGGGTCTCCCGCATCTCCTCGGGGTCGCGCCAGTTGTTGGTCGGACCGGCGTCCTCTTCCTTTTCGGAGCAGATGAAGGTGCGATCCTCGACCCGGGCGACGTCACCCGGATCGGACAGCGCCAGATATGAGTTCGGACGCTTGGCGTCTGAGAGTTTCTCGAAAGTGCCGGCTTCTACGAGGGCTTCAGCGAGAGCGTTGTACTCCCCGGCGGATCCGTCACACCAGTGAATTGAATCGGGCTGGGTCAGCGCGGCGATCTCATCCACCCAGGCGAGCAGCCTGGCGTTCTTCGTGGGGGCGGTCACCTCGGTCGTCTCACTCACTGGCGGTATTCAACTCCTTGGTCTACGCGCCGGCTGGAGGTGTCGACGCGGGTGTAAGCCGGTTACCGAATTGTGACGCAGATAGGTGCCGTTTGCGGTCCGGTCCCGACAACTCTGCGGGTAAGTACCTAACCGGCATCTCCGGGCGAAGGACCCGAAAACGGGTGTTTCGCGGTCACGGCGCGGTCAGGCCGTACATGCGCATGTCCCCGTCCTCGCTGACGATCTCCAGTTCGGCCAGGGCTCTGGCACCGGAAACCGCTTCCACTTCGCAAACGAACCTGGTGCCGATCGACACCGGCACATCGGAGGGGCAGGAAACCGACTTGATCGGCTCTCCGGTTGCCTCCCTGACATCGAACCGGACCGCGATCTCGGTCTTGTTCGGGTCGATCACGTCTCCCGCGCCGCATCCGGCGAGGATGATCGCGGCAAGCAGCGGGGCCAGGGAGAGCGTTGCGAGGCGGCGAAGCACGAGGCGCAGACTATCTGGCACCGAATCAGGCGCCGATTCCTAGCAAGTCAATCGGAATAACCGGCCCGCCTGTTCTGGAATAGATTTTCGCGGCAATGATCTTCTACGAATACGAGGCACGAAAGATCGTCGAGCTGGCCGGAATCCCGGTCACCAAGTACGGCTTCTGCCAGACCCCCGAAGAGGCACGGAAGATCGCCGAGGAAATTGGCGGTCCGACCGTGATCAAGTCCCAGGTGCTGACCGGTGGCCGAATGAAGGCGGGCGGCGTCAAGTTCGCCGACACGCCCGACGAAGCTGCGCAGTACGCCGAAGAAATCCTGAAGCTGGAGATCAACGGACACATGCCGGTCGGAGTGCTCGTCGACCCCAAGGCCGAGGTCAAGCAGGAGTACTACGCCTCGGTCGTCTGGGACGGCACCGCCAAGCGTCCGCTGATGCTCTTCAGCGACATGGGCGGCATCGACATCGAACAGGTCGCAGAGGAGCACCCCGACCACGTCGGTCGCGGTCACGTATCGAACCTGCTTCCGGTCGGCGACTTCGAGGCCAAGCAGGTGATCGCCGCCACCGGGGTGACCGGTACCCAGCTCAACCGCGCCACCCCGATCCTCGCCAGGCTCGCCCGACTGTTCCGTGAGTACGACATGACTCTCGCCGAGATCAACCCGCTGGCCGAACTGACTGACGGAACGTTCGTTGCCCTCGATGCCCACATGGAGCTCGAGGCCGAAGCCGAGGGTCGCCAGAAGAAGCTGCTCCAGAAGGATCTCGGCATAGACCCGGGAACGAGCCGGGACCATTACGTCCACTCCGAGTTCGAGAACAACGTGCTTGAGATTGACGCGGCCGATCATCGCGGCGTCATCCAGGGCAAGGATCACGGATTCGACGGCAATCTCGGGCTGGTCATCGGCGCCGGCGGCGGGTCGCTGACCCTCACCGACGCGGTCCGCAACCAGGGCGGCAAGCCGGCCAACTACTCGGAAATCGGCGGCAACCCGTCGGTCGCCAAGGCATGCGGCCTTGCCAAGGAAGTCCTCAAGAAGGACGGCGTCGAGAAGATCGCGGTGATGATGTCGATCGTCTCCAACACCCGGGTCGACATCGTCGCCCGTGGCGTCATCAAGGCCTGTCTCGAGCTGGGCAAGGACCCGGCAGAGACGATCGCCATCTTTCGAATTCCGGGCGCATGGGAGGACGAGGGCAACAAGATCCTCGACTACTACGGCGTCGAATACTGCGACCGTTCGGTCTCCCTCTGGGACGCCGCCGGGCGAGCAGTTGCCAAGATCCAGGAAGGGGCGGGAGCATGAGCATCCTCCTGAACAAGGACACCACCTTCATCGTCCAGGGCATCACCGGCCGCGA
>JRYG01000710.1_pt1 | contig 15340 bp, 11 predicted proteins | sample 235341 | NCBI WGS metagenome assembly JRYG01 (sample SAMN03074218, study PRJNA261478) | activated sludge metagenome | biome: Wastewater Treatment Plant; feature: Wastewater; material: Activated sludge; isolation source: activated biomass of a wastewater treatment plant treating hydrocarbon... ... | reverse complement strand
TCCCTTTGCCATGATGGTTCCCCAGAAACGTCACTTCTTGTTGATGATCGCCTCGGCAACGTTTTTCGGCGCCTCGGAATAGTGCTTGAACTCCATCGAGTATGTCGCGCGACCTTGTGTCGCCGAGCGCAACGTCGTGGAATAGCCGAACATCTCCGCCAGCGGCACTTCGGCGCGGACGATCTTGATGCCGCCATGCAGATCATCCATGCCCTGCACCATGCCCCGGCGCGAGGAGAGATCGCCGACGACATTGCCCATGAACTCCGCCGGCGTTTCCACCTCGACGGCCATCATGGGCTCCAGTAGCACTGGACTGGCCTTGCGCATGCCGTCCTTGAAGGCAATCGACGCCGCCATCTTGAAGGCGTTCTCATTCGAATCCACGTCGTGGTACGAGCCGTCGAACAAGGTCACTTTCACGTCCACCACCGGGAATCCAGCAAGCACGCCGTTGGGCAATGTTTCCTGCAAGCCCTTGTCCACGGCGGGGATATACTCGCGCGGCACGACCCCGCCTTTGATAGCGTCGACGAATTCGTAACCCTTGCCGGCTTCGTTCGGTTCCATCCGCAACCAGACGTGGCCATACTGGCCGCGGCCGCCAGATTGCTTGACGAACTTACCCTCGATTTCCACCTGCTTCTTGATCGCTTCGCGGTACGCTACCTGCGGCGCGCCAACATTGGCTTCGACGCCGAATTCCCGCTTCATGCGATCGACGATGATTTCGAGGTGTAGCTCGCCCATGCCCGAGATGATCGTCTGGCCGGACTCCTCGTCGGTACGCACGCGGAACGACGGGTCCTCTTGGGCCAGGCGATTCAGGGCGATACCCATCTTCTCTTGGTCGGCCTTCGTCTTGGGCTCTACGGCAACGTGGATCACCGGCTCGGGGAATTCCATCTTCTCGAGCGTGATGACCTTGGCCGGATCGCATAGCGTGTCGCCAGTGGTCGCTTCCTTCAATCCCACGGCGGCAGCGATGTCGCCCGCGCGTACTTCCTTGATCTCTTCGCGCTGATTGGCATGCATCTGCAGGATGCGGCCGATGCGCTCCTTCTTGCCCTTGATCGGGTTGTAGACCGTGTCCCCCGAATTCACGACGCCGGAATAGACGCGGAAAAAGATCAGCTGACCGACGAACGGATCGGTCATGATCTTGAACGCGAGCGCCGAAAACGGTTCGCTGTCGTCGGCCTTGCGGCTCGCCTCCGTGCCGTTTTCCAGCTCGCCCTGCACCGGCGGTATGTCCGTTGGTGCCGGCATATAGTCGATGACCGCATCCAGCATCGCCTGCACGCCCTTGTTCTTGAACGCCGAGCCACACAGCATGGGCACGATCTCACCGGAAATGGTGCGGATGCGAAGGCCGAGCCTGAGCTCTTCCTCGGAAAGGTCGCCCTCTTCGAGGTATTTGTTCATCAGTTCCTCGGACGCCTCAGCGGCGCTCTCGACCATCTTCTCGCGCCACTCCTTGGCCTCGACGGCGAGATCACCCGGGATGTCTCTCAGCTCGAACTTCGTGCCCTGGCTGGCTTCATCCCAGAAGATGGCCTTCATGCGCATGAGGTCGACCACCCCCTGAAACTTCTCCTCCGCCCCAATCGGGATCTGGATCGGCACTGGGTTGGCCTTCAGACGCTGCTTCATCTGGTCATAGACCTTGAAGAAGTTCGCCCCCTGGCGGTCCATCTTGTTGACGAAGGCGAGACGGGGCACGCCGTATTTGTTCGCCTGGCGCCAGACCGTTTCCGACTGCGGCTGCACGCCGCCGACGGCACAATAGACCATGCAAGCGCCATCGAGCACCCGCATCGACCGCTCCACCTCGATGGTGAAGTCCACGTGGCCGGGCGTGTCGATGATGTTGATGCGATGCTCGGGGTACTTGCCCTCCATGCCCTTCCAGAAGCAGGTCGTTGCCGCGGAGGTGATGGTGATGCCGCGCTCCTGCTCCTGCTCCATCCAGTCCATGGTGGCGGCGCCGTCGTGCACCTCGCCGATCTTGTGCGACACCCCCGTGTAGAAGAGGATGCGCTCGGTCGTCGTCGTCTTGCCGGCGTCGATGTGCGCGCTGATGCCGATGTTGCGGTAGCGCTCGATTGGTGTTTTTCGTGCCACTTTGTCAACCTGCCATGTTCAAACCGTTCAACCTTGTGGAGTGCCGCATGGGGCTGCACCCACTGGGTCGGTAACGGCCCGATCTAGAACCTGTAGTGCGCGAAGGCCTTGTTCGCCTCCGCCATGCGGTGAACTTCGTCGCGCTTCTTCATTGCTCCGCCGCGACCTTCCGCCGCCTCGAGCAGCTCGCCCGCGAGGCGAGTGCCCATGGACTTCTCCGAACGCTTGCGCGCCGACTCGCGGATCCAGCGCATGGCAAGCGCAGCACGACGAACTGGCCGCACCTCGACGGGCACCTGATAGTTCGCCCCGCCGACGCGGCGGCTCTTGACCTCGACCACAGGTTTGACGTTGTTCACCGCCTGCGTGAACACCTCCAGTGGATCTTTTCCGCTCTTCGACTTGATTTGATCGAAAGCACCGTACAGGATGCGCTCGGCCACGGACTTCTTGCCGCTGGTCATCAGCACATTGACGAATTTGGAAACGTCCGTGTTGCCGAACTTCGGATCCGGCAGGATGTCGCGCTTGGGTACTTCTCTGCGTCGTGGCATTGCAACCTCTCGTATTCCGTACGCGCCGCGCTACGACTGCTTCGGCCGCTTAGCGCCGTACTTCGACCGGCCCTGCTTGCGGTCCTTGACGCCTTGCGTGTCGAGGCTGCCGCGGACTATGTGGTAGCGCACACCAGGCAGATCCTTGACACGGCCGCCCCGAATCAGCACTACCGAGTGCTCCTGAAGATTGTGCCCCTCGCCACCGATGTAACTGATGACCTCGAAGCCGTTGGTCAGACGCACCTTCGCTACCTTGCGCAGGGCCGAGTTCGGCTTCTTGGGCGTCGTCGTATAGACACGGGTGCACACCCCACGCTTCTGCGGACAGCTGTCCAGCGCCGGCACCTTGCTCTTCGTTCGCGGCGCCTGGCGCGGCTTGCGAATCAGCTGACTAATCGTTGGCATGTTTTCCAGGTTCCCAAAAAACCGAGGCGGCTCGCTGTGACGACTGCGCCGCCTCGTTCGATGTGTTTCGGGCCCGGCGCGCGTTCATCGGCGCGCCATGAGCAAAGAGGCCGGATTATATTGACTGCCCGCCTGGTACGTCAAGTTGCCTGGACGTTCTCCTCGGATGCGACACCCTCGGACGTTTCCGCCTCCTCGAGCCCCCGATCGGCGGCAATGTCCTCTCCGGCGGCCTGCTGCCGTCTCGTCCGGTGATATGCCAAGCCCGTGCCGGCCGGAATCAGGCGACCGACGATCACGTTCTCCTTCAGGCCACGGAGTTCGTCGCGCTTGCCCATGATCGCCGCCTCGGTAAGCACGCGGGTGGTCTCCTGGAACGAAGCCGCGGAAATGAACGAATCGGTGGACAGCGACGCCTTGGTAATGCCGAGCAGCATGTACTGGTACTCGGCCGGACGTTTGCCTTCGGCGACCGCCTTGTCGTTCTCATCGAGCACCTCGGCCCGCTCGACTTGCTCTTCGCGGATGAAGTGGGTGTCGCCAGGATCCGTGATCACGACGCGGCGCAGCATCTGGCGCACGATCACTTCGATGTGCTTGTCGTTGATCTTGACGCCCTGCAGGCGATAAACGTCCTGCACCTCGTCGATGATGTAGCGGGCGAGCGCCTCTACGCCGAGCAGGCGCAGGATGTCGTGGGGCTCGGCGGCGCCATCCACGATCATCTCGCCACGGTTCACCACCTGGCCGTCGTGGGCCATGACATGCTTGTCCTTCGGAATGAGGTATTCGTGGGCGGTACCGTCGGGCTCGGTGATTACCAGGCGCTGCTTGCCCTTCGTGTCCTTTCCGAACGACACGGTCCCGGTCACCTCGGCCAGGATGCCTGCATCCTTGGGCGCACGCGCTTCGAACAACTCAGCCACTCGCGGCAGACCGCCGGTAATGTCGCGCGCCTTGGCCGACTCCTGCGGAATACGGGCCAGGATGTCGCCGATGCTCACCTGCTGGCCGTCCTTCACGGTAATGAGTGAGCCCACCTGGAAGGTGATCGTCACGGCGTGGTCCGTGCCGTGGATCTTGACCTCCTCGCCGGCTTCGGAAAGGAGCTTGACCTGCGGCCGCAGGCCTTTGGACTGGCTGGTGCCGCGCCGCTTCGGATCGATGACGACCAGGGTCGACAACCCCGTCACCTCGTCGATCTGCTTGGCAACCGTGACGCCTTCCTCGACGTTCTCGAACTTTACGATGCCGCCATACTCGGTGACGATCGGCCGCGTATGCGGGTCCCAGGTCGCGAGTTGGGCGCCGGCCTTCCCCACCTTGCCGTCATCCACCAGCAGCGTCGCGCCGTAGGGAACCTTGTGACGCTCGCGTTCCCGGCCGTGATCGTCGGTGATCATCACCTCGGCGCTGCGGGCGATGACGACTTTCTCCCCCTTGGCGTTGGTGACGTAGCGCATGTTCTGGGTGAAGCGCACGGTTCCGGCCGACTTCGCCTCGACGGAACTGGCAATCGCCGCACGCGACGCGGCGCCGCCAACGTGGAAGGTACGCATGGTCAGCTGGGTGCCGGGCTCACCGATCGACTGGGCAGCGATCACTCCAATGGCCTCGCCGACATTCACCAGCGAACCGCGCCCAAGATCACGGCCGTAGCACTTGGCGCACAGGCCATAGCGAGTTTCGCAGGTCAGAGGCGTGCGCACGCGCACCTCGTCGATGCCGAGATTTTCGATCATCTCCACTGCATCCTCGTCAAGCAGGTACCCTGCTTCGTAGAGCGTTTCCTGGGTCTCAGGGTTGACCACGTCCGTTGCCACGACCCGGCCGAGAATGCGCTCGCGCAGCGCCTCGACGATCTCGCCACCCTGAATCAGAGCCTTCATGACAAAGCCATCCTGCGTGCCGCAGTCCTCTTCGGTCACGACCAGATCCTGGGTCACGTCCACCAGCCGGCGCGTGAGATAACCCGAGTTGGCCGTCTTCAGCGCCGTATCGGCCAGACCTTTTCGGGCGCCGTGGGTGGAGATGAAGTATTGGAGAACGTTTAGCCCCTCACGGAAGTTGGCGGTGATCGGCGTCTCGATGATCGAGCCATCCGGCTTGGCCATGAGTCCGCGCATGCCGGCCAGCTGTTTGATCTGCGCCGCCGAACCCCGCGCGCCGGAATCGGCCATCATGTAAATGGAGTTGAACGATTCCTGCGGCACGTGCTTGCCATGGCGATCCGAAACCTGTTGCACGCCCAGCTGATCCATCATCGCCTTCGCCACCTGATCGCCGGCGCGTCCCCAGATATCGACGACCTTGTTGTAGCGCTCGCCCACGGTAACCAGACCGGAGGTGTACTGGGTTTCGATTTCCTTTACCTCGTGCTCGGCGGCGGTGATGATTTCGTTCTTCTGCGCCGGCACCAGCATGTCGTCGACGCAGATGGAGATCCCTGCCCGCGTCGCCAGCCCGAATCCCGATTGCATCAGACGGTCGGCGAAGACCACCGTCTCCTTCAGCCCGCAGCGCCGGAAGCAGGCGTTGATCAGCTTCGAGATCTCCTTCTTCTTCAGCGGCTTGTTGATGAAGCTGAAGGGCAGGCCGGCTGGCAAAATCTCCGACAGCAGAGCACGGCCCACCGTCGTTTCGTAGCGATTGACGGTTTCCCGCCGCTCCCCGTCGGGCCCGATGTCCACGTCCCGGATTCGCGCCGTGATGCGCGCGTGCAGCTCGACCTGTCCGCTGTCATAGGCGCGCTTCACCTCGCCGATGTCGGAGAACGAGATGCCTTCTCCCCGGGCGTTGATCCGATCCCTGGTCGCGTAGTACAAGCCCAGGACGATGTCCTGGGAGGGCACGATGATCGGCTCGCCGTTAGCCGGCGACAGAATGTTGTTGGAGGCCAGCATCAGCGTGCGCGCCTCCATCTGCGCCTCGAGCGACAGCGGCACGTGCACGGCCATCTGGTCGCCGTCGAAGTCGGCGTTGAAAGCCGCGCACACCAGCGGGTGCAGCTGGATGGCCTTGCCTTCGATCAGCATCGGCTCGAACGCCTGGATGCCGAGCCGGTGCAGCGTCGGCGCCCGGTTGAGCAGCACCGGATGCTCGCGGATCACCTCTTCCAGGATATCCCAGACCTCGGGCACTTCCTGCTCGACCAGCTTCTTCGCTGCTTTGATGGTGGTGGCCAAGCCCATCAGCTCCAGCTTGTTGAAGATGAAAGGCTTGAACAGCTCCAGCGCCATCTTCTTAGGCAGGCCGCACTGATGGAGTTTGAGTTGCGGACCGACCACGATGACCGAGCGACCAGAATAGTCGACACGCTTCCCCAGCAGGTTCTGGCGGAAGCGACCGCCCTTGCCCTTGATCATGTCCGCGAGCGACTTGAGCGGACGCTTGTTGGCGCCGGTCATGGCTTTGCCGCGGCGGCCGTTGTCGAGCAGCGAGTCGACCGCTTCCTGCAGCATGCGCTTTTCGTTGCGCACGATGATTTCCGGCGCCTTCAGCTCCAACAGGCGCTTCAGGCGGTTGTTGCGGTTGATGACGCGGCGATAGAGGTCGTTGAGGTCCGAGGTCGCGAAGCGGCCGCCGTCCAGCGGCACCAGCGGGCGCAGGTCGGGCGGCAACACCGGCAGCACCTCGAGAATCATCCATTCGGGTTTGATGCCGGAGTGCTGGAATGCCTCGAGGACCTTCAGCCGCTTGGCGATCTTCTTGATCTTCGCCTCAGAGCCGGTCGTCTCCAGCTCGCTGCGCAGCTGTTCGATGTCGCGGTTGATATCCAGGGTGCGTAGCAGCTCGCGAATGCCCTCAGCACCCATCTGGGCGGTGAAATCGTCGCCGTACTCCTCCACCTTGGCAAGGTAGTCGTCCTCGGTCAGAAGCTGGCCGCGGTTGAGCGGCGTCATGCCCGGATCGACGACGACATAACCTTCGAAGTAGAGCACGCGTTCGATGTCGCGCAGCGTCATGTCGAGCACCATACCCAGACGCGAGGGCAAACTCTTTAGGAACCAGATGTGCGCCACCGGCGAGGCCAGCTCGATGTGGCCCATGCGCTCGCGGCGCACCTTGGACAACGTTACTTCCACGCCGCACTTCTCGCAGATCACGCCGCGATGCTTCAGGCGCTTGTACTTGCCGCACAGGCACTCATAGTCCTTCACCGGACCGAAGATCTTGGCGCAGAACAGACCGTCGCGCTCGGGCTTGAAGGTGCGGTAGTTGATGGTCTCCGGCTTCTTGACTTCACCGTAGGACCAGGAGCGGATCTTGTCCGGTGACGCGAGCCCGATGGTGATCGCGTCGAACTCCTCTTCCTGAGTGACCTGCTTGAACAGATCGAGCAGTGCTTTCATGGTCGCTTTGCTCCTTGAATCCGATCAAAAACGCTCGAGATCGATGTCGATCGCAAGCGAGCGGATTTCCTTCACCAGCACGTTGAACGACTCCGGCATGCCGGCGTCGATCTTGTGCTCGCCCTTGACGATGTTCTCATAGACCTTAGTGCGGCCCGAAACGTCGTCGGACTTGACGGTCAGCATCTCCTGCAGCGTGTAAGCCGCGCCGTAGGCCTCCAGCGCCCATACCTCCATCTCGCCGAAGCGCTGGCCGCCGAACTGGGCCTTGCCGCCCAGGGGCTGCTGCGTGACGAGCGAATACGGACCGGTTGAGCGGGCGTGCATCTTGTCGTCCACCAGGTGGTGCAGCTTCAGCACGTGCATGTAGCCGACCGTGACGGCGCGCTCGAATGCCTCACCGGTGCGGCCGTCGTAGAGCGTCACCTGGCCGGAGCGGGGCAGTCCAGCTACGTCCAGCATGTCTTTGATTTCCGACTCGTGCGCGCCATCGAACACCGGGGTCGCGAATGGCACGCCCGTGCTGAGATTGCGCGCCAGCTCCAGCACCTCTGAATCGGCGAGGCTGTCGATCTCCTCGGGCTTGCCGCTGGTGTTGTAGATCTTGTTCAGGTACTTGCGCAGTTCGGCGATTCCGGAGGCCGCCCGGAGCATCTCTCCGATCTTCAGACCCAATCCCTTGGCCGCCCAACCCAAGTGGGTTTCCAGGATCTGGCCGATGTTCATCCGCGACGGCACCCCGAGCGGATTGAGCACGATGTCCACCGTCGTGCCGTCGGCCATGTGGGGCATATCTTCCACCGGCACGATCCTCGACACGACACCTTTGTTGCCGTGGCGGCCGGCCATCTTGTCGCCCGGCTGCAGGCGCCGCTTGACGGCCAGATACACTTTGACCATCTTTTGCACGCCCGGCGCCAGCTCGTCGCCCTGGGTCAGCTTCTTCTTCTTCGCTTCGAAGGCAAGATCGAAGTCCTTGCGCGTGTGTTCCAGACCATCGCGCAGGCTCTCCAGTTGCTGGGCCGCATCCTCGTCGGCAAGGCGGATGTCGAACCAATGGTGGGGATCGAGCGACTCCAAGTATTGTTTGCTGATCTTCGTGCCCTTGGCGAGCTTCTTCGGTCCGCCATTGGCGACCTTACCGACGATCAGCCGCTCGATACGGGCGAAGGTGTCGCGCTCGACGATGCGCATCTGATCGGCGAGGTCCGTCTTGTAGCGACGCAATTCGTCATCGATGATCTGCTGGGCGCGCTTGTCGCGCTCGATGCCTTCGCGCGTAAACACCTGCACGTCGATCACTGTGCCGCTCATGCCGGAGGGCACGCGCAGGCTGGTGTCCTTCACGTCGGAAGCCTTCTCGCCGAAGATGGCGCGCAGCAGCTTTTCTTCCGGCGTGAGTTGGGTCTCGCCCTTCGGCGTGACCTTGCCCACCAGCACGTCACCGGCCTCCACCTCGGCGCCGATGTAGACGATGCCCGACTCGTCCAGGCGAGACAGCTGAGCCTCGCCCAACGAGGCGATGTCGCGGGTGATTTCCTCGGCGCCCAGCTTGGTATCGCGGGCGACCACCGTCAGCTCCTCGATGTGGATCGAGGTGAAGCGATCGTCGGACACCACCCTCTCGGAGATGAGGATCGAGTCCTCGAAGTTGTAGCCGTTCCAGGGCATGAACGCGACCAGCATGTTCTGGCCCAGCGCCAGCTCGCCCATGTCGGTCGAGGCACCGTCGGCAATCACGTCGCCCTTGGCGATGACGTCGCCAACTTTCACCAGCGGCCGCTGGTTGATGTTCGTGTTTTGATTGGAACGCGTGTACTTGATGAGGTTGTAGATGTCGACGCCGACCTCGCCGGGCACCGTTTCCTCGTCGTGCACACGCACGACGATGCGGTTGGCATCGATGTAGTCGACCACCCCACCGCGCAAGGCCTGCACCGCCGTGCCGGAGTCGACTGCCACGGTGCGCTCGATGCCGGTGCCCACGAGAGGCTTCTCGGCTCGCAGACACGGCACCGCTTGGCGCTGCATGTTTGATCCCATCAGCGCGCGGTTGGCGTCGTCGTGCTCAAGGAAGGGAATGAGCGAGGCCGCGACTGAGACGATCTGCGACGGCGCTACGTCCATGTACTGCACTTCCTCGGGCGACTTGAGTTCGAACTCGCTCTTGAAACGGCAGGACACGAGCTCGTCGATCAGCTTGCCCTTCTTGTCGAGACGTGCGTTGGCCTGGGCGATGACGTAGTGCCCCTCCTCGATTGCCGACAGGAATTCGATCTGGTCGGTGACCCGGCCGTCGACCACCTTGCGGTATGGCGTTTCGAGGAAGCCGAACTGGTTGGTACGCGCATAAAGCGCCAGCGAGTTGATGAGACCGATGTTCGGACCTTCCGGCGTCTCGATCGGGCAGACGCGGCCGTAGTGCGTCGGATGCACGTCGCGCACTTCGAAGCCGGCGCGCTCGCGCGTCAGACCGCCCGGGCCAAGGGCCGACACACGGCGCTTGTGGGTGATCTCCGACAGCGGGTTGGTCTGGTCCATGAACTGGGAAAGCTGGCTGGACCCGAAGAATTCCTTGATGGCAGCGCTGATCGGCTTGGCGTTGATCAGGTCGTGGGGCATCAGGTTTTCGCTTTCTGCCTGGGACAGACGCTCCTTCACGGCGCGCTCGACGCGCACGAGGCCAGCGCGGAACTGGTTCTCCGCCAGCTCGCCGACGGAGCGCACGCGGCGGTTGCCCAGGTGGTCGATGTCGTCGATCTCGCCGCGGCCGTTGCGCAGCTCGACGAGGATGCGAATGACGTCGATGATGTCCTGGTTCGACAGCGTGCCCGTACCGTCCAACTCGTCGCGGCCGACACGGCGGTTGAATTTCATCCGGCCGACAGCGGAAAGATCGTAGCGGTCTTCCGAATAGAACAAACCGTTGAACAGCGTTTCCACCGCATCTTCGGTGGGCGGCTCACCGGGGCGCATCATGCGGTAGATGGCAACCTTGGCCGCCCACTGGTCCGCAGTTTCGTCGATGCGAAGGGTCTGGGAAATGTAGGGACCGCTGTCCAGGTCGTTTACATACAGCGTTTGCAGGCTCTCGACACCCGCCTCCTGAAGTTTGGACAGCAGCGTATCGGTAAGCTCCTCGTTGGCCTGGGCCAGGATTTCGCCGGTCTCCTTGTCCACGATGTTGTGCGCGATGATCCGGCCGTAGAGAAACTCCTCCGGCACATTGATCTTCTTGATCCCGGCTTCGGATAACTCGCGGATGTGCTTGGCGGTGATGCGCTTGTCCTTGGCAACGATAGTGTGGCCGGCCTTGTCGGCAATGTCGAATCGCGCCACTTCGCCGCGCAGTCGCTCGGGCACGAGTTCGAACTGCACGCCGCGCTTGGCCAGATGAAAGGTGTCGCTGTCGAAGAACGTGGCCAGGATCTGCTCCGGCGTCATGCCGATGGCCTTGAGCAGTATGGTCACGGGCATCTTCCGCCGCCGGTCGACGCGGAAGTACAGATAGTCTTTCGGGTCGAACTCGAAGTCCAACCAAGAGCCACGGTAGGGAATGATGCGCGCCGAGAAAAGCAGTTTGCCCGACGAATGGGTCTTGCCACGGTCGTGCTCGAAAAAGACGCCGGGGGACCGATGCAACTGTGAGACGATGACGCGCTCAGTACCGTTGATGATGAACGAGCCGGTCGAGGTCATGAGCGGAATCTCGCCCATGTAGACCTCCTGCTCCTTCACTTCCTTGATCGTTTCCTTCGCCGCCTCCTTGTCGAGAATGACCAGCCTCACGCGGGCCCGCAAGGGCGAAGCGAAGGTCAATCCACGCTGCTGACATTCCTTCACGTCGAACGCCGGCTCGCCCAGCATGTAGTGGACGAATTCCAGGCGCGCATTTCCGGAATGGCTCGAGATCGGGAAGATGGACGTGAACGCCGCCTGCAGCCCCTGGTTGCGGCGCTGCACCGGCGGGATGTCCGTCTGCAGAAAGGCTAGATAGGATTCGAGCTGGGTCGCCAGCAGGAACGGCACATCGAGGACGCTTGCCCGTTTGGCAAAGCTCTTGCGGATGCGCTTCTTCTCGGTATAGGTATACGTCATAGCAGCTCCAGACGTGTCAGGCGACGGGATTCAGAAGACAGAACAAAGAAAGCGAAACGGTACGAGAAGTTCCCGCGCGGGAGTTCCAACCGCCCGCCCGTGGCTCGCTTGCTTTGTGCCAGCTTCTCCAAAGGCAAAAGGGCCGGCGGGGGAAACCGCCAGCCCGCTGTGTTCACCAGCCTTACTTGATCTCGGCTTTGCCACCCGCCTCTTCCAGTTGCTTCTTGACCGCTTCCGCCTCGGCTTTGGCGACGCCTTCCTTGACGGCTTTCGGCGCACCATCCACCAGATCCTTGGCTTCCTTCAGGCCCAGACTGGTGACGGCGCGAACGACCTTGATCACGTTCACCTTGTTGTCCCCGGCCGCAGTCAGAATGACGTCGAACTCGGTTTTCTCTTCCACCACCGGCGCAGCCGCGCCGCCGCCGGCCGGCGCCGCCACGGCCACCGCAGCAGCGGCCGCCGAGACTCCAAACTTCTCTTCCATGTCCTTGATCAGGCCGGACAGTTCAAGAACCGTCATGTTGGCGATGGCATCGAGAATCTGTTCTTTGGTTACAGCACCCATTTATTGCTCCTGAATAGTGATTTGGTCGACGCACCGGATGCCGGCGCGAGTAACCGATCTGAATGTCAAGCAGTCTGTTCCTTGGCGTCACGCACGGCCGCCAGCGTGCGCACGAATTTGCTCGGTACTTCATTGAGCGTGCGCACGAACTGGACAACCGGCGCCTGCATCGTACCCAACAAGCTGGCCAGCAGTTCGTCGCGGCTGGGCATCGTGGCCAGCGCCTTGACGCCGGCGGCGTCCATGACGTAATTGGCCATCGCGCCCGCCTTGATGACGAGCTTGTCGTTGCCCTTGGCGAAGTCGTTGAGCACCTTGGCGCCGGCGACGGGATCGTTGGAGATCCCATACATAAGCGGCCCAACCAGGTGCTCCTTCAACCCATCGAACGGCGTGTCAGCAACCGCACGCCGTGCCAAGGTGTTTTTCAGTACTCGCAGATACACCCCCGCCTTGCGCGCTTCCAAGCGCAGGCGCGTGATGTCGCCTACTTCCAGACCGCGGTTCTCGGCGACGACGATCGCCTGAGCGTCCGCAACCTGCGCCGACACCGAAGCGACAACCGCCTTCTTTTCATCAAGATTGAGACCCAAGGTCAGCTCCTAAGAAAACCGTTCCGCACCCGACATCGTTGCCGTCCGGCCGGAACCAATGCGGCGACCTTCATTCAGGAGATCCGCGACGACCGGCGCCGGAAAGGTGTCGGTCGTCGCACATCTGTTGTCCGTCATTTCGGGTAGCGCCATCTGCGCCGGCTTCGGGAACCAGGAAGCTGGATCAGGAATCTGAGCAACGATTCCACGCCCAAAATGCCATCGCCCCTCAATTAAGTCCGGCATCAATGCCCGGTATCTGGTCCCTGACATCAGATGCCCGACGCCTGCGGTCTTTGATAACCTGCCGACGCACTTGCGCACGCCGGCAGCCCAAAGCTCTGCCCCCGCGACCGCGGGGAGTTCGATCCTTTCTATGCCATCAGACTCGACTGGTCGACCCGCACACCCACACCCATGGTGCTGGAGACGGAAATCTTGCGCAGGTAGACACCCTTGCTCGTCGCCGGTTTCGCCTTGTTCAGCGCATCGATCAGCGCGCGCACGTTTTGCTGCAGCGCATCCACGGAAAATGAGGCACGGCCGACGGTGCATTGGATGATGCCGCCCTTGTCGGTGCGGTACTGCACCTGACCGGCCTTGGCGTTCTTCACCGCGGTGGCGACATCCATGGTCACGGTCCCCACCTTCGGGTTCGGCATGAGCCCCCGTGGACCGAGGATCTGGCCGAGCTGACCAACCACCTTCATGGCATCCGGCGTGGCAATGGCGATGTCGAATTCGATGACACCTTCCTTCACCTTCGCGGCCAGATCGTCGAAGCCGACGATGTCCGCACCGGCATCCTTCGCCGCGGCTGCCTTGTCACCCTGTGCAAACACGGCCACGCGCACCTTCTTTCCGGTACCGGCCGGCAGCACGACGGAGCCGCGCACGAGCTGATCGGATTTCTTCGCGTCGATGCCCAGGTTGACCGCCAGGTCGATGGACTCATCGAACTTGGCATTGGCGCAGCCTTTCACCAATGTCAGTGCGTCCGCCAGCGCGTAGAACTTGCTGCGGTCCACCTTCGCACGCAGCGCCTTGGTGCGTTTGGAGAGCCTGGCCATATCACATCCCCTCCACGGTGACGCCCATACTGCGGGCACTGCCCGCGATGGTGCGCATGGCGGCTTCCAGATCGGCTGCGGTGAGATCCTTCATCTTCGTCTTCGCGATCTCTTCAACCTGGGCGCGCGTCAGCTTGCCAACCTTGTCGGTGTGGGGCTTGGCGCTGCCCTTGTCCAGCTTCGCCGCTTTTTTGATGAGCACCGACGCCGGCGGCGTCTTCATGATGAAGGTGAAGCTCTTGTCGGCGAAGGCGGTGATCACCACCGGCACCGGCAGACCAGGTTCCATACCTTGGGTCTGCGCGTTGAACGCCTTGCAGAACTCCATGATGTTCAGGCCGCGCTGACCGAGCGCGGGACCAATGGGCGGGCTGGGATTGGCTTTGCCCGCCGGCACTTGCAACTTGATGAAGCCGACGATCTTCTTCGCCATGATGGTTCCTCAAAGGTGAGTGATAACGCGCGATCGGCTTGGCGCCTACTCGCGCTCCTCGTTGCGCCCGAGGCAACGACATGACATCGTTGCCCGGCGATTCAGGGTCGTGCGCCGTATGCGAACGCCCTATGCTTTCTCGACCTGGGCAAACTCCAGCTCGACCGGCGTAGCACGGCCGAAAATGGTTACCGAAACACGCAGCTTGCTTTTCTCGTAGTTGACGTCCTCGACGGAGCCGTGGAAATCGGTGAAAGGCCCCTCCTTGACCCGCACCATTTCGCCAATTTCGAACAGCACCTTCGGCTTGGGCTTTTCCACGCCCTCCTGCATTTGCTGCATGATCTTCTGGACTTCAGACTCCGAGATCGGCGTCGGTTTAGTGGCGGTACCGCCGACAAAGCCCGTGACCTTCGACGTGCTCTTCACGAGGTGCCAGGTCTCGTCGTCCATTTCCATTTCGACGAGTACGTATCCGGGGAAGAACTTTCGTTCGGAAATGCTCTTCTGGCCCGACTTCATTTCAACGACTTCTTCCACGGGCACCAGAATCTGGCCAAAGCGGTCCTGCATGCCCGAACGGGCGATCCGTTCCACCAGCGCACGCTGGACGGATTTCTCGAATCCCGAGTAGGCATGCACCACGTACCAGCGTTTCGTCATGATTTCTTCCAGCCCAGGATAAGGTCGTATAGCACCCACTCGAGGCCTTTGTCAGTCAGCCAGAGAAAAACCGCCATGACAACGACAAATGCGAAGACGACTCCGGTCGTCTGCATCGTCTCTTTCCGGCCGGGCCAGGCAACCTTTTTTGCCTCGCCCATCGCTTCCCGGGCGAACACAAAAAAGCGCTGGCCGGGTTCGGTAAACCAGGCTACGGCCACGCCGGCGGCCATGCCGGCAAGCACGGACAGGACACGGAAAATCAGCGCCTGCTCGGCAAGCACGTAAAAACCGGCCACGCCGGCGGCCAACAACAACAGCGCCAGCGCGAACTTGATTTTGTCGGCCATCTAAACTAGTCGTCAGTGCAGGTGGCAGGGCAAGAGGGAATCGAACCCCCAACCTTCGGTTTTGGAGACCGACGCTCTGCCAGTTGAGCTATTGCCCTGCTGCTTACCAATCATCTATGGCCCACGC
>JRYG01005544.1_pt1 | contig 15361 bp, 15 predicted proteins | sample 235341 | NCBI WGS metagenome assembly JRYG01 (sample SAMN03074218, study PRJNA261478) | activated sludge metagenome | biome: Wastewater Treatment Plant; feature: Wastewater; material: Activated sludge; isolation source: activated biomass of a wastewater treatment plant treating hydrocarbon... ... | reverse complement strand
GGGAGTGTGAGAGGGAGAGAGGGCTTGGGTGTTACCGAAACGAAATCGCACTCAAAGGCACACTATACTCCACCCGCTGGTTATTCCGGATGTCAAAAATCTCCATTTTGATCATCGGATCGGGTTTATTCCAATTCACGCTGATCAGGCCGAAGTGGTTTTCCATAATGGGCCCTTCGATGCGGTTTTCATTCGGTGTGGCAAAATACCAGGTAGAGGTGATACCACTGGCGGTGACATCATAAATAGGGTACAGGCCTTCTTCACGCAATACGGAGATTTCGCCGTAGTGCACGTCGCCGCTGATGAACATTACCCCGCCGGCACGGGTCTTTTTGATGAGCTGTAACATGCGTTGGCGCTCGTGGGGAAAATTAGCCCAGGCTTCGTATCCGTTGTAGGAAATGCCAAACTGGGTGCCGGTGCCGATGATGCGGAGGTCGGCGGGTTTGCGAAGTTCTGCTTCGAGCCATTGCCATTGGGCTTCACCGAGCAAGGTAGAGTCGGTGGTTTCGTGGGGGTAATAATCGAGCGGATAGAAAAAGCGGTTGTCCCAGTGCAATTCGCCGCGGTAGGTGCGCAGGTCGTCGCGGAAAGTGCGGTTGTCCAGCAGTATTACTTGCAAGCGGCGACCTTGGCCCTCGAACATATACGAGGTATAAATGCCCTCGTGTTGCCGCCGGGGCGAATCGGCGGGTTCCTCCCAGAATTCGAGAAAAATGTCTTTAGATGCTTGTTTAAAAGGGTAGTGACGGCCGGAGTCGTTCCAGCCGTAGTCGTGGTCGTCCCAGGTGGCAAGCAAGCGGGTAGTTTTTTTAAGGCGTTGGAATTCCGGTTTAGCGGCCAATTTGGCGTATTTATCTCTCAACACCTGCATGTCTTTGGTATCGCCGTAGATATTGTCGCCCAGAAAAACGAACAGGTCGGGGCGGTGCGTCGCGGCGGTATCGAGTATAGGTTGCGCCTGGTCCTCGTGGCCGCATGAGCCGAAAGCAATACGGAAGACAAGTGGGTTGGGCGATTGGGCGAGGCTGCTTAATGAAACGGTCAACAAGACACCGAGATAAAGATATTTCATGGCGAAACAGGAATTTAATTGCAGTAAATATATGGGCGAAATTTGAGGCGGATGAATACTATATATAAACTAATCATGAATTTTATCAGTGGGGCGTTTCAGACTTTCTTTGTTTTAGAGCTTTTGCGGAATTTCACGATGAAGAGCCCCGTGGCAATTCCACAGGGCTCCGATTGAATTTACTGTTTATTGTGCATTAGGCCGTTAATAAGTTTTGCCCATTTACTTGCCATTTGTATTTCACCAGTTAACTGGCTATTGATTTTCTCATCAAACAATTCAAGTTTTGTTATTGCATTATCGGCTGCCTTTGGCAGGAAATGCAGCTCCAAACGTGCTGTAAATTCAATATTACCATCGCCTGTTCCCTGCTTAAACGACTTGGTGATTTTTTCAACCTTACAGTTCTGCACTGCGGCGAGATTTACGAATTGGGTATGTACGTCTTTATTGTTCTTTTTATAAAAAAAAACGTACTTGTTTTTTGTATCGATTCCAATCACATAATCTCCGCAAAATTCGTACTGGCTTATCTCGCCATTTTGCCGGGATGCAATTTCCTTGAGCGCTTGCATCATATGCGACTCTTTTTTTAATCTGTTCCTTCTCATAACCCAAATAGGAACAACAGTGAGCGCTACGAGGATAGCAATAATGATCGTAGTTCCGAGATCCATTATTCAGTCTTTTTTCGATATGTATAAAAAATGATTCTCCGGGTTTTGCAGTGCTACAAACCCAAAACAGACAATACTGCCCGGCGAATGACGGGCCGGGCTTGCGATGAATGGATCACCAGAAGAAATGAAACGGAAAAAGGAGGTTTGCCTTCCGATATTTGATCAGAAAGGTTTTGGAAATCTGAGTATATTGAACAAACTGAATATCGAGTAATTGCCCGGCCGCTTTGATTATCCCCCACAGCTCGTCAACGGCGCTTTTGGCGTTGGAAGACGGCAATAGCTGGAGGTTGCTTGCCGTACTTTTCGATGGCAAAGCCGGGCCGTTGTCGGCAGTTAGAAAACCTGAGAAGTAAGTATCCCCGCCAGCGTTTAAACTCCCCTGAATACGAGGATGAACAGGCGAATTAATGGCGAAGCCAACTGCCAGGCAATAGACTACAGTTAACAGAATGGCGCCAAAAAAACTTTGCCTTTTCACTTCGTTTATGAAATTTTCAAACCCTAATACCGATGTAAGCCGCAAAGTAACGATAAATTCAGGATAATCGTCGTGTTAATTCAATTGTAGAACATCGTCAAACGCTACATGCCGAGGGCAATAAAAACAGACATGCCTACCACACCTGCCAATCCCTCGACAAACTATCTATCCTGAATGTGGGGCGTTGGCTGCCACTCGTCAACCGGGGTACTTCGTCGCACAGCTATTTGCGCAATTCGGACAACATGACCCGGCCGTCTTTATTGGCGTCGGCATTGCCGTTTTTAAAGCCATCCAATAAATAATGGGTAAAGGCTCCGTTTTCCAAAAAAAATCAATTGGTCTGATTCTTTCCCCTTTTATACTTGAAATTTTCATTTTTGATTATAACTTTGTATTTCAAAGTTCTTTTATTTATCAAGCCACCAATCTTTTACCATGAAAATCGACATCATTGTAGCCTACATGCAGCGTTACGAATTTGGGCACGAAAAGGATTTCGTCCCGCCCATAACCGGCATTCATTTGGCGGCCATTACGCCCAACAGGCACGAAGTAAAGGTCATTCACCAGCAGGTTCAAGCCATCGATTATGAATCGACTGCCGATTTAATCGCAATTTCATTTTTCAGCGGTTTTGCCCATTCGGCATTTCAACTGGCCAACGAATTCAGGAAGAAAAATAAAATAGTCATCGGCGGAGGGCCCCACGTTACATACAACGAAGAAGAGTCGCTGCAATATTTTGATGCAATAGTTACCGGAGAAGCGGAAAATGTATGGGAAACGCTCTTGAATGACGCTGAAACCGGCACGCTGAAAAACATCTACCGTGGAACGCCTTGCGACATGAAAAATCTACCGACCCCGCGTTATGATTTGCTGCCGAATAAATTTTTTATAAAAAAAGTACTACAGGCTACCAGGGGCTGTCCTTTTTCATGTTCATTTTGCACGGTGCCGTCTTTAAACCCGGGATTCAGGCTGCGCCCCATCGAGGATGTGATAAGGGATGCTTCTTATGACGATTTTTCCTTTTGGTGGCAAAGAAAAATTGTCTGGTTTTGGGATGATAATTTAACGATCAGAAGACCATATATTAAATCCCTGCTTAAAGAAATGATACCACTTAAAAAGTGGTGGCTTACCCAGGCCAGTATGGACATAGCCCAGGATGCCGAGCTGCTTGATTTGATGAAAAAATCGGGATGCATCGGAGTTTTTCTGGGGATTGAATCTTTTGGGGCAGCTTCTTTAAAAGATGCCAACAAAAGACAAAACAAAATTGAAAATTACAAAACAGCAGTAACTGAAATAAGAAAAAGGGGAATTGCAGTAATGGCGGGTTTTATAGCCGGTTTTGACAATGATGATTATGCGGCAATAGTCTCTATGTCGGAGAGGTTAATGGAAATAGGCATCGACGTGCCTTTTTTGAGTATTATGACGCCGTTTAAGGGCACTGAATTATACGATAAATTAAAGGCGGAAGCCAGAATGCTGGAAGACAGGGGCTGGAATTATTACAATGGCTACAATGTAGCGTTTCAGCCCAATAATCTGACCCCCGCTGAATTATTGCAGGCTCACAGGGAGTTGTGGAAAAGGAGCTTCAGTTTCAAAAATTCACTAAAAAGGATAATCAAAGGAGTTACATTGCGAAGAGGGGCATTTTTATTGATGCTTTTCATGAATACTTTTTATTGTTTAAAAAAGCTGAGAGGAAATTATCCAATAGATATGTCAAAGCGGAAGGAAAATGTCCCGAAAGATGTCAAGACACCGGTTTCCCAGCCTCAGATGTAAGCGCTTGCCTGGATTTATGCGCTTAATTAAAGGCGAAAACAAGCTCATTTTCCGGCGTTATTGCATGCTCTATTTTGCTTCAGGAGATAAGAGCATGTTTGGATATTTATAAGTAAAGCATCATACATCCAGCATCAAAAATCAAACATCACGCGCGGTCCTATCATATCCCACAAATTTCCATACAAATCGGCAAAAACGCAGACCTTTCCGTAGTCTTCAACCGATGGCTCCCTGATAATTTGGACGCCCTGGTCGAGCAGGTTTTGGTAATCCCTGTCAAAATTGTCGGTATGCAAAAAGAGGAATACCCGCCCGCCGGTTTGGTTGCCCACCCGGCTTTGTTGCTCCTCGTTGGCGGCTCTGGCCAGTAGGAGCCGGCATCCTTCGTAGTCGCCAGGCGGCGCTACCACTACCCAGCGCTTGGTATCGCTCAGCCGGGTGTCTTCTATCAGCTTAAACCGCAGTTTTTGGGTGTAAAATGCGATGGCTTCGTCATAGTCATTTACGACCAGTGCAAGCTGGGCTATTTTCTGTTTCATATGCCCAAGATGATAGATTTTTGGGGATATTGCATCCATAATCGTATTATTTTGTGCGAACCAAGCGCCTGCTAAACATACTATCATGAATATTCTTCGACTCTCCATTCTCTGCCTCTTCTTCGGCTTCCAATCGCTTAATGCTCAAAATGCACCTTTCAACCGGGGCGTGAACCTCACCGGCTGGTTTCAGGCCAACAGCGCCCAGGAGATTCAATTTACGAGATATACCCGGCAAGACTTCGAGCAAATCCAGAGCCTCGGCTGCGACGTCGTCCGCCTGCCAATCAACCTGCATTACATGACCAACGGCGCTCCGGACTACATCCTCGACCCGCTATTTCTCAATTTTCTGGACGAAGTAGCCGACTGGGCCGAAGAACTGAACCTGCATCTCATTTTTGACAACCATACCTTTGATCCCGCTGTCGATACCGACCCCGCCGTCGGCGATATCCTTGATAAAGTATGGCTGCAAATGGCCCAGCATTTCAAAAACCGCTCCGAACTGATCTACTACGAAATCCTTAACGAACCTCACGGCATTTCCGACGCACTCTGGAACGCCATCCAGCAAAACGTGGTTCAAACCATCCGCACGGTTGACAATACGCACTGGATTATTGTGGGCGGCGCCGGCTGGAACAGCTACTACAACCTCGATGATATGCCGGTATACAGCGACAACAAACTGATTTATACCTTTCATTTCTATGACCCCTTCCTGTTTACCCACCAGGGCGCCGGTTGGGTGACGCCTTCGCTGGTACCATTGGCACAAATGCCTTTCCCCTTCAATGCCTCCGAAATGCCCTCCATGCCTCCCTCATTCATCGGTACCTGGGTAGGCAGCGCTTTTAATAATTATGCCACTGAAGGTACAGTAGCGCGGGTGCAACAATTGCTCGACATCGCCGTCCAGTTCAGGGATCAGCGACAGGTACCCATCTATTGCGGTGAAATGGGCGTTTTCATGCCCAATAGCGACAATGACGACAGGGTATTCTGGTACCAGGTCGTCCGCCAATACCTCGAAAACAACGACATCTCCTGGACCATGTGGGATTACCACGGCGGCTTCGGCCTCTTCGAAGCCGGCAGCGACGGCCTTTTCGACCACGACCTCAATGTGCCGATGCTCGAAGCGCTGGGTTTGAATGCACCCCCTCAGTGGCCTTTCGTATTGACGCCCGACAGCACCGGTTTTCCCATCTATACCGATTACATCGGCGCCAAAATTTACGAATCGAGTTACAACAACGGTTCGCTCCTGTTTTACTCGCAAGACCTCCCCAACAACGGCGATTACTGTATCCGTTGGACCGGCGCGGACCAGTATAATAATATCGGCTTTGATTTTCGCCCCGACAAAGACCTTTCCTATCTGCTTACCGAAGGCTACGCCCTTGACTTTCTGGTACGGGGCAATACGCCGGGGCTGGAATTTGATATTCGCTTCATCGATACCGACACCGATGACCCCGATGATCACCCCTGGCGTATGCGGGTAACTATTGACGAAAGCTATGCTCCCTGGGACGGCCACTGGCATCACATCCATATCCCGCTTGCCGACTTCGCCGAACACGGCGCCTGGGAAGATGATACCTGGTACAACCCGCAGGGCGACTTCGACTGGGCCGCTGTGGACCGCTTTGAAATCGTAGCCGAACATTCCCCGCTTCAGAATGCCGGCTTTTGGTTTGACAATATCCAGGTGACCAACCTCGATACGGCGCAGGTTTATGAAACGGGCGTATTAGACGCTTCGAACCTGGCAACTGAATCGCATCAACTGGATATTTTCCCCAATCCGGCAGGCGAATTTGTGCGAATCACAACCGATGTCCAAAGTGAATTGAACTGGCTTTTGACCGACCTACTGGGCAGGGTGGTCAAGAAAGGCGTATTGTACCAAAGCCGCCTCATTGACCTGTCTGGCTTGCCGGCCGGCGCTTATTTTTTCACGTGGACAGACAGGGCGCGAATGTCCGGGGTGAAAAAATTGGTGAAATATTGATTACTTCAACTACTCGTGTTATTTGAGTATGCAAATAAAAAATTCCGATCTTTGTTTTAAACAGGTGTTCCTTTATGAATAAAGTGCTTATCACTTTTTTGGCAGGTATAAATATGACATCAATAGCCTTTGGGCAGTATGATGCCAATATGAATCTATGGATTAATAATTTAGACCAGGCTAAGCTCATACCCGAAAGAGTTTACAAATTGGATTTATCCAACCAATCGCTTGATGCCATCCCCGAGATCATTGAATCATTTAAGAATTTGCGACTGCTGAAATTATCGGATAACAATATTTCGTCTATAGATGGAAGGCTCGATAATCTGACAAAACTAGAGTATATTGAATTGAGCGGTAATCGGATAAAAGAGCTGAATTTTAATGAATTCAGAGGCTCACGGTTTACATTGGACGAATTATGGGTGCGCAACAACAGATTGAGAGAAGTAGATTCTTCTCTTAATATTTTGAGCAATTTATCTATCTTAAATTTGGGGAGCAATCAGATTAAATTATTACCGGCATACCTGGATCTCTCCAGATTGGTGAATTTACAACTGGATGATAATCAATTTACGAGTTTACCTCCTTCCATAGCGCAAGCTGTGAAGCTTAAAATCCTTAATTTATATGGCAATCATCTTTCAGAATTTGTCATGCCAAATAGTTTTCGTAATTTAAAGATGCTGAATATTGGCGATAATCCTGTCGATACGATTGACTTTGGGGGGCAGCGCTTGAAATTGGAGATGTTAATTTTAGACTGGATACCCGTAGAAGCCTTCAATTTGGCAAAATTGCCGCCAACAATAAAGGTATTGTCAATTGAACATTGCGGCTTAAAAACTATCGATGGATTGTTGCACCTGAAAAACCTGGAAGAATTGTCTATCATACAAAATGAAGTGCAGTCAATTCCCAATGAAATACAAAATTTGAAAAAATTGCGAAAGTTTTGGATTGGTGGGAATCCTGTTTCTGACACGGCAAACATTCCTGCTTCAGTTGAGGTGATTAAATAACAGACCTGATTTGCAGATTGATATTAGCGCTACAGTCCTAAAGTCACAACCTCCCTCCCGGCAGCCTCGTCGCTAGAATATCTGCAGTTTGCCCGGCATCAAAAGGCGGCAGCAGCAGATCGGGATTAAAATGCGAGCACCTGAATAAATCCGCAATAAAATGCAGCCGGTCGTACAAATCGGCCCAATCGGCAGCGCCGGTGTCTTTCATGCTGTCGGGCGTGGCGTCAACGCGGGCGAGCATGGCCAACAGATCGGGATAGTGCAGTTGCCGCAGCAAAGGGGGGAATTGCGCTTTCAGATCGTCGCCCAGGCGCAGCGTTTTGCCGTTGGGGAAACCCAGCACCATCAGGTGGTCGGTGAGGATCAGGCGGATTTGATGACGGGCCGCCTCAAAAAAGCGGCTAATGGCCTGGTCGAGCAGCGTGGGCCGCCCCAGCAGCTGCCGCAACAGCATACTGGCATAAACGATCCAACTGCTGCGGGGAAACAGCGCGCCGAGCAAGCGCAGTTTAAAATCGCGGGGCTGTAAAACCGACGCCTCCAGTGCTTCGGCGATTTCAGGTTGCAGGCGCGTTTGTTCGTGAAAACCGATTTCGATATTGGCCAGCAGGATTAATTCCGCTTTTTGCTGAACGTCGGTTTCAAACAGGGCCTGGTAGTAGCGCTTGAAAGCCTGCTGCAGGTATTGCTGTCCGTCAGGCGGATCGCCGGGGCGCAATTGCTCGCAAAAACGGGTAATGTGATCTTCGTTATAGGTCGTATCGGCCAGGCAGGCTTCGATAAAGCGGGCGAATTCGCGGCCTATTTCAGCGTAAACCTTCTGGTTGCCGCGGGCTACGGCGTCGGCGGCGCGGTCGGCGGCGGCGCCGGGGTCGAGCAACTCCCACACCAGCCGGCGCAAGCCCTCTTTGTCGGGCTGTTGGCCGCTCATCAGCAGCGTGTCCAACAAATTGACCATCGCATCGCTGAGCGCAGGCGTTTTGGCCAGGGCTTGCTGCATCGAGCGGTACAAATCCTCGCCGCGAATAGTATTGCCCGCCTGTTTTGAGGCCCAGGCAGCAAAGGTACACCAGTTGGCGCAAGCGCCTAGCCGCTCCGCCATCGCTGCTGATAATTCGTAATAACTCTGCGTGATTTGCAGGTTGCGAATGACTGCCACTTCGTGGGCGGCAATGCGGTCGACTTCGGAGGTGCTGGTAAATGGGCGCATGGCGAAAGTTATAGCGGTATCCCGGATAATTTGTTAAAATTTATGTATAATATGCTCTAAGCTCCTTCTCCAAGTTCCCTTATTCTCTATACACCCCTACACCATCTTCCATCAATACAAACCAGAGGCCTCTTTCAACGCGCAGGGCTTTGCCCGGGGCGGGTATGGCGACCGATTTGGTTTCCATTGTGCGGGTATCTATCAATTCGAATAATTCGCTACGGCGGCAGAGCAGGTAGTAATCGAAGGCCTGGCAGTAGTCTACGCCGGGCAGGGGCAGCAGGCGGTCGTACTGGCCGAAGATATCGAAAATGAGCACGCCCAGGTTGGGATCAGCGGCGTAGATGTAGTTGCCGTGGGCGGAGAGCTGCACCGGATTGGGCCTGGCGCCCAGCAGCAGGCTCAGGTTGTCGCTGCGGGCCAGTTCTTCGCCCTCGTGGCCTATTTTGCGCAGTTGGGAGGCTATTTCATCAAATAACCACAAATGATTGTCGTTGGAAAGCGCCACGGCGACAGGATTCACAGGCCCCAACTGAAAAAGTTGGAAAGCGCCGGTTTTGTTCAACGTGCGGTCGAGGGTAACAGCGATCTGATAATCAGGGTAATACAACAAAACATTAAAGGGGTTGCTCGCATCTATAGCGCCCAGCCGGCCCAGGCGGTTATCGTTGTATTGAAAGAGTAATTGTCCGGAAGGATTGTATTTGTAAACACTGTTGTTGGCGTCAACGGTGTAGACTTGCTGCAGGGGGTCGGTGGTCATCAATGTAAAACGACCCTTGATAAAGGCCAGGCGACGAAGCGCTGTTGCGCTATCCGGGCCCTGGGCTGTGGCCGACGCCTGCAACAACGCCAACAGGGCGATGGCGCTAATACTGCGTAATTGCCACAGGTGTATTGCCGAATATTTTGCCGTTTTCATTTTCAAAAAATTGTAGTTTCATTTGTTCGCCGTCAAAAACGGCATAGGAGTTGTAGTTGAGCCACTCTCCCAGATTGATATAACGACTGCGGCCGTTGTTTAGCGTATAGTCGATGGGCAGGTGGCGGTGGCCGAAGACAAAATAGTCGGCGTATTGATGTTGGATTTTGCGCTCGCAGTAGGCAATGAGCCATTCGCCCTGGGGGCCCAGGAATTGTCGGGCATCGGGGGCTGCGGCCCGGCTGCGGCCCGACCAATAGTTGGCAAGGCCTACGCCGAAATTGGGATGCAGGCGCTCGAAGGCCCACTGACAAAGTGGGTTGGCAAATACGCGTTTGATAAATTTGTAGCCGTAATCGCCGGGGCCCAGCCCGTCGCCGTGGCCGATAAAAAAGGTTTTTCCACGAATCTCCCGCACAATGGGTTGTCGGTAGGTGGGTATGCCGAGTTCTTCCTCAAAAAACCGAAATACCCACATATCGTGGTTGCCTGTGAAGAAATACACCGGCAGACCTGCATCAGTGAGCTCGGCGAGTTTGCCCAACAGACGTACGTATCCTTTGGGAATAACGGTGCGGTATTCAAACCAGAAATCGAAGACATCGCCTACCAGATAAATCGCCTCGGCATTGGGCGTTATGGCGTCAAGCCAGCGCACGAGTTGTTTTTCGCGGTCGGCGCTGGTCAAGCGCGCGTCTATGCCCAGGTGAAAGTCGGAGGCGAAGTAAGTCTTTTTGGATGTCGGCATGCTACACTTTCTCCATCACTGCGCCGCAGTTTTTGCAAGTGCGCAGGTCTTCCGAATCCATAAACTGGCGCATCACCACCGGCAGTTGGTTGACAATGTCGGTCATCTCAAACGTAGCTTCGTGAAGCTTTTGGTGGCATTTTTCACAAAACCACATTAGCTTGTCCATCTCTCCCGGCTTGCGGTAGCGTTCTATGACGAGCCCTACGGTATTGGCCGGGCGCTGCGGAGAGTGCGGGATGCGCGGCGGCAACAGGAACATTTCGCCTTCGCGGATGTGGATATCTTCGGGCGTGCCGTCTTCGTGGATGATCTTGACGGTGATGTCGCCTTCTACCTGGTAAAACAGTTCTTCACCATCTTCCCAGTGGTAGTCTTTGCGGCCGTTTGGACCGCCCACGACCATTACGATGTAGTCTTCGTTGCCGTGATATACCTGGCGGTTGCCCACCGGCGGCTTCAGCAGGTGGCGGTGCTCGTCAATCCAGTGCTTCAGGTTGAAAGGTTTGGCTAGCGGCATGTGTTTTTTTGCGGTTAAGATAATACATCTCGGGCAGGGGAGCAAAAAATCTTGCTTATGCAACTTCCCCGCCGCAACTCGACCCCGCGCCGGCAGTGCAACCGTAGCAGTGCTGGTTGAGCGCTATAGGACGATTGTTGAGCGCCTCGAAGTCAAAATGATCGATATGATTGGCGGGCGTTTCCACCTTGATGTCAAGCATCTGATTGAAATCGCAGTCGTAAATATAGCCATCCCAACTCACCGACAGGGTGTTGCGGCACATCAGGCCTTCAACGGTGGCGGGATTGAAGGCGTCTACGAGTTTTTGCATGTATTCGGCATAGTTGCCGCTGTCAATAAGGTATTCCAGGAACCTGCTGATGGGCATATTGGTGATGGCAAGCAGGTTGTTGAAATCAACGCCATAGCGGGTTTTCAGCTGGCGTTTGAATTCGGGTTCGAGCACCGATTGCCCGGCGGGCAGAAAAGCGCCCGAGGGGTTGTACACCAGGTCGAGCTGGAGTCCGCTGCCTTCATGGCCATAACCCACGGCATTGAGCATTTGCAGGGCCCGGATGCTGTCGTCAAAAACGCCGTCGCCGCGCTGTGCGTCAGTACGGATTTTATTGTAATAGGGCAGCGACGAAACGATGTGTACCCGGTTGTCGGCGAAAAACTGCGGCAGGTCGTGGTATTTGGGGTTGGCCACGATGATAGTAAGGTTGCAGCGGTTCATCACCTTTTTACCCAGCTTGCGGCATTCCTCCACAAACCAGCGGAAGTGGGGGTTCATTTCGGGAGCCCCGCCGGTAATGTCGACGGTGGGAATGGCGTAACGATCTACGATTTCGATGCAGCGCTCCAGCAATTCGCGGCTCATCAGCTCCTCGCGGTCGGGGCCGGCATCCACATGGCAGTGGGCGCAGCTTTGATTGCAGAGTTTGCCCACGTTGACCTGAAAGATTTCGAGGCGACCGGGTTGCAGAGGGTGGCGGCCCAACTGCGCGAGCTTACCGGTAAACGTGGGCAAATGCAGAGCCTCCACTTCCTGGCCGTTGAGTACTTTCAATTGAAAAAACGCATCCGACAGCTGCTCTCCCCGGGAGCGCAGCGATTTTGACTTTTGCTTGATGGCCATAAATTACATCGTTAGGCGTTTAATGTGGTTCATCATTTGGGTGCTGTATACCAGCGTAATGCCGGCTTTCATGGTAGCGGCCACGTGTACGGCCTCCATCATCTGCTCTTCGTCGCAACCCTTTTCGAGGCAAGTGGTAGAATAGGCGTCAATACAGTAGGGGCATTGCATGGCGTGAGCCACTGCCAGGGCAATCAGGGCTTTTTCGCGTTCGGTGAGAGCGCCTTCTTTCATGACTTCTCCGTAGTAATCGAAGAATTTTTTGCCCATAGGCTCCTGGTAGTCGACGATATCGCCGAATTTTTTGAGGTCTTCCGGATTGAAATAGGTCTTTTCCATGTTCTGGAATGTTTTTATTAATTTTCAGACAAAGAAATTCTTACCACAGCGTTACCAAGGTAGATTTTAACTCCTTGGCACTGTTGTAAAATAACAATACAGCGTCTTCTCAGGAAAGCCGAACAGGTGAGAACAGTTTCCGATAAAAGCGCGTTTGACAAAATTATAAAAAGAACTGGAGCCGGCAAGTCCGGATTGAGACAAGTAGACATAGTTTTCCGAATCCCTATTATCTTTGCCCTATGTTGCAAACAAGCGAACTAACATACTCCTACGACGGGAAAAACACCTTGTTTTTTCCTGATATACACTGCGGTCGCGGCGAACACTGGTTGTTGCTGGGGCAATCGGGCAGCGGAAAAACCACTATGCTACACCTGCTGGGTGGGTTGTTATCGCCGGCCACGGGCAGTATCATTATCGCGGGCGATGACATTGCCGCCAAACGCGCCGCTGCGCTTGACCGCTTTCGCGGCAGGCATATCGGCATCATTTTTCAGAAGTCGCATTTCGTACGCGCCCTCACGCTCGAGGAAAACCTCTTGTTGGCGCAGCAACTTGCCGGCGCGCCCAGGGATAAAAAAAGGGTAGACGAACTGTTGGCGCATCTCAACCTGGGCCATAAGCTGCGGTCGAAACCCGACAACCTGAGTATGGGCGAGCAGCAACGCGCCGCCATTGCGCGGGCCTTGCTCAACCGGCCTGAATTGATTTTGGCCGACGAACCAACCTCTGCCCTCGACGATCTCAACTGCAGCGAGGTGATCCACTTGCTGGAAAGAGAAGCCACCGCCTCAGGGGCTACACTGCTGGTAGTGACTCACGACGGGCGGCTCAAGGCCAGATTCCCCCGTCAGGTATTACTCACCCAATACCAACCTTCGCTATGAACCTGCTGCAACTTAGTTGGAAAAATATACTGCACAAGCCCAGCTCCACGCTGCTCAGCCTGGTATTATTCGCCCTCGGCGTAGGGCTGGTATCCCTGTTGATGTTGGTCAACCGACAGTTGCAGGAAAAATTTGAAAAAAACCTGGCCGGCATCGACATGGTGGTTGGCGCCAAGGGTAGTCCACTGCAACTCATTCTGAGCAGTATGTACCACATTGATGCCCCCACTGGAAACGTAGCCATCAGCGATGTAAAGGCCTTTTTTAACCCCAAACATCCGGTTATCGGGCGCGCTGTGCCTTTGTCGTTGGGCGACAACTACCGCGGTTACCGAATTGTTGGCACTACCTTCGATTTTTTTGATTTATACAATGCCGAGCCGGCACAGGGGCGCCGCTGGAAGGCCGTAAACGAGGTGGTCATCGGGGCAGCCGTGGCCGACGCCCTGGGTCTGGAAATCGGCAATACCTTCAATAGTTCTCACGGCTTTGTGATTGACGATAACCTTGAACACGCCGATGCCGAACCTTTTAAAGTGGCCGGCATCCTCCGGCCTACCGGCGCCGTTGTCGATCAACTCATCCTCACCAGCCCTCAAAGTATATGGGCAGTACACGGCCACGATCATACAGAAGAAGAAGGCGAAGATCATCACGATCATGCGCATGCGGACTACCGCGACCTGAACAAACCACTGATTGAATACGCAGGAGAGTCAATTACTGCGGTGCTGGTTCAGTTCAAAGCCCGCAACGCCATGACGCTCAATATGCCGCGCAACATCAACGAAAATACTAACTTGCAGGCTGCCACGCCGGCCTGGGAGATCAACCGTCTGTACGCCATACTGGGTGACAGCGCGCTGGCGCTTCAAGTGTTGGCCATCATCATCATTGCCGTATCGGGTTTGAGCGTATTCCTGTCGCTATACTCCTCGCTGCGCGACCGCCGTTATGAACTGGCGCTTATGCGCGTGATGGGCGCTTCGCGCGGTAAATTGTTCGCCCTCATCCTGCTGGAGGGCTTATTGCTGGCTGCAATGGGGTGTATAATCGGCCTTGTGCTGAGTCATGCCGGCATGGAGGTATTTGCCAGGGTCTTGGAGTCGTCGTACCGCTACTCTTTCACCGGCGCTTTATTTTTGAAAGAAGAAATCTGGCTCGTGTTGGCGGCGTTGGGCGTGGGTTTGCTGGCGGCGTTTATCCCTGCCGTTCAAGCGCGCAATACCGATATTTCGCAAACATTGGCCGAAGGATAAAATTCAAAGCTAAGAAGCGTCAAAACTTTCTGCCTTTGTTTAAAAATGGTGCTTTACCCCAGTTTCTCGCCACAAAGGCGCCAAGGGCACGAAGTACCACAAAGAAGAATTTATTTTTCCATTAACACTTTATTATCACCCTTTTTGGGCGTTTGAGCGTTCATAAGGAAACAAACAGCAGCTTTTTCATGAAAAACTACTTCATCGCTTTCATCGCCGTATTTGCCCTAAGCGCATCGCTTGCCATCGACGTACAGGCCCAACAGGACAACGTGTGGAAAACCCTGTCGAAAATCACCTTCAAAAAGAAATACGACGAAATGTTAGGCTTCAAAGTAGACGTGCCGGTTTTCAGCGAAGAAATCAAAAAGCTGGAGGGCAAAACGGTGACTGTCAAAGGGTATGTAATTCCCGTCGAGGGCTATAAAAGCCACAAAGAATTTGTCTTTTCCGCTTTCCCCTACAATATGTGCTTTTTTTGCGGCGGCGCCGGCCCGGAAACGGTGATGGAGGTTTTTGCCAAAGAGCCCATCAAGTATAGCGCCGAAGCCATCACCATCAAGGGCAAACTCGATCTCAACGACTCGGATATCAACCGCTTGATATATATTTTAAAAGATGTGGAGTTGGTGAAGTGAGAAGTGGGGTTTTCCAAGTTCAGACCTGGTCTTTACCCGGTAATACTCAGTTTACCCAGTTCAGACCTTATAAG
>JRYG01006744.1_pt1 | contig 15363 bp, 8 predicted proteins | sample 235341 | NCBI WGS metagenome assembly JRYG01 (sample SAMN03074218, study PRJNA261478) | activated sludge metagenome | biome: Wastewater Treatment Plant; feature: Wastewater; material: Activated sludge; isolation source: activated biomass of a wastewater treatment plant treating hydrocarbon... ... | reverse complement strand
GCATGCGTACGCACAATCCCTTGTACTTTATTTACCCGAAATTGTAACAAAACTGCCGGATTGGCGTAAGAGCAAGTAATACAAGCGATCAGCAGCAGGTATGCTGTGTTGTATAAAGATTTTTTAAGGCGATTGGATTGTATGTGATTCACGCAAGAACCGTTTTTCAAGTGTAAGCTTAAATCGGTTTTTGGGATGGCNNGAGATTTTTTTGGTTTGTAATACATTGGTAATCATAGTTTTGGTGTTTTTATTGTCCAGTGGTGTTGATTTTGGCACGGTTTTTATTCTTTATTAACTGTCTTTGAAGTTTCCTGAAATCGCAGTGACACGGCGAGACCAGGGGTCAACTAGAAATGGTATTTGCACAAGGGAGTTGTGGGTAAAAGCACAACTGCCAGACGTATGCGCCAACGCATGCTATGAGACTGCTTTTTTTCACAGCAAACTATTTTAAAATGAAACACTGGACAAAATTAACAGGTAAATGGAGGCGGCGGGTTGACGGCGACGAAGGTCGCCGGCTACTGCTGTTACTACCGGTACTAATGATTGCATGGCTTCCCGGGTTATGGGGGCAATGCAACCTGGTGTGCAACGGAACCTTAAACGCGCCGCTACAGGTAGCTGTGGATCAATCCTGTAGTGTGACGCTCAACCCTGACGCTATTTTGGAAGCCCCCCAATTGTGTCCCGGCGCCAAGAATATGATAGTGCGCACTACCGGGTCCAATAGTACCATCATAGTACAAGGTGTTGACCTGGTTACCTTTGACGCGTCGGCTTATATTGGGCAAGTGTTAAGCGTTACGGTAACGCATATTGCCTCCACTTCCTTTTGTGTGGGGCATATTCGCGTTGTAGACAACTTGCCGCCGGTATTTAATTGTGCGCCGATTGTGGCGAGTTGCTTTGTAGATACCGATCCTGATGTGATTGGTTATCCGGATGTAAGCGACAACTGCGACAGCCAGGTAACGCTTACGTATGTTGATGCGGTGGTACAGGATACTTGCACATCGGATACTGCTGCCATTATTTCACGTACATGGCAGGCTGTTGACAATGTGGGTAATGTGTCGCTTTGCGTTCAACAAATCATTTTGGAGCGCCCCAGTCTAGACAGTATCGACTTCCCGAGAGATACCCTGTTGGGATGTTCTCAGCCGCCGCTATCGCCCGATTCGCTGGGGCGACCCCAATTGGACAGCTTTAATATCCGATTGGATGCGATCTGCGATTGGATCGTCACTTACGATGACGATACGGTATCGGTATGCGGAACGATGGGGTATAATATTCTTCGAACCTGGCGCGTCATTGATGATTGCACCAACAACGAGCGTTCGCGAGTGCAAATCATTCATGTGAGGGATACCGTGCCTCCACAGATCGTATGTCCTAATAACTTGACTGTGAGCGCACTGCCAGGCCAGTGTTATGCCAGTGTGATGTTGCCTTTGCCCCAGGTTACGGACAACTGCGACAACAATTTCGGGATAAGCATTTCTACCTCATATGGCGCGCAAGGTATGGGGCCGCACCCCTTTGTACCGGTAGGGCAGCATATTATTCAATACGTTGCCTCCGATATATGCGGCAATTCGAGTATTTGTACGATTACATTAACCGTAGTGGATGCGCAGGTGCCTGCCGCCGTGTGCGATGATAATGTCATTGTAGCCTTGCCCACCGGCGGTATCGGTACCATTCAGGCTGTTCATTTGAATGAAGGCAGCGACGACAACTGTCCCAATCAATTATACTATAAAGCCAAACGCGTTAGTGCCGGGACTTGTAATAACCTGAACGGCGACGACTCGCCGCTGACGGCCGGCTATCAGGAGTGGTTTGACGATAATGTCAAATTTTGCTGCGATGACGTTGGGGTGTTAAGCATCCCTGTCGCGTTGCGTGTGTACGAAGTCAACCCAGGGCCGGGCGCCGTGAATCCTGCCCGTGAACAGCTGGGTGGAGACTTGTTCGGCCATTATTCAGAGTGTATCATGAATGTAACGGTGCAGGACAACATTGCTCCATCTTTTAGCAGCCTCCCTCAAAATAATATTACGGTGAGTTGTTCTTCCAACTACACGGATATGGCCGCTTACGGCGCGCCACAGGTGAACGACAATTGCAGCGTTACAGTTGACACCGTAATCAACATTAATGTCAATGCTTGCGGCCAGGGTACCATTACGCGTACTTTTACGGCTACCGATGCATCTGGATTGAGCAGCAGTTGGACGCAAACCATTCATGTCGTAAATGACCAGCCGCTGATCGCCAGCCAAATCGTGTGGCCGCAAAATTATACCTCTTATCAGTGCGCTTCATCGGTAACGCCTGCCGATTTGCCGGCGGGATACAATTACCCGGTATTGCCACAGGGCGTTTGCGGCGATTTGAGTTATACGTATAACGATCAGTTATTCACAGTATCCCAACCTGCTTGTTTTAAAATTCTGCGCGAATGGGTAGTGCTGGACATGTGCCATTTCAACCCCGACAACCCCAGTGGTGGCGGGCGTTATACGCGTACCCAAATGATTGACGTATATGATAATCAGCCGCCTGTGATCAACTGTCCCCCCACTGTTGAAGTAGGTATTAATGCCAATTGCAGTGGCGCCCAGGTGACAATGACCAATATAACGGGCACAGATTGCAGTAGCACTATCAGTATCACCAATAATTCGCAATACGCTATCAATCATGGGCCTAACGCCAGCGGGTTTTATCCCAAAGGAGAGCACCTGGTAACATTCAGCGCCACGGACAATTGCGGCAACAATGCTACTTGCACCACTACAATCAGGGTAAAAGACAATACGCCCCCATCACCGATTTGCATTGTAGGACTATCAGTCAACCTGGTTTATGCTGATGGTGAAAATAAAGCAGTAGTAACGGCTCAGGCTTTTAACGGCGGCTCAGCCGACAACTGTACCAGCAGCGGCAACCTGCAACATTTCATCAGGCGGGCCGGTGGCAACCAGCTTACTCCGCCAACAACAACTCAACTCAAGTTTACCTGTGAAGATGTTGGCAACCAGCTCATAGAATATTGGGTAACCGACCAGGCCGGCAATAGCGATTATTGTCTGACTTATTTGATTGTGCAGGATAACAACCAGCTTTGCTATGCCAACACCGCCTCGGGTATGATAGCCGGCGGCATATACACAGAAAGCGGATACGACGTAGAAAACGTAATGGTACAGGTCATGGGTAGTTCAACGGGAAATATGGTTACCGGCCCTGACGGCAGTTTTGAGTTCCCTGACATGCCGTTAAACGATAGTTACAGCCTGATGCCGCAGCGCAATGACGATCCGCTCAACGGCGTGTCCACTATTGACCTGGTGCTCATTTCCAAGCATATTCTGGGTACGCAATCGCTAGGAAGCCCTTATAAAATCATTGCTGCCGACATCGACAAGTCGGGAACGGTGGCCACTTCCGACCTCATCAAACTACGCAGGCTGATTTTGCACCTCGACAGCCAGTTGCCCAACGGCAACAAGTCGTGGCGCTTTATCCCCGCCGATTATGTATTCCCCGATCCCGCCAATCCGTTTGCAGGCTATTTTCCGGAGATATTGAATATTGACGATTTGAGCGGAAGCGAAATGCACGCCGACTTTATTGCCATCAAAGTAGGCGATGTTAACGGCTCGGCTACGCCCACCAACCTGCAGGATATTGAAGAGCGCGACGATCAGGGCATCTTTACGGTCATTGCCGACAACAAGCGCGTTGCGGAGGGAGAAACATTTACAGTAGACCTCTACGCGCACGGCATGCACTACATTCCAGGGTATCAGTTTACGCTTGGGTTTGATACTGATTTGTTGGAGTGGGAAGAAGTAACCTCAGGCGAACTAGAGGGCGTCAACGAGGGCAACTTTGGTCTGTCGGCGCTCGATGAAGGCTTGATCACTACAAGTTGGAACGAAGAAATGCCGCACGACGGCAGCGAAAAGGTATCCCTGTTCAGATTGACATTCCGCGCCCGGCAGGATTTGGAGGTGCAAAATGCGCTATTCCTCAGTAATCAATTGACAAAAGGAGAAGCATATACCCGGACTTATGATGTATTGGGCGTTAATCTGGTATTTGCCAACGCCAATGTGAGCAATGCCAATAGTCCTGCAGGCTATGAATTATACCAAAACCGCCCGAATCCGTTTTCCGATGAAACCATCATTGCCTTCCAGATGCAGGAAAGAGGTAGCGCCCGGCTGACGGTATTCGACGCCACAGGGAAAATGATCTATCAACAAGAGGCGGTCTTTGAAACCGGTTACAACGAAGTGTCTATCGGCAAAAGCGATTTGCCGGTGAGCGGGGTACTCTATTACCAACTGGAGGCCGGCGCCTGGAAAGACACTAAAAAGATGATTATGTTGGATTAACAGTGTTTCAAATATACAGGAAAAGTGTATGAGGGGGCTGCCGGGGCTGGCGGCCCCTTTTTTTGGGGAGTTAGGAATTTTAAAAAAATACATTTGTTTTAATAAAATACCAAATTTGGGGTATAGACAGATTGGAGATAAACTTGTATTTTTGTAGCGCTTCAATACAGAAGTTCTCATCAACCGATTCAGCAGTAAAGTCCGCCGGGTAATCAGGCGGGGCTTTTCCTATCTTAAGTCTGCAAGCGGGTGCTTATGCGCCTTGGCGTGGTTAAATTTCATGGTTTTTAATTATACTACTACTAACAAATTGAAGTCATAATTCCACGACTTGAGGAAATGCACAAGATTGGCATTATTGCCGTGGCAACGCTAGTCATCCCGGATTTTCATTTCGGGATGACTTTTTTTATTTAAATTGTGCACAACAAAACGCGCCATATGGCCAGGCATAATGACATGGGCAAAGCGGGCGAAGACGAGGCGTGTCTATTTCTGGAGCGTTACGGTTATGCTGTCGAGCAGCGCAATTGGCGGTGCGGCAGGGCGGAGATAGATTTGATAGCCAGAAAGGACGGCCAGTTGGTCTTTGTAGAAGTAAAAACCCGCAGCAATCTCAGCTACGGGCGTCCCGAGTTATTTGTCGACTATCGCAAGGCCGGCAGGGTTGCTGCTGCTGCCGGCGCCTACATGCAGCAGGTGGCGCATGAATGGATCTTCCGGTTTGATGTGATTGCCGTGATCTACCGCGGCAGGGGTATGTTTTCCATCCGGCATTTCGAAGATGCGTTTTTCCCAACCCGGCTGTAGGGCGAACATTAACGTTGATTAACCTTGTTTCAAGGTGGATTAACCTATATTGACAAGGGCTGCGGTTATTTTTGTCGGGAATTCACCTGACTAAATCACAACCGTATGTCACGCTTGCGTTTTTTCCTGATTCTTTTTTTAATAACGGGGTATTTTGCGCTACATGCGCAGACAAAAATCAAATACGCCATTACAGGGGTTGTAATAGCCGACAGCACCGAAACCCCGCTTGAAGGCGCCACAGTATTATTATTGCTGGCTGCTGATTCTTCGCTGGTCAATTTTGGGCGAACGGAAGCCAACGGCGTTTTTGAACTGGCCAATGTGCCGAACGACAAATCCTATTTATTGCGGATCACTTATGTCGGTTATAGCGTGTACGACAAACCAATTCCGGCAGGTACGGCCCATAACCCGCTTGCGCTGGGCGTCATATCCCTGATGGCGCAATCGACCACACTGGGAGAGGTCACTGTCAAGGCCGAACACATCCCCGTGGTGATAAAAAAAGACACCATAGAATACAATGCCCAGGCTTTCAGTGTAAAGCCCAATGCCGTAGTAGAAGACCTGCTCAAAAAAATGCCGGGCATAGAAGTGGAGCAAGACGGCACGGTGCGCGCGCAAGGCGAGCAAGTGCGGCGGGTGATGGTTGACGGCAAAGAATTTTTTGGGCAAGATCCCAAAATAGCCACACAAAACCTGCCTGCCGATGCGGTTGATAAAGTACAGGTTTTCGACAAAAAATCGGATGCGGCCACTTTTTCCGGTATTGAAGACGGTCAGCGCGAAAAAGCCATCAATCTCAAACTCAAGGCCGACCGCAAGCAGGGCGTATTTGGCAGCGTAAATGCCGGGTATGGCACTGACAATCGCTACGATGGCAGGGCGAGCATCAACCGCTTCAACGACAAACAGCAACTGGCCTTATTGGCCATGGGCAACAACATCAACCGCCAAGGGTTTTCTATTGAAGATTATCTGAGTTTTACCGGCCAGTTGCAGCGCATGCGCAGCGGCGGGGCTGTTCGTATTGAAATTAACGCCGAAGAGCAGGGTATTCCCCTCGATTTTGGCGGGAATAACGGGATTACTACTTCCTGGGGAGCCGGGTTGAATTTCAACAATCAATTTAACAAAAAAACGGAACTCAACGGCAGTTACTTCTACAACCTGCTCGACAACACGCTGGAGCGCTCGCTCAAACGGCAGACCTATTTGCCCGACGGCAATTTCGACGTAACTCAGCAGAGTACCCAACAAAACCGCAATGACAATCACCGCCTCAGCGCTACGCTCGACCACAAAATCGACTCCATGAACTTGCTCAAGCTAACTGCTTCGGGCGTATACAACGAAACCGCCATTTCCACGCAATCGGATAGCCGAACGACCAAGGCCGGCGAGCAGTTGATCAACGATGGCCTGCGCGACAATGAAGTCAGCGGCGCAGGCGCTTCGCTCAATACCAATTTGTTGTATCGCCGAAAATTCAGCAAAAAAGGGCGCGCGCTCAGCGCCAATATTCTGCTCAATAGTAACGCCACTAACCGGGACGGCGATCTCACAGCACATAACCGCTATTACGACGAATCGGGCGCCTTGCTTCGCATTGACTCGATACGCCAGACCAATACCCAGCGCAACGAAGTACTCACCCTGGGCGCTAACGCCTCCTATACCGAGCCGCTGGGCAAGCGCAAATACCTGGAAGTGAACTATGCCTACCAGCAAAGTACGACCGAGCTCAACCGCGAGGTATACGACATCAACAACGGCGAGTCGCAATTCAATGAAACCCTGAGCAATCGCTTCCGCAATGTGTACGATTATCACCGCGGCGGCTTCAATTTCAAACTCAACCGCAAGGCCTACAACCTGACGACTGGCTTGCAATTACAGCGCTCGGCGCTCGATGGCCGATTGTTGTTGCAGGACACTTCCATTCGGCGCTCTTTTACCAATGTTTTGCCCAATTTGCATTTCAACTATGATTTCTCGATGTCGAAGCACATCAATGTAGACTATGAAACCAGCGTTCGTGAACCAAATATTGAGCAATTGCAGCCTATTATTGACAACAGCGATCCGCTGAATATCTACGTGGGCAATCCCAACCTGAAGCCGGAGTACAATCACCGAATTGGCTTGCGCTATGGTACCTTCAACCAGGCTACATTTACCAATTTATTCGCCAATATCAATTTGACCTATACCTCCAACAGCATCTCGGAGGCTCAAACCATTGACGATTTGCTGGTGCGCACCTGGCGGCCCGTCAACGTCAAAGACCAGAGAAGGGCCGATATTTACCTCAACTACGGTTTTCCTATTCGCAAAATAAAAAGCCGTATAGGCTTGACTACCAACAGCATGTGGTCGAGCGGCATTAGTTTAATCAACGATGTGGAGAACAAAACCGAACGCAGTGTTTTGGGCGGGGAAGTTCGGTATGAATTCACGCTGGATGAAAAATTTGATTTCAACCTGAGCGCAAATGTCAGTTTTAACCAGACCCGTTATTCGCTCAGCAAATCGCTCAACCAGGAATTTGTCAACCAGGTATACGGCGCGGGGTTCAACTGGTACTTGCCGGCAGGCTTCATATTGAGTTCAACGATGGATTATTCGGTATACAGCGGTCTGGCGGGCAGCAGTACCCAAACCATTCCGTTGTGGGGCGCTGCATTGGCAAAAAGCCTGATGAAAAAGCGGGCTGAGATCAAAGTTTCGGTATTTGACATCCTCAACAAAAACATAGGATTCAATCGTCGCGCCGACGTAAATTTCCTGGAAGAAGAGCGCATACGGTCGCTGGGGCGCTACGGCATGCTCAGCTTCACCTACTCGCTGTCGCCCGCCAGCCCCGGCCCGGGCGGCGGTATGCGGATGCAATTTATTCAGCGGCGTTAATCAGTGGGTAATGGCGGTGTGAGGATCTATTCCACCACCATTACCGGAAGCAGGTCTTCTGTTCCATTTTCGTTGTAATATTGCAAATAAAACACCCCCGAGGGCAAATTTTCGGGTATTTGAACCGGATAATAACCGGTTATAATCGACGATATTTCAACTTTGTTTTGAATCCTGCCGTAGCTATCGCGCAGTTGAACCGCATAAGGCAAATCGCTGGCGGGAAGATAGACAAAGGCTATTCCTCCTGATTTTACAGGATTGGGGTACAGCGAAGGCAATGCTTTATCGTTTGTTTGGCGCAACACGGCGGGCTGTTCGGGTAATGAATCATGGCGGCTCAATCCCGACGACACAATGACACCGCCGCAGAAGCCGGCGTCTACTGTTAGCGTTACCGGGTAGTAATAAGCGCAGCCGTTGGCGTCGATAACGATCAGGGTATAGGTAGTAGTACGGCGTACGGAGGCCAGAGTATTCAGACAGGTTGGACAAGACAACCCCAAAGAAGGATACCAAAGGTGATAAACGGCATTTTCCACTACCGGTGCAAAACCCACAATTTGATTAGGGCATACAATTTGGTTTTCGGGAAAATTGCTGACCAGCACCTCGGGGGCCAGGTCGAGCGCAATCGTGTTGGTAAAAACGCAGCCGTCTGCCGAGGTTGCCACCACGGTATAATCACCTGCTTGAGCGCTACTGATGTCAAGTTGGGTAAGGCAAGGCGAAGCCGAGGCAAAACCGTTTGGGCCCGACCATTGGTAGGTAAATCCTGCAGGCAGGCATATGTCAATATCTTCCGCAGCGCATAGCGACAGTTCCGGCGGTAAAATCGAAGGCGGAAAAGCGCCCACAAAGATAGTTGTAGTAGCCTGGGCCAGGCAAGCGCCTACGCCCGTAACGGTGGCGGTATACGTTGTCGTTGCGGCAGGCGTTGCTATGGGGTTGGGGCAGTCGGCGCAACTCAGTCCTACAGTTGGCGACCAATGGATGTTTGTAGCATTTGCAGGTTGGGGTTCGAGTTGGATGGATTCGCCGGGGCAAAGCACCCATTCGCCGGGCAGCGTCACCTGGGGTTCCGGGCCGAATACGACTGGCCGGCCCGGTAGCGCATTGGCGCATGCATACTGCGTATCGGGGAGGCCGTTGCCCAAAAGCTTTCCTACAACGGGCGATAGATAATACGTTCTGCCATACTCCAGGTTCGGTGTATATTCGAGCTGTGCGGGCCCGTTAAATACGGCGAATACATTGCCCAGTACATTGCCGCTATTATCGTGCAATACGAAAAAGGGTTGTTCGCCTGGTCCGGGGACGGCGTCGGCGGGTAAATCGACGGTTATTTGCGCGGCTCCGCAAACAGAGATAGGGGGAGTATTAGCAAAACTTCCGGGAGTATTGCCGCAATTGCAGTTTCTGATCAAATTCAGTTGGTAATCGGGGCAGCCGGGGCTGGCCTGCAGGTTGATCTCCAGCGGGCTGCCGCCTGGCGCCGGCATGCTGGTATATAGGTAAAGGCTATCCGGTCCGTCCACTTCAAAGGTAGCGAAATAGTCATCACCGGAGCAAACCGTATTGATATCGGCAATAGATGCGGGGGCGTTTACTTTGACGAGCGTTTGAGCCGTAAAATTACAACCGGCTTCTTCTAATGCCAGTGTTATCGGGTGGTTGCCGACCCCTGCGATAGCCGGATCGAAGATACCGGTCAGTATATCGGTGATACCGGGGCCCGACCAGGAAAGCGCCGGGTTGACTGCGCCGCTGGCAGTAAAAGCAAGCGTTATGGGCATATTCCCCTCGGAGCATTGAGGCGGTATGGGAAGAATAGAGGCAGTGGCGCTTGCGCAATCGAGGGTATTGCAACTTACGGCAGCAACGGCAAGGCAGCCTTCCGGGCTCAGCGCCTGCACTTCAAGTGAGACTGATTCGCCGGACGACAGGCCTGCCATTTGGAAAAGGCCTGTATTGAGTTGACCTGGCGACGTGCTGATGACGGTATCGATGACATAACCTTGCGGCAGATTTATAAGTACCTCCAGTGCGCTGAGGGTCGCATTCTGGCAACTCAGCCCAGGTGCTTGTACCGGCGGGGCGGCTACCACCCACACGCTATCCATGCCGGCGCAGCCCGCGTTGTCGAGCGCGGTGACAGTGATCAGCGTATCAGAATCGGGAGTAATCACAATTGTCGTAGTCGTATCGCCGGTGCTCCACAAAACATTGCCAGTGCCGTTGACATCGAGCGAAACGGCGCCGCCGGGGCAAAAGGTAGTATTGCCGGTAATTTCTACCATCGGCGCCAGTTGAGGTGAAACGACCAGGTTAAGTTGCAACGTACTGTCGCAACCATTGGCAGCGATATATTGAAAATCGTATTGTCCGGCTTGGGTATAGGTATTGCCGCCAAAATGGTAAACGCCGCCGGGGCAAATTGTATCGGTGACAACGGTGTTTGAATTGGGCAAAACCGTTAGATTGACCGTGACGGTACTGTCGCAGCCCAGATAGGTGGTTAAAACCTCTGTATATATTCCTGTTTCGTCGAATTCGCTATTGCCAATTTGATAGCTTTCTCCCTCACAAATTTGCGCAAAAAAATATATTTGGGGATTAGGGTTGTACTCAAGCCTGAACCTAACGGGCTGATCGCAGCCATTTGGGGTATTGGTAGTGATAATGTAGACCCCGGGTAATGAATAGTCTATGCCGCCAAGGTTATAAATTTCGCCCGGGCAGAGCGTGATGGTACCCATGTTAATCAAGGGGAGAGGCGTCAGTGGGTATGTTTGGCACGCCGCCTGTCCGGAAGCGCAGCCATCAGAGACGGTCACGCATACTTGCACGGAATTGCTATTGGCAGGCATAGTGAGATTGACATTGGTTCCGACGGCTGCATGTTGGCCGTTGACGGTCCAGTTGTATGTGCCATTGCCTACATTAGATGCTGCGAAGGGGAAAGTACCGCCGGGGCAGAAAGGGCCTTGCGCGCTGATTTGGGGGGTTCCCGGCGCTGGCCAGACGCTGTTGCCCGATAACACCTCCACTGAAAAATTGCTAAGGGCGGAAGGATCGGCGACCGCTACCAAAAAGTAATCATCGCTGGGTGATAAATTATTGGCTGCCAGAAAAGCTGATTGGCCGGGTTCGATAAACGACTCGCAAGCGCTCACCAATACAGGGTTATTACAAACGTTTGTAGTGCGATAAATGCCTATGCCCTGCAAAGGGGCAAAGGAGGTATCGGTTACATGGATGAGTAAACTGAGAGAGGCGGACTGCACCCTGAAGCGAAACCAGGATGAATTGGTATTGCCGGAGCCGCAGAATCCGGGAGGCAGGGAACCCGGGGAATTCATTCCTACGGTTGCTGAAAATCCGTCCAGATCGCAGACCCAACAAGCGGAGCCGCAGGTATTATTGCCAAAATAGAATGGCGAGGTGCAGAGCGGTTGAGCCCGGGTAAGCCAATAGCTGCTCAGGCAGAGGAAGAGTACAAGTAAATATTTCATGATAAAAAGTATATATCTGACACTAATTGTATAGTCCCCCTATATTAATGTTAGCAAATGTAATAATTTCATTTACAACAAAAAAACATCAATTTTCCAAGTTTGCCTTGTCGTCATTTTGGAGATTATCAGCCCCCAATTCCACCATATCCAGCATCATAATTTTTTGCCAGATCTTGTTAGACAGGCCGAGGGCCAGATTCTCGATATCATTAACTGCATTTAGAACCACCGAATCATTGAGATATTGGGCCTGGATGGCAGCCAGTTTACTGGTAATAGAGAGCAATTCCGAGCAATAATCGAGGTATCGGTTGAGCTCAAAAGCGTTTTTAAATCGTTTGGGTTCGTACACTTTCGACTGCATTTCCACCAGCAGGTGGGCGGGGTCTTTGGTCAGTTGGTGCATGTCAATCACGTGGCTGATGCTGCGCAGGCGGTGCAGGGTACTCAGGGCGATATACCTTTTAATGCGCGATTCGAGCGAGCCCAGGAAAAAGATAGCGATAGCCAGGAAAATGATCTCATTGATGGCGGATTCCAGCCCTTGAATAAGGTCTAATGCCCCGGAAATTTCGATAGAAACTTTGGTAGACCAGTACACGGTAAGGATAACGAACAGCGCCAGCAGTCCGATACCGCTAAACACCGCAATTCGCACCAGCCATATGGGTTCGCGCAGGCGTTCGATCAATTGTTCGACCTCGGCGCCTACCAGTTTCAGTTCGCCGCATACCTGGCTTAAGCCGGAATCGGGGAAGCGTTCCTGGATGCGGCGTCCGAGGGTGTCGAGCGTTTTGAGAATGCGACTTACGTTCAACTCCGTATACTGTGAAGCGGGTTGTTTGGGCCGCAGCAACATAGAAAACATTTCTTCGGCAAACATCTTGCAGTGGTTTGCAGTTATTCGTTTTTTTGTAAAAATAACCCAATAGCCTGAAAACCCCTGAAAAAAGCGCAAATAGATACACAAGCCACAACAAATCCATACCTTTGAATCAATACGCCTTGTTCATCCAACTGTTGACACCATGAAAAAAGCGACCTGCTGGCTATTACCGGCAATCGTATTCCTCAGTTTATGCGCAAAAGCTCAAAACGTCGAGCCTCAAAGAGGCGAGTACGAACTCGCCATCAAAAAAACGGCTACGCCCATAAAAATTGACGGTCAGCTTGACGAAGCAGCCTGGCAAATTGCTGATGAAGCCGCTGATTTTTTTCTCAACAAGCCTTTTGATACGGCTTTTGCCTCCCTTCAGACCATTGTAAAAACCACTTTTGACGACAATTACCTTTACATCAGCGCAATTTGTTTTCAGCCGCAGGAAGAAATCACCATTTCCTCGCTCAAGCGGGATTTTGAGGGCGGTTCCAGCGATGTACTGACCATCAACCTGGATCCCTTCAAAGATGGCCTGAATGGATTTCACTTTGCCGTTTCTCCTATGAATGTGCAGCGTGAAAGCCTCATCGAAAATGGCGAAGGCATCACCAATTACTGGGACAATCGCTGGTATTCGGAAGTGGTTCGCTACCAGGACCGCTGGGTGGTTGAGGTAGCCATTCCTTTTAAAACTCTGCGGTATAAGCTCATTCCTGGCGTCAATACCTGGCGTATCAATTTTGCGCGAAACAGTTTGAAACGCAATGAAATATCTACGTGGGTTCCCGTGCCTCGCAATTTTGTGCCCAACAACATGGCATACATGGGGCAGCTTATATGGCAAGACCCGCCCCCGAAGCCGGGCATGAATGTAGCTTTAATCCCTTATGTCAATATGGGGTGGGTGGAAGATTATCCTCGCGACGAAACAAACTTACAGCGCCAGCCTACTCATTCTGACTGGACGGCCAATGCAGGCCTCGACGCTAAAGTGGCCATCACCCCATCGCTCAACCTCGATTTGACGGTCAACCCTGATTTTTCGCAGGTGGAGGTTGACCGGCAGGTCACCAATATCAGCCGTTTTGAGCTCTTTTTCCCCGAGCGCCGCCAATTTTTTCTTGAAAATAACGACCTCTTCGGTTTTTACGGCTTTCCTGACGCGCGTCCATTCTTTTCGCGTCGTATTGGCATTGCCCGAAATCCCAATACCGGTCTCAACGAGCAGGTCCCGATACTGGCGGGCGCTCGTCTGAGCGGCAAGCTCAACGATAACTGGCGCCTGGGTTTGCTCAATATGCAAACCAAAAAGCTGGATTTTGGCGACGACGCCGTATTGCCCACTGCCAATTACTCCTTTGCCACTGCTCAGCGCAAGGTTTTCAAGCGATCGGTACTGGGCGGTTTTTTTGTCAACAAACAAAACTTTCTCGACGGGCTCACGCCGCAACAGCGCGAAGGCTACCAGCCTTACAACCGCGTTGCCGGAATGGAATTCNNTCTTTTTCGCCCGAGCAATTAAAAAATCCGATGAGTGCGGCGCAATTTATCGGGTTTAATTCGCCGCATTTTTATGCGAGGGGGGCTTTTCAATACATCGGGGAGGGGTATCGCGCCGAATCGGGTTTTGTGCCGCGCCCGGGCGTGCAGAGTTCGTTTGTCAACACCGGATACATCTATAATCCGGGTGGGCGACTGGCAAAATCGGTGAATAATTTCAGCCTCAATTTGGAGGGGAATTATACATTCGACCTCAAAGGGAGGCCGCTTGATCATTCCAGTGTATTAATCATCGGCATTACCATGCAAGATCAGAGCGAGGGAGGGATAGCAGTAGGCAAAGCTTTTAGTTATTTGCAAGATAGCGACTACGATCCCACCAACCCGTATCTCAATCCCGATCCCGATGTGCAAAACGACTATAGCCCTCTGCCTGCCGGCGGTTATGTATTTGATCGTTGGTATGCGGGGTTTGAGAGCAGTCAGCGTAATGACTTCACCTTTGAAATCGAAGTGGAAGGCGGCGAATTTTACAAAGGGCGTCAGTTGGCCGCTTTTGCCGAGATGGGGTATCGCATACAACCCATCGGCGTGGTATCGTTGGCGGCAACGTACAACAACGTCAAAATGCCCGAACCATACAATAGCAGCCAATTTTGGTTGATAGGGCCGAGGGCGGAGCTGTCGTTTTCGCGGAGTATTTTCTTCAGTACTTTTTTGCAATACAACACCCAGACCAACAACGTGAATGTGAACTCGCGTTTCCAGTGGCGTTTCCGGCCGGTTTCCGATTTATTTATTGTGTATACCGACAATTATTTTGCCGAGAGCATACCTGCTTATTATGTCAAGTCGTTTGCGCCCAAAAACAAAACCCTGGTCGTAAAAATCACGTATTGGCTGAATGTGTAACCGGCAGTCTGGCCGTATATTGTTCAGCAAACCCATTTTATATGCAAAACGACCAAACGGCAAACAGGATGGCGGTGATCGACCTGGGCACCAATACTTTTCACCTGCTGATCGCAGCGCCCGACGGACAAGGGGGCTTCCTCCAGCTTTACCGCTATCGCGAATTTGTGAGGTTGGCCGAAGGGGGCATACAGGAAATTAGCCCGGAGGCATTTGGCCGGGCGCTGGCTGCCATTCATTTTATGCAGCAGCGTATTGAGGAATACGGGGTGAGCAAAGTACGGGCATCGGGCACGGCGGCTTTGCGCACTGCATCCAACGGCCCCGATTTTATACGGCAGGTGAAAGAATTGACGGGTATTGATGTGCAAGTGATAACTGGAAAAGAGGAGGCCAGACTGATATATTTAGG
>JRYG01004905.1_pt1 | contig 15367 bp, 14 predicted proteins | sample 235341 | NCBI WGS metagenome assembly JRYG01 (sample SAMN03074218, study PRJNA261478) | activated sludge metagenome | biome: Wastewater Treatment Plant; feature: Wastewater; material: Activated sludge; isolation source: activated biomass of a wastewater treatment plant treating hydrocarbon... ... | reverse complement strand
AATTAACCTAAACAGTTACAATTAAATATTGAATATCCAGCATCAAGCATCCAGCATCATTTTACAGCCATCTTGCCTTGTGCTGCGGGTTTTCCGTTTACCAGCAGGCGGCAGAAATAGAGGCCGGGGGGGAGTGTGTGGCGCTCAAAGACAAATGGATTAGAAAGATAACTATCTTTTCTGACCAAGCGCCCGCTGCTATCGTAAACCTCAAAATGCAATGGTGAACCGACGGGAGCATCGGGGATGCTGATGAGGGCGTCACCCGACAGCGGATTGGGGCTCACGGCAATACTACCCGGTTTCCATCCAGGCAAAGGGATAAGATCTATTGCTATAAAATCAACCTCCACCCTATGGGAAGTTCTGTTTGTAAGAACGGGCGGGTTGAAATCAAAATAAATAGCAGCCGTATTACTGATAATCGTGCCGGGGGCGTTATTGAGCAATTGCGACGCCCTGAACTTGACAAATCCGTGCGAAGCTGCCTCGTTGGCACTGCTGTCGGGCAATGCTATGTTGTCAAAACGGAATTCGAGCATGCCGTCGGGAGCTACATTGAGCTGGTAAGCATGACTAGAAGCTCCAGGACGCAAGCTGCGGAGATCGAGGAAGGGCGACAGCTTGTCCCGCACAATGACAGAAAAAGCGGTATCGGAGCCTGTATTCTGGAAACGAACCAGGTATTCAATGTCAGTATTGGGTTCAATATAATTGGGTTCTCCGTAGCCTTTGGGAAAGCCTCGCTTGTCGTTGGGGTCCCAGGAGCCTACGTTTTCCTGGCAGTCGATGGAGATAAAGGGGTCGGCGTCATCTTCGGGGAGTTGGGTGGCATAACCCAGGCTGGTCGGCTCGCTGTCGGGGCCGCAGCCTTCTACTGTAATGCTGGGGCGGCTGTTACCCGGGTGATTGGGTTCCTGATCGGCTTCCAACCGGAAAGTGCCGCCGGTGGCGGGTAGTCGCACCTCCCTGATTTGCTGTGGCATCAGGTTGAAGGCGCTTTGCATCAGGATGACCTGGTCTTCGATGACCAGGAAAGGCAGATTGGCAGTAGTAGGGTTGGTTCCCACATTTTGAATATAAAAAATGATACTGTCGCCGGTGCAAGCAGCATCAACTTCAATGCTGGCGCCGCTCCAGTCAGGGGTAGGAATACAAAGCTCATCGGGGTAGATATGCGCCGTTGTGCAGTGCGTTTGTCCAAGCAGCGTAGAATCGCAGTCTACGGTCACATTTATTTCAAAAGTGCCGCAATCGCCTGCTTCTAACATGTTCAGGTCGAATCGATAAAGGTTTCCGGTTTGATTAGTCACCGGAATGGTAGCGCTGTTAAATTCCAGGTAGGGGTCGAGTTCTACTTCTACATAGATGCCTTCAGCCTGCGTTGTGCCGTTATTGCAATAACTTACGGTATAGGTGTTGTCAAAACAACGCCGCAGCAGCGGTGTAGAAATATCGACTTCCAGCCAGGGACATTCGATTTGTGCAAAAGCGGGCAGTGCAAGATCAACGGTATCCAGGGCGGCAACCGTTACGGTGGGCACAGGTTCGCACATTTGCCAATAGGGATTGGGAGTAGACACACTGACAGCATAACTGCCAGGCTCAACCGGGAGGGAAAAATTGCCGTTTTCATCGGTTAGGGCATAACTCGTGCCGCCATTGCCCTCCAGTGTTACCAGCCAGTCATTCAGCGGCTCGCCAAAAGTAGCGCTACAATTGTCGCTTTGCGTTTGAAAGACATTGCCGGTTATCAGTTGGGCAAAAGTATTTCCCAGGCTATCGAGACGTATCAGGTATTCGTCGCGGCCCAGGTTATCAAATTCCCAAACGCCCTTCCCCCCGCCTATCAAGAAACCATTATCGGGCAGCGATATCATATCGTTGGCCTCATCGCTGAGCAACCCGCCGTATTGGCGTTGCCATTTGAGCTGGTTATCCGGGCCGTAGGCGTGTAGCAGTATGTTGTCTTGCCCGTCAACGGCAAAGCCCATAGCAAGCGCCCAGCCACCGTCGACAGTAGTCGCCAATTCACCAAAAGTGAGCGTGCCATTGAGCGCTATTTGTTGTTGGGATAAAAGTTGGCCGGTAGCGGAAACATGAACCGTATTGACCGATCTGAAGGGGTCGGCAGAAGCGGGCGCGTAACCGGCCAGGCGGAGCGTTCCGCCGGCCTGCTCAATACAGCCTATCGATGTCAGGGCTAATTCAGTAGGAGGCCTGGCCTCTCCTGCCAATTGCTGCCAGATAAGGTCGCCATTCGCATCAATTTTTATTAACATAAATAAACCCGTGGTACTGCCTGATGCGGCAAAGCGACCGGCGATGAGAAAATGGCCGTCGTTTAGTGCAACGATACGCTGGCTAACCGCCATATCGCCCGTCTCAAAAGCGTAATATTGTCGCCACAGTTCATTTCCGCTTGCGCCAAGTTTAATCGCGACGGCATCCATATCGATTGTCCAACTTGTATCACGGTCGATACCGCCGGTTAGGAGGTACCCTCCGTCGGGTGTTGGCGTCAAGTCGCCGAATTGCGCCCGGATTTCGCCGGGTTCCGTTAGGGGGTCAAACCACTTCTGCCACTCAATGTCGCCCTGTTCGTTGGTTTTGACGATCAGCAATTCTGTATTCAAATACGTGCCTATATCTGTTTTTTGCAGCATAGCGATATAGCCGCCTGAAGGCGCCGGCCGGAGCACTTTAACGGAAGCCAGACTGCCGCTGATTTGCCCCGGGAAAGGCAATAAACTCTTCGTCCACAATACCTGCCCATCGGAGTTGACCCGCACGAGCTGCATCAGGGGTGTCAGATAGAGAAAATCGCCATTTGAAGCGGCCGTTACCCGGCTTATCGTACTTCCTCCCGGATAAACCCGCTCCCATCCCTGCGCAACAAGCGCCGTTTGCACAGCACAACAGAGGAGCAACGCAAATAAAGCAATTCGCATTTCGGAACATTTGATTTCCAGCATTTCGTAGCGGGTCGCATCTGACATTTCAAGTATTTTTTCCAAAGGTGCGATGCAATCATCATTGTTGCAAAGACATTTTTTATAATTTGTTAATTAAAAAAGTAATTGATTTTGTCAAAAAACCAATATTATAGGGCATTAATAAAGTAACTGTTAATTTATCATATACAAACCAAATTCATTTTTCATTATTCATTCCTCCATGCGCGACAGCCTTCTCCTTCAAACCCTCGGGACATTAACCAAACGCGATTGGCGGCAATTGCAGAGATGGGTGCATGCTGATATCGTTCACCAGCGCGACGATGTACGCAGGTTATTCGATTACCTGCACGGGGCCCGGCGCCGTCCGGCGCAAGACGCTTTCGACCGGCGTCGGGTTTTCGAAGCGATCTTCCCCGGGCAACCTTTTGATGATGATCTCTTGCGATTGTTGATGCATTTTTTATTAAATATTGTCAAAAAATTTCTGGCCTATGATGACTGGAGCGACGACGATGCTGAAGTGAACTGGCGCCAATGCAGAGCCCTGCGCCGCCGCGAAGCAGATAAGTTGTTTGAAAAAGAATGGGAACAAGCCACGTATTCCCTTCGCAATCAACCTCATCGTCATGGCGACTATCACCGGCAGTTGTACCGCCTGCATCTTGAACGCTACGAATACGATCACAGGCAGCGTCGCAGCGGCCCCATGAACCTGCAGGATGTACTTGACGAATTGACCAATGCCTATCTGGCCGACTTGCTCCGCCACAGTTGCACGGTATTGACCTATCAAAGCGTGAACCCGCAAGCCTACGATTTTACCCTGCTTGAACTNNTGAACTGGCATTAACGCAAATTGAAAAACCGGGTACTGTTCTAACTCCTGCAATAGCTGTATACCACTGCGCCTACCGGGCGCTGCAATCGCCCGAAGACGATGCTCGTTTTCAACAGCTTGTGCAACTCATCGGCCAGCACTGGCAGCATTTCCCGCCTCACGAATTGCGCGACCTTTATCTGTTGGCCATTAACCACTGCATACGTCGCATCAATAGGGGAGAGCGCCGTTTGATAGCTGAGGCGTTCGGCCTGTATCGTGCGGCGCTGGAAAAAGAAGCTTTACTCGAAGACGGCGTTTTGTCCAAATTCACCTACAACAATATTTTGATGTTGGCAATAGCCCAGGAGGCCTGGGATTGGGCCGACGGCTTCCTCGATGAATACAAACAACGCCTGCCGGCTCGCGAACGCGATAATGCCTACCGCTACAATCGGGCTGTATTTTACTTTCGCCGCCCCGACTACGAAAAAGCCATGGAGCTGTTGCTGCATGTAGAATTCCGGGATCTGCTCTATAACCTCAACGCCCGCAGTATGCTGCTGCGCATTTATTATGAACTGGGCGAATACGCGGCCCTGGAATCACACCTCGACAGTTTTCGGAATTTTCTCAGAAGGCGATCGGGATTGGGTTATCACCGCGAAAACTACGCTAACTTGCTCAAAATAGTGCAAAAAATGCTGCGCAGTGATTTGCGCCAACGCGAAGTGCGGGCCGCCCTGCTCGAAGAAGTAGGCAGAATGCGCGCCCTGGCCGAACGCGAATGGCTCGTTAGCGTTCTCCGCCCTTCCTCGGTTTGAGGCTCGAATCGGCGCAACCGGTGTAGGTCTCGCCGTCGCGGAGCACGGTTACCGTGTAGGGCGCTTCAAACCCCGACATGGAGTCGAAGCAGGTTTTTTCTTCGAGTTTNNCAGGCGCCTGATAGGGATAGGAGGTTTTGCCCAAATCCATATGATTGAACAATATCGCGCTGCTGTCGATGCGCACATTCCAGAAAGGCTCATTGCCGGCACAATTGTAACTGGTGACAGGCCCGGGCGTTTTGACGCCGGCATCGGGCTGTTTTTTTGACGCGGTATTACAAGCGGCAACGATCATCAAACAGGCAGCGAAAAGGTAAAAAAATGAAGTCGGTGGTTTCATATTTTGGCGAATATTGGATTTTGCACCTAAATTTATTGCATATTTATTAACCGACAACTAACAATCGCGATGAAAGAGATCGCCACCATAGTAGAAAACTACCGGCAAATGGAAACTGATGGCGAAAATGCCGCTTTACTTACCGTTGTGCAAGTAGAAGGCTCTTCGTACCGGCGCATGGGCGCCCGCATGCTCGTATCGGAGACGGGGCGCTGGGTGGGCGGCATCAGTGGGGGCTGCTTGGAAGGCGACGCGCTGCGCAAGGCCAAACACGCCATACTTCAGGCGCGCCCACACGTAGTGACCTACGATACCCGCGAAGAAGAAGATCGACCCATCGGGGTAGGCCTGGGCTGTAATGGCCGCATCGATGTATTGATATCGCCCCTGCAAGCTGAAAAAGCGCAGCACCTCGTCAACTTACTGGCAGCGGCGTGTAGTGGCAGACAGTCCCATGTAATGGTCACCATCACCCGCGTTGCCGGCGATCTCGAAGGCATTGTACCTGGCGATACCTGGCTCTTTGACGGCGAGGGCCGCCCCGATCAGTCGCTGCCGCATGCTGTGGCCGCTGTTTTGACGGAGGCTGTACAAGCTGTCCTCAGCGCCGGCGCCTCGGCATACCGCAGTTTCGAGGGGTTTGATGCGTTGGTAGAACTACTCGCCCCGCCGATTCAGGTGGTGATGTGCGGCGGCAATTACGATATAGCGTCTTTTGTCGATTTGACCCGGCTGTTGGGCTGGCGTTCGGTGGTAGTGGCTCATTTGCAAAAAGTCAACCCGGAGTTTATCGCCAATGCCGAAGTATTGCACCAGCAGGGACAGCCCCTGCCAGCCTTCGACCTCCGCACGGCGGTCGTACTCATGGCGCACGATTACGACACCGACCTGGCCAATCTGCGAAGCGCGCTGCAAACACAAGCGCCTTATATCGCTTTGCTGGGCCCCCGCAAACGCACCGGAAAGATGATCGCCGCCCTCACCGCCGAAGGGCTCGATATAAACGCCCATGCCCACCGCTTGCATTACCCCGCGGGGCTGGATATTGGGGCTACTACTCCTGAAACTATCGCCTTGTCGATTGCCGCCGAGATTACCGCCGCTTTTGCAGGCCGCCAGGGCGGCTTTCTGCGCGAACGCCCGGGAAGTATATACGGCTCGTAGCATTACAACCCGCAAAAGCAAAGCCTATGCTCCATATTAAGCGTACCAACTCCGACGATCCCGATTTCACTGCGCTCGTCAAATATCTCGACGCGTACCTCGCGGAAGTGGATGGAGAGGACCACGAATTTTATGCCCAATTCAATAAAATAGGAAGGATCAAACACGCAGTTGTGGCCTATGACGATAACCTCGCTGTAGGCTGTGGGGCGATCAAGGAATACACCCCCGGCATTATGGAGGTAAAACGCATGTATACCCGGCCCACCCACCGGGGAAAAGGCATTGCTACCCGGGTACTGTCGGCATTGGAGCAATGGGCCGCCGAGTTGCAATACGAAAAATGTATGCTGGAAACCGGCAAAAGGCAACCCGAAGCTATTGCGCTGTATGTGAAAAATGGCTACCAGCCTATCCCCAATTACGGCCAATACGCCAATGTGGAGAACAGTGTTTGTTTTGAAAAACGCATATTGGGGAAAATGTAGCAGCCCCCTGCCCTCAGTCCGAACAAACCTGTAACTTACCGCCAATCACCCCCCTGCCGCAACCGTCCTTCCTCCTCTGCCCCGCTTGTCAAAAGCGCGGAGTTGAACCTTGCCTTTCACGGCTACCGGGCCGGTATAGAGGAGACTTTGTAAAGTAGGCTCGCTGCCGTCGGTAGTATAGCGGATATCAAAACCTGGCAATTGAATATTGGCCAGGAGTTTACCATCTTTCACTACGGCGCCGGGGGTGGGGATGCGATAGTGTAAGCCGCCGGCGTAATAGTCGAGTCGCGGCAATTCCCGTTTGCCGAGTTGATTGGCAAAATGGCCCCAGGAGGCGGCATATTGGCGCTCAAAGGCAGCGCGATCTTGTTCCGTTTCCCAGTCTGGCGCCGGGCTCCAGGCGCGCTCGGCAAGGCCCAGCAGTTTGGGGAAGACCATATATTCAATACTCTCGGCTCCCCGTAGTGTCTCTGACCAAATCAGTCCCTGCATGCCTGTAATATTACTTTTGCCATAATCGGTAAGGCGTTGTTTGTCTTTGAGAATCGAGGGATCTATCGCATTGCCCAGGCGGTCTTCCCGGGTAGTTTTGTAATAATCAAAAGGCGCAAACGAAAAGGCTTTGTCCACATCGGTATAAGCGCCCCAATAATAGCCGGGTTCATTCCAGTCTTTGTGGTAGGCCATATCGAAATACAGGTTGCTCACCGGGGCCAACACCACCTGATAGCCGGCGTTTGCCATGCGGTAGGCGAGGTCTTCGGCGCCCCAGCCCAGCACATTATTCCACACATATACGTGGAAGTTATCGTCTACAAAATCAGGGTTGGGCAGGTAAGTAGTTTGGCCGTCGAGTTTTGTTTTGCGCATGCCGATTTCCTCCCATCCGGAAACATAAAGCCCGTGTTTGGCCATCATATCGCGCATGGCAGCCCAGAAGTAGTACCACAAGTCGGCGGGTTCTTTCATTGCTTTTTCACGCATCAATTGCAGGCAGGCGGGCGACCGCTCCCAGGTTCCGCCGGGCACTTCGTCGCCGCCGAGGTGGAGGGTGCGCAGCGGGGCGCCGGCCTCGCGATACATGGCGACAAATTCGGCGGCTACTTTATCGATGAACGCCAGGGTAGACGGCTGGCAAACGCAAACGACATTGTCGTTGTAGCCCTGCACCGATTTATAAACCGATTGATCTTCGAGGTCGCGCAACAGGTATTGGCCGGCCTCCGCCGGGCGGTTTTCGGCCATCAGTCGCTCGTAGCGGGCATCCATTGATTTAATGGCCGCGCGGGCGTGGCCGGGTAGTTCGATTTCGGGAATGATTTCGATATGGCGGGCCGTAGCATATTGCAGTATTTCCACAAACTCCGGTCGGCTGTAATATCCCGAGCCGTAGAGCTTGCCCGGCTCTGGCCCGGAGCCGTAGGAAGGGTGCAAAAAGGCTTTTTCACTGGTGGTATGGCCGCGATTGCCGCCAACAGTAGTCAGCTCGGGCAAGCCGGGAATTTCAATGCGCCAGCCCTCGTCGTCGCTGAAGTGAAAATGGAGATTGTTGAGTTTATACAAGGCCATTACATCCAGTAATTTCAGGATTTCGGCTTTGGTTTGGAAGTTGCGCGCCACGTCAACGTGCAAACCGCGATAGGCGAAACGGGGTTCATCGCGTACCTCCAGGCAGGGCAATAGCGCCGAGGAAGCGGTTTGTTTCCACAAATCGGGGGGCAGGATGGTTTTCAGCGATTGCATGCCGTAAAAAATACCCGCCCGCCCCGAAGCACTGATCACAATGCCTTTTTCGGGCGTTATCGCCAGGTGATAACCTTCTGCATGAACCACATCGGCGCTTTTGCGCAGCGATATGCCGCGGTGAGCTTCGCCGGAAGAGCGAACCACCCGCGCCTCGGCGCCAAACCACTGCAACCATTGGCGTGCCAGGAGGCGGGCCTCGGCTTCAAATTCGGGGTCGGCGCTGATGGTAGTTGTGCGGTCGACGGCGTATGTACCCGCTTGAACGGTCAGCGATACCGGTGTGGGGAAAACGGGGCGCAACTCGGCGGCGGGAATATTGGGAGTGTGTTCGTGTTGCCGGTACAGTTTTTCCGGGGTTATGGACGCCATCTTGTCGTCGGCAGATCGCATGAGCTGTTCGGGACGCGTGGGAGTAACGATTGTTAACTTGTCGACTGGGTACCCCTTTTCCGGGTTGGCGTCGAATACGAGGTAAAAACCCCGTGGGGCGTCAGTGCGGTGGATGAGCCAATCTTCGGTTACCAGCTCGAGTTCGAGGCGGGCGCCGGCAGCCAATCCGGCAAAAGCGGCGCCGGGTTTTAGCCGCAGCCAGTCGCCGCCCAACCGCTCTGCATCTATACCTGCGGCCCGCAGGGGCTCAGGGTTCACCGGTCGATCCAGGTGAAAGTACAATGCCCAGCCGGTAGCCGGCAGCTTTTTTTTGCCCGCATTGTGCAATCGCAATTTCGAAAGCGTTTGCGACTTGCCCTGGTATAGATTTTGCACCAGTTCCCATTCCAGGTGGAGATCGCCGGCATTAAAAGGAAGCGTTTTTTGTGCAGACGTTTGAAGCGTTATTCCAAGCATGGCGACAAAAGCCAGTAAGCGTATCATGGCATCTAATTTTTGGGGAAAGATAAGAAATTGTATCTTGCAGGGCATCCAACGCGGACAAAGAATCCCGGCCCCCCGCTAATTACCTTCGATATGCCGAAACGCCGCCATCAATTGCCCTTTGATACCTATTACTTCGAAAAACAATCCGAAGCGGGGCAACAATTCAGCATGCGGGAAACATTTGAATGGATATTTCGCGCCAATCACTGGAGCGGGGCGGATTCCGTATCGGGGCAGGGGTCGGAGCGGTCCCAGACTGCCGCCATTGAGGCTGCTGTGCCGGCTTTGCTCGCAGAATGGAGGGTAACCACTTTTCTGGATGCTCCCTGTGGCGATTTTTCCTGGATGCAGCGCCTCGATTTGCCGGTGCAGCGGTACATTGGCGCCGACCTGGTCCCAGAACTGATACAGTCGCACCAGGAACGATATGGTTCCGCCCAGCGGCAATTCGCCGTGTTCGACATCAGCGCCGATATATTGCCGGCCGCCGACTTGATGTTGTGCCGCGATTGTCTGGTGCACTTTTCTTTTGCCGATATTTTCAAAACGCTGCACAACATCCGGCGCAGCGGCATTACTTACTTGCTCGCCACCACTTTCCCCGAATGCACAGACAACGAAGATATTGTAACGGGCGACTGGCGCGTGTTGAACTTCGAATTGGCGCCTTTCCATTTTCCTCCTCCCTTGGCGTTGATCAATGAGCGTTGCACGGAAGGGAACGGGCTGTATGCCGATAAGAGCCTGGGGCTTTGGCGGATAAAAGAACTATTGGAGTCTTCTATTATTTAATTGAAAATCAAATTTTTATGAAAAAAAACCTGGGAGCGTTATTGCTCATTTTACTGTTGCTTGCTTGTCGCCAGACGCCCAAGCAAGGGGAAGCCGGCGGCGAAACCGCGGCATTTGACACAACCGCCAATACTGCAGCGGCGGTAGCTGCCGTTCGCGGCTTTTTCAACTGGTACGACGCATTTATGCGTACTGAAGCGTTTGGCAGCGATAAATTCAATTTTATAGACAATACCGGCGAGCACCTCAAGTTAAAGCCGGCGCAACTCGACGCTTTTTTGAATGAATTTTTGAAAAGCGGTGCAGTCGGGCAGGCATTTATCGAAAAAGAAAAAGCCCTTTACGCCGAATGCGAAAAATTGTGGGCCAATGAGCCAATGGACGAAGTGCCCTCGTGTATTGATCACGACCGCTATTTTTGCGCACAAGACGATGTAACCGATTTTTACAAAAAAGCGGAAGTCAAGGTGGCTTTTGACTCGCCGACAACGGCCACTGCCACCCTGATCCTGGATTATGAAAATGGGGCAATATGGGGGCGTGTTGTCAAGCTGGCCAAAGAAGGCGATAAGTGGCTGGTAGCCGATGTAAATTGCGAATTGAGTGAATGACCGGATTTAATTACGCCGCATGGTAAAATCATTTAATTAATACTAAATATATCGACTTTCCAAATGAGGGAGTCCGGCCTTGGCTCCCCATTTTTGTACCGCCGAGTTAAAGGAGTTATGCGCTGAGTTGCGCAGAACGGGGGCGGAGCGCTGTTTTTTACCCCGGAGTATAACGGAGAACGTTAAAATCTTCTTAACCTGCCGCTTATTATTCCGGGGGTGTATACTTCCGGCATATAAAGGGTAAAATTCTTCACCCGAAAATATGTCAGTCATGAAAAATGCGATTGCCATTCTGAGTGTTTCCTTGTTGAGCTTTGCGGCTTGCCGGCCGGCCCGGGTGCTTGTGCCCGAATCACTCCAACCATCCGAGCAAATCAGCATAATGCCCGTAAAAGGCCGGATGGGCCTGCAAATAGGACAGGTCATCTCATACGGTCCGTACAAAACAGGCAAAGTAAGGCGGGGCTGGACCTCGGGTTACGATATTCCCTTTGTGCTGCGCTTTCAGGCCGCCCGTCAAAAAATTCGCTTTGAGCAATTTACCCCTGACGGCAGCTCTGCGACGGTGGCTTGTGTGAGCAAATTTGAGCGCACCGACTTGCCCCTGATCACCGACTTTTTCTCCATTCCGCTCAAATACCGCAACTATTTTGCAGGCGTAATCATCTCTGCCGATTCCGGGAAACCCTGGAATTTTGTCATCTACCACCCCGACGGGCATTTCTTCCGCGAAGCTACAGCGGGTTTTGCCTACAGCGGCAGCAAAAGGATCGAACTGGTGGCCCTGCGCGAATTGGAAGGCCAGCCCGAGTGGATGAACCTGCCTACGGTTTACGGCTTTGAATTCCGAATGGATGGGAAAACGCTGGGCGCGGTATCGCTTGTCAACAGGGGCGAAGTGCGGCTGCGCAACGACCTCGACCCCGAGGTGCGCCTCACGGTAGCCTCGATGGCCACTGCGCTTCTGCTGCGCCACAACCCCGAAGATAACGGATAAACCGGCTTATACAATCCTGCCCCCTTTGAGTTCTTCCTGATATTCGCGCAGCAAGTCCCACTGGCCGTTGGCCGCCATGCGGGCCTGCATGGGCCAGGAAGTTGGGTCATGCATGCGATAAGCGTCGCCGGCGGCTTCCAGCAACTCGCTGAGTCGCCCGGCGGCGGTATCGGCAAGTTCTTCCCAGGTGTCGATGCCCGCTTCTTTGAGCAAGGCCTCGATCTTGGGGCCGATGCCCTCGATGATCTTCAGGTTGGAAGTATCGGTACTATTGATACCCAGCGGCTGAAGCGCCCAGGGGTGTTCTTGTTTGATCTGCAATAGGCGGCGCGACTGGCCCACCCAGTCGTCTTTTTCAATGCGCCCGGGGAAATAGCCCATTTGTTGCGTCACCCGGTTGATTTCAGCTTCATCCCACCGGCTGATTTGTTCATAAGTAAAAATACCGAGCGTATTGAGTTGGTGTTCCAAAAACGGCCCCACGCCTTTAATGAGCGACAGGTCGTCCTTGGGCGGGTTTTCAATCACAATTTTTTCGCGTAACACATCCTTGCCGCCCGGCTCATAAATTTCTTCTTCGGGTTCTTCTTCGAGCGAAAAGGCGATCATCGGGGCGGATGAAGCCGAGGCGGCGGCGGCAGGTTTGAGTTCGGCGAGCGACCGGCGCAAGTCCGTATTTTCTGCTTCCAGCAGTTGCAGTTTTTCCTCTATTGCGTCCATGCGCATGCGCGATGCGTTGTAGAAACTCTGCATAGCGGCCAGGTTTTCCACACTCTCGTCTTCTTTGTCGAGCGTGGCCTGGAGTTGTTCCTGGGTGGAACGCGAGGCCGTGAGTTGCGATTCCAGGTTGTCTACGATGGCCTGAAATTCCTTGGCAGTGGCTTGCTGGCTTTCTACCAGGGCGTTGAGTTGGTGTATTTCGTAGTAGAGTTTGTTCTTTTCTTCGTCGTGGCGGGCTATTTTGCTATTCAGCTCTGCCATTTCGAGTTCAAGGCGTTTCAAATCGGCGTCTTTCAGCGCCAGTTGTTCGCGTACGCCGGCCAACTCGGCTTCGGCGAGGGCCGTTTTTTCGGCGGCGGCGTCCCGTTCGGCTTTGAGGGCTTTGATACGCCGGCCCCGGAGGAGGAGCCCGACGACAAGCCCGAAAAGGAATGCCAGCAGCAACATAAAAAGAATAGCGTAGCTGTCAGTGGTATTAAATCCAGAGAAAAAATTATCCATATCGATATTGTGATTATTCCAGAATAAAATTCACCCTGCGGTTTTTTTGGCGGCCTTCGGGCGTATCATTAGTGGCTGCCGGGCGGGTTTTACCCATTGATTTGACTTCAATTTTAGATTTGACGCCCAAATCGGTAAAATACTGTCGCGCATTTATAGCGCGGCGCATGCCGAGTTTGAGGTTGTATTTGTCGGAGCCCACATTGTCGGTATGCCCTACGATAGTCAGCGTTTTTTCGGGTTGCAATTCCAGGAAGGTTTTCACAGAATCGGCATAAGCGATAAAAGCGTCGCCGGGTTTGAACTCGTCGGAGTTATAGGCAAAATTGGCGTCGGAAAAAGTCATATTGGTAAAAACAAACTGCACCTTTTCATAACCTTCGGGAATGCCGGCGGGGCGGTACAATTCGAAGCGGGCGGGCTCGCGCAGGTCGCTGTCGACGCCTGCGGCCTGGTCGAGCGACATATACCGCTCGGGCAATCCGCGCTGCATAAGCAGGCGGCGGAGCCGGTCGGCGCGCGCTATGCCGATATTTTCAAAAAAGCCGCCGGGGCGAATATCTTTTTCGCCGGGCCGGTACAAGCCGGTGATGGTAAGCCTGCGGTTGGTGTCCTGCATCATCAGGGCGGCCAGGGTATCGAGCAATGCCGTATTGTTGGTATTGAGCCGTGGAGCTACGCCGGCGGAGTCGAATGCAAAATGATCATAACCGCTTAGCAGAACAGTATCGCCTTCGCGCACTTCCAGCGTTTTGGGCCTGATGTCTTCTTCCGCGGCTTTCGGCGTCGCCTTGCCGCAAAGGCCCCTGATTTCACAAACGAAATACCAGCGCGCCGCCAGGGCATAAGCGCAAAAGACAAGAAATACAACAAAGGCAGCGGTCCTCATAAGCTAGCTCATTACATGGGGAAAACCCACTTTGCGTATAAAAGTAAACATTTTACGCATTATGCTCATTTTTGTATCATAAAAAAAAGCGTGCCGGCGCAATTGTATAGGGCAACGCCACATAATTTGCTACTTTTGTCTTTCATTTGCGCCAAACCCACGGCAAACGTAAACGCGACGCTGTTAAACGCAAGTCGCATACGGCAATCATAGTAGGAAAGCAAATACAGCTATGCCATTGGATCAACTTCACGCGGACGAAAAAGAGCAGAAAAAGCCCAAGCGGCGTTTCTGGCCCAGGAGGAAAAAGGCAGAAAAAAAACCGGAGGCCGATAGCGGCAAGGAGATGACTTTCCTCGAGCACCTCGACGAATTGCGAAGTCATATCGTCCGGTCGGTGACGGCTATTAGCGTCCTGGGTATCGGATTGTTTTTTGTGAACGCCTGGATATTCGAAAATATCATATTTGCGCCTACCCGCCGCGATTTTATTTCTTATCGCTTTTATTGCTGGTTGGGCAAATCGCTGGGCGCCCAGGATACGCTTTGTTTCGGTCCGCCGGAATTTACTACCCAGGCGGTGGGTTTCGCCGAAGCTTTTCTCACGGCCATCAAAGTGAGTTTTATCGCCGGGTTTGTCATTGCTTTTCCCTATGTATTCTGGGAATTCTGGCGTTTTGTCAGCCCCGGTCTGTATAGTAAAGAACGTAATGCTGCCCGCGGCGTAGTGTTTATTTGCAGCTTTTTGTTTTTGTCGGGCGTGTTTTTCGGCTATTTCGGCATTGCGCCATTCGCCATCAGCTTCCTCACCAGCTTTACTATTCCTGGTGTGGAAAATATTCCCATGCTCAATTCGCTGATCAACTATATGATCATGTTTACACTACCCACCGGACTCGTATTTGAATTGCCGGTGGTCGTCTATTTCCTGGCGCGTGTAGGGCTCCTTACGCCCGAAACGATGCGCGAATACCGGCGGCATTCAGTAGTGGGTATTCTGATCGTGGCGGCGGTGATTACCCCGCCCGATGTGGCCAGTCAGTTGCTGGTGGCGGGGCCGTTGTTTATTTTGTATGAACTCAGTATTTATGTGGCGCGCCGGGCTTATCGCCTGCACGAGGCGGAATTGGAGTGATTTTGTTTTTTTGAACTATTATATTCTTACATGCAAAGGGTTTCGACCAACGCTACGATTTTTCTGAAAATTTTTGTGCCCACTTTCTGGATCGTCTTTTTCGGCGCCGTGACGGCGGCAGTGTGGGCCAATAAAGCCGCCTATTACGGCAATATCCCCGGCGGGCCTTTTCGCCTCGGCGTGCTGCTGTTTTTTGTGAGCGGCCTGGCAATGTTCGCCCTAACCCTGATGCGCCTGAAACGGGTCGAATTTTCTGCCGATCATTTGTTTGTGACCAATTATTTCAAGCACTTTCAATACCCATTTTCCGATGTGGCGGCTATCTATGAGAGTCAATTTGCAGGACTGAAAATCGTTACTATCGAGCTTAAAGCCCCCGGAAGTTTTGGCAAACGCTTTTCTTTTGTGGCAAGTACCCGGCTATATGAAGACTTCTGGCTGGAACACCCGGCTTTGAAGGCCAGACTGGCGGGGAAGGGGGTGTAGGTTGTAGGTTGT
>JRYG01001532.1_pt1 | contig 15407 bp, 3 predicted proteins | sample 235341 | NCBI WGS metagenome assembly JRYG01 (sample SAMN03074218, study PRJNA261478) | activated sludge metagenome | biome: Wastewater Treatment Plant; feature: Wastewater; material: Activated sludge; isolation source: activated biomass of a wastewater treatment plant treating hydrocarbon... ... | reverse complement strand
TCGAGGCAAGGTCAAAACGCTCTACCACCACCGAGGCGGGGTCATGGTCGTCTTCGTCGCCGCCATTGTTGCCATTGCCATTTATTTCATTATCTGTCAAATAGTTATCATCATTGGGATCGTCGTTCGGCGTTGAATCTACATCTGGTTGAGGCGTACCGAATTCATCGGTAGCGCCACTGACCTCCGCCAGGTTAGTCAATACGGTTCCAGCTGCAAGCGGAGCGTCAACCACCAGTACGATGTCAATAGAAGTCGTTTGACCGATATCGAGTACGCCGGGCAGCGAAGTCACAGCACCGCCGGCTACAGCGCTCCAAGCCGGGTTGAGTGTGGCGTCGAAGTTGAAGCCAGCCGGGATGTAGTCGAATACTTCGATGTTAGCGGCAGCGAGGTTGCCCTGGTTGACTACCGTAATGGTGAAAGTCACCGTATCGGCGGGTTCTACCGTAGCGTCTTCGCCTGCTGCCAGCGTTTTGAACAAAGCGAGGTCAAACTGAATAGGCACAAAGCCGAAGTCTACGGTCATATCGCCGTTGTTGTCGTCGGCGTCGTCTTGCGCACCGCCGCTGCCCGGCTCTGTTGTAGATTCGGTATTTGCAATAAGCAAGAACTCAGGGCTCATCACCATGCCGCCGGCGCCGCCCATCTGGAGGCCGTTGTCGTCGGCGTCGGTTGTGTTATCCGAAGCGCTTGTAGCGATATCTTCGCTGGAAAGCGGATAATCGGCCAGCGGACCGCCCGCAGCCAGTTGATCCGGCTGAATCTTCAGGTAGTATTCACCTTCGGGCAAACCGCCCATGAAGAAGTCGCCGTTGTTATCAGTTACATCACTGCCAACAAGTTGGTCGTCAGCCGTGCCTTTGATGCCGTCGGGGCCGGTGCGCCATAATTGAACGGTCACGCCAGGAATACCCGTTTCTCCGGCGCCGTCATCGACGCCATTGTTATTGGCATCTACAAATACGTTGGAGCCTACGCTTACGGCGGGTATCAAACCAAAGTCGACCGTCATATCGCCGTTGTCGTCGTCGGCATCATCCAATGTGCCGCCCGTACCGGGTTCGCCAATGGGCTCAGTGCCGGCAGCCAGGGTAACCAGCGGGCTCATGATCATGCCGCCCGAGCCGCCCATCTGGATGCCGTTGTCGTCGCTGTCCATCTGGTCGTCGTTTTCGTTGGTCGGTTCGCTCGACAGGGGATAGGCCACTGCTGCGCCGCCGGCTGCGAAGTTGCTCATTGGCAGTTTTACATAGTATACGCCGGGCATCAGATTGCCGAAGCGGTAGAAACCGCCTGCGTTGGTAATCATACCGCCCGTAGCGTCGTCAGCAGTGCCCACGAGGCCGTCGGGACCGGCGGGGATTTCGATGTCGTCGGCAGTGCCTTTCACACCGTCGGGGCCGGCGTTGAATAACTGTACTGTTACGCCTGCAAGTCCGAGTTCGCCGGCATTTTGTATGCCGTTGTTGTCGGTAGCGTTTTGTCCGGGCAGGTCGTCGATAAATACGGTAGATCCGATAGCCAAAACGGGCACAAAACCGAAGTCCTGGGTCATATCGCCGTTGTCGTCGTCAAAATCATCCTGGTCGCTGCCCTGGCCGTCTTCTGCATTGGCCAGGGGCTCCGTATCGGCTGCAAGGGTAAATTCGGGGCTCATTACGAAGTAGGTTGTGCCTACCAGGCCCATTTCAATACCGTTGTCGTCGTCGTCTTCGCCATTATCGTTGGCGTCAGTCGGCGCACTTGACACAAAACCGTTGAGGGGTTCGCCGGCGCCAAATTCAGCCGCCTGAATCGCGATATAGTATTCGCCGGGATACAATCCGCCGAAGAAATAATCGCCGTTGGCATCTGTAATTTGCGTACCGACAAGCGCGTCGTCGCCGTTGCCTTTGATGCCGTCAGGGCCGGTTGAATAGAGCGTCAAGGTTACGCCCGGGATGCCGTTTTCGCTGTCTTGCGGCTCAAACTGGCCGTCGTTGTCGATATCGGTAAACACGGTAGAACCAACACTCAGGGCCGGTACGAAACCGAAGTCCTTGGTCATATCGCCGTTGTTGTCGTCGGCATTGTCTTGTGCGCCACCGGGGCCGGGTTCCGTCGTCGGCTCGCTGTCGGCAGTGAGCGTGAACTCGGGGCTCATCACCATGCCGCCGGCGCCGCCCATCTGGAGGCCGTTGTCGTCGTTGTCGGTCGGGTTGTCAGTAGCCGTAGTGGCTATATCTGCGCTTGACAGCGGGAAGGCTTCCAGGGCTTCGCCTGCGCCAAACTCGCTGCTCTGTATCTTCAAATAATACTCTCCTTCGGGCAAACCGCCGATGAAATAATCGCCGTTGGCATCGGTTACATCGCTACCAGCCAACGCATCATCAGCGTTACCTTTTACGCCGTCGGGACCGGTGCTCCACAATTCAATGGTTACGCCGGATATGCCGGGTTCGGCTGCGCCGTCGTCAATGCCATTGTTGTTGGCATCGGCAAATACGTTGGAGCCTACGCTAACGCCGGGAATCAAGCCGAAGTCGACGGTCATATCGCCGTTGTCGTCATCGGCGTCGTCCTGTGTACCGCCCTGGCCGGGTTCGCCCATGGGTTCGGTACCGGCAAACAAATTGATCAGCGGGCTCATGATCATGCCGCCCGAGCCGCCCATCTGGATACCGTTGTCATCGCCGTCCATCTGGTCGTCGTTTTCATTGGTCGGGTCGCTCGACAGCGGGAAGGCCTCAGCTGCGCCGCCGTTAGCGAAATTGCTTACGGGGAGTTTTACGTAATATACTTCAGGCAACAAGTTGCCGAAATAGTAGTTGCCGCCAGCGTCGGTTACCATGCCGCCTGCTGCGTCGTCGGCAGTGCCCAGCAGGCCGTCGGGGCCTACGTTGATTTCTACGTCGTCAGCATTGCCTTTGATGCCGTCGGGGCCGGCAGTAAACAACTGTACGGTAACCCCAGGCAAACCGTTTTCGCCGGCATCCTGGAGGCCGTTGTTATCTGTGGCGTTTTGCCCCGACTGGTCGTCGACCCACACCGTTGAGCCGATGCTCAATGTGGGTACAAAGCCGAAGTCGACGGTCATATCGCCGTTGTCGTCGTCATAGTCATCCTGGGTAGAACCTTCACCATCTTCAGCATTGACAACAGGTTCATTATCAGCGCCAAGTGTTATTTCCGGGCTCATTACGAAGTAGGTTGTGCCTACCAGGCCCATGGCAATACCGTTGTCGTCGCTGTCTTCTCCATTATCATTCACATCTGTGGGTGTGCTGGAAACGAAACCATTAAGCGGTTCGCCCACGCCGAATTCGCCGGCTGTGATGAGTACGTAGTATTCGCCCTGATATAAGCCGCCTACAAAATAGTTGCCCTGCGGGTCGGTATTGTCAGTAGCTACGAGTACGTCGTCGCCGCCGCCATTCTCTTTCGTGCCGTTAGGGCCGGTGCTGTATACCTGGACAATCACACCGGGGATGCCGTTTTCACCGTCCTGCGGTTCGTGCAACCCGTCATTGTCAATATCGGAAAATACGGTAGATCCTATGCTAACCGCGGGGGTAAAGCCGAAGTCTTTGGTCATATCGCCATTGGCGTCTACAAACGGGTGCGTATTATCCTGAGCGCCGCCGGGGCCGGGTTCGGTAGTCGGTTCCGTGCCTGCATCGAGCGTAAACTCGGGGCTCATCACCATGCCGCCCGCACCGCCCATCTGGAGGCCGTTGTCGTCGTTGTCGGTCAGGTTGTCAGAGGCCGAAGTTGCAATATCAGCGCTGGACAGCGGGTAATACTCCAGGGCGCCTCCTGTAGCCATTTGATCTGACTGAACTTTGAGATAATATTCGCCTTCCGGCAAACCGCTAAAGAAGTAAACCCCATCCTGGCCGCCGACTGTAGTAGTGACCACGCCGACCGGCGCATCGTCGGCGGTATTGGGAATACCGTCGGGGCCTGCGGTGATCAGCAAGTCGTCAGTATTACCTTTGATGCCATCGGGGCCGGTTGACCACAACTGTACCTCAACGCCGTTGATACCAAAATCACCGGTATTGAAAACGCCGTCGTTGTTCAAATCAGCAAAGACCTGAGAACCTACGCTAACAGCAGGAATCACGCCAAAGTCAATGGTCATATCGCCGTTGTCGTCATTGGTATTGTCCTGATCACCGCCGGCGCCTGCTTCGCCGGTAGGTTCTTCGCCTACTCTCAGGCTGATAATCGGGCTTAGGATAGCCGTCCCTGCGCCGGCAAGTTGCTCGCCGTTGTCGTCGTTGTCAATCTGGTCGTCATTCAGGCTGGTAGGCGTACTCGACAACTGGTAGGCCGCCAAGGCGTTACCCGCTGCGAAGTTGCTTGCCGGCACTTCCAGATAATAATCGCCGGGATACAAATAACCGAAGAAATATACGCCGTTGGCATCCGTGAGGGTGCCGCCTGCAGCGTCATCGGCTGTGCCGAGCAGGCCGTCGGGGCCTGCGTTTATTTCAAAATCATCGCCAGTATTGCGCAATCCGTCGGGACCGGGACTGCGGAGTATAATGCGAACGCCGTTTACCGGTAATTCGCCGAGGTCAAATTGACCGTTATTATTATCGTCAACCCAAACAAAAGAGGCAATGCTGAGCAGTTGAACAAAACCAAAGTCCTGGGTCATATCGCCGTTGTCGTCATCGGCGTCGTCCTGCGCGCTGCCTTGTCCGCCTTCTGCCGGAGCAACAGGCTCCGTATTGGGCGTTAAAGTAAATTCGGGGCTCATCACAGCATACGTAGAGCCCAGGAATCCCATGGCAATGCCGTTGTCGTCATTGTCATCGCCGTTGTCGTTCGTATCAGTAACAGTGCTCGAGCCATAGCCGTTGAGGGGTTCGCCGGCGCCGAACTCGGCATTTCCGATGGTCAGGTAATATTCGCCCTGGTACAAGCCGTCGAAGAGATAGTCGCCGTTGGCATCTGTAGTTTCCGAGCCAATCAGCACGTCGTCTCCGTTGCCTTTGACGCCGTCAGGGCCGGTGCTATACAGCGTAACCACTACGCCGGGGATACCGTTTTCGCCGTCTTGCGGTTCGAAGATACCGTTATTATCGAGGTCGGAGAACACAGTTGAGCCCACGCTTACCGCCGGCGTAAAACCAAAATCTTTGGTCATGTCGCCATTGTTGTCGTCGGTATTGTCCTGGGCGCCGCCGGGACCTGGCTCCGTAGTCGGCTCGCTATCGGCTGTCAATACAAACTCGGGGCTCATCACCATACCGCCCGCACCGCCCATTTGGAGGCCGTTGTCGTCGTTGTCGGTTGAGTTGTCAGAAGCGGAAGAAGCAATATCCAAGCTAGAGAGCGGGTAGAACTCCAGCGGGCCGCCGACAGCCATCTGGGTGGGCTGAATTTTGAGATAATATTCGCCTTCGGGAAGACCGCCGATGTAATAGTCGCCGTTAGCATCGGTCACATCTATGCCGGCAAGTACGTCGTCGGCATTGCCTTTAATACCGTCAGGGCCGGTGCTCCACAATTCAACGGTTACGCCGGGTATGCCGGGTTCGCCGGCGCCGTCGTCAATGCCGTTGTTGTTGTTGTCGGCAAAAACATTGGAACCTACGCTCACGGCGGGAATAACGCCAAAGTCGACGGTCATATCGCCGTTATCGTCGTTGGCGTTGTCTTGATCGCCGCCGGAGCCAGGTTCCACAGGAGGTTCAGTACCGCCCAACAAATTAATGATCGGGCTCATAATAACTCCGCCGGCGCCACCCATTTGAGCGCCGTTGTCGTCATTGTCCATCTGATCGTCATTGGGGTTGGTAGGCGTACTGGACAACTGGTAGGCTTCCAATCCGCCGCCGCTGTTGAAGTTGGATACAGGGATGACAACGTAATAATTACCGGGCAATAAATTGCCGAAGAAATAATTCCCATTGCCGTCAGTAACATCAGAATCGACCAAAAAGTCGTCGCTGTTGCCTTTGATATTATCCGGGCCGGCGTTGTATAATTCGAGATTTACCCCGGTTACGCCGTCTTCAGTTGCTTCCTGATACAAGCCGTCGTTATTGGCGTCAACCCAAACCGTTGAGCCGATGCTCAAATTAGGCACAAAGCCGAAGTCGATGGTCATATCGCCGTTATCGTCGTCGGCGTCGTCCTGGGTACCGCCCGAGCCTGACTCAGCGGCGCCCGAGGGTTCGCCGTTGGGCGTGAGCGTAAAATTGGGAGAATTAACCGGGCTACCCGAGGAAGCTTGCGTACCGTTATCGTCATCGTCTTCCTGATTATCGGCGCTGTCGGTTGGAGTAGATGACAGCGGATAAGCGCTCGGAGCAGTAGGAATATAGATAAAATAGCTGCCTGGAGTCAGGTTATCGAAGAGATAGTCGCCGTTCGAATCGGTAATTGTAGTGGCCACCGGGGTAGTGACGCCGGGAGTGCTGCCTACCGTATACAATTCGAGGGTGATGCCTGGCAGACCGCCTTCGCCGTCGCCCGGTTCATAAATGCCGTTGTTGTCAAGGTCGGCAAATACAGTTGAACCAACGCTAACGGGAGAGATAAAGCCAAAGTCGACGGTCATATCGCCATTAGCATCATTGCCGCTGTTGTTGGCGCCGTCCTGGCCGCTACCCTGCGCTGTTTCGCCTGTTGCAAAAGTGGGCTCGCTTCCGGCAATCAAACTGATCAGAGGCGACATGACCTGCGTGCCGGTACCACCCGGCTGGAGGCCGTTATCGTCGTTGTCAGTCTGGTTGTCAGCGCCGCTGGTAGCAATATCCGTTGAAGAAAGCGGATATGAAGCAGGAGGCGTATTGATTTTAATATAATAAAAACCTTCCGGCAGGTCGCCGAAAAAGTAATCGCCGTTGACATCGGTAATGTCCATGCCCACCGACAAGTCATCGCCGCCACCAATCAGGTTGTCGAGGCCGGCGCTGAATAACTCAAGCGTAACGCCTGCGATTCCGTCTTCTGAAGACTCATCGTAAACGCCGTTGTTGTTGATGTCGTAAAATACAGTACTACCAATACTCACCGAATACAAAAGGCCCATATCATAGGTATGAGTGCTTTGACCTTCAGGGCCGGTGGTAACAAAGATGGCCGGGAAACCGGCTACAGATGCCGGAACTCCCGCGCCGGAGGCGATAGCGGCATCCGAGTCGTTAATATCAGGCACGGCCCCCATTCCTATATTGGCGCTGGTAAGCGTATAAGAATTTCCGGCAATGGTCAATTGAGTACCGCCCCACTGGCCACTTTTACCAAAAACGATATAATAATCCGTTTGCGGTACGATGCCGTCGGAGGTATCAAAATAATAATAGCCATTGACGTTGGTAGTAGTAGTAGCAACCTGCGCGCCGCTTGTGTTGTATAAAGTTACATTGACGCCTTGAAGCGGTATATCGCATCCATCCTGAATGCCATTGCGGTTGATGTCAATGAATACATGATTGCCGATTTCTTGAGAGGGAGTACTACAAACGAGCTCCAAATCGCCCAGACCGGCAGCTTTGCCGAACAGGCCGGTTGTACCGCTGTTGCCTGAGAAATAGATCTGATATTGCCTGGTCGACAAACCGGTGGAGTTGTTATACCATGCCAAACCGGCGGAGAATGCGCCCAGGGGGTCCATCACGTTGAGCAACACCTCATTATTACTGGGGTGGATGGCCAAACCGCCGTGCGCGGTTTCCTGGTGAGAGCCGCCGAAGGAATCCTGGCAGTAAAATTCGCCGCCGCAAGGCCCTTGACCGTTATTGTCGCCACAACCTTCATCAAAACCGGCCGTTGCATTTTTTTCTAACAGATAATGGCCGTTGTTGTTATAAATCCGCAACACCTCGCCGCCAACGTTGCCTTTGTATACAGTGGTACCCGTTTGGGCTGCCGATGTGCCGTAATCGAACCAACCGGCCTGGTGCCCCATGCGATCTATGAAGGCAATCGTCATATTGCCGTATACATCAAATTCAATATCACTGAGAATAGGCTGAGGATAACACAATTCTATACCTGATTCAATCAAATTCGCGAAGTTATTCGTCCAGGGATTCCAGTTTTTACAATCTGCCGAAGGGTTGGCAAGGAAAGAAGCCGGCGACCCCTTGGGGTAATCCAGATCGAAAGTAATCAAAGTGGTAAAAATACCTGTTTGAGGATCAAACGAATAAATTGTTGCCGTCATATCGTCATCATTCTGCGTGCTTTGCGCAGAACAAACGCCGCCGACGTACACCTTGCCATCCTGGTATTTTAATGCCCAGGGGCGCCAGTCGCCGGCATCGGCACACCCCGGGTCGGGAATGGGCACTTCAACAGCCGAGACCGCTACATCAGTAACCGGGTTATTTTCAATAACGACTATTGTTCTGTTTTTCAGGTTAACGACAAAAATGGAGTCGGCGTCAGAGGAAATATCCATGTCGCCCAATCCTTCTTTACCAACCCTGTCAAAAACAGCAGGATCATAACTGGGGTCGCCCACGTTGCCGGAAAGGTCGCGGGGCATGAGGTATTCGTCAGCAGCATCAATGCCAAACTGGGCATCCAGGTCTACATATAGCGAAGAGTTGCCCGTTCCGCTGGGAGGAGGCAAAGTAGAAAGATCAATTTTATAAATAGCGCTCAAACTGTCAGGGCCCCAGCCAATATGACGCTTCAATAAAGAAGAAGCAAAAGCTGTTTCAGAACGCCTGTTAAGGGCAATACCCCAGGTGGCGCCAACTTCACTGCCTGCAGCCAGGTAGATGTTCTGGCTCGTTGTACCTGAAGCGCTATACGGCACGGCTAATACTACATCGGCATTACCCGCACTACCGCCTGCCAGTGGGTCGCCCCTGACATAACAGTTGGTGATGACATAAGGGTTATTCTCACAATAAATAGCAGGATCAGACAAACCAAAGTCAACCGTACAATCAGCACCTACCACGGCAAATTGCACAGACCCGCCGTTGTTGTCGGGTCCAGCCTGGCCGTTGTTCAAATTGGAGATCGTATTGGTGAATTCTACCCTCACACGAGTTCCATTGGGCAAACCCGTACAACGCCAGTTGCCATTGACATCGGTATTCGTGCTACAAAGCAGCGTTTGATTGCAATCAAAAATATCAACTTGTATTCCTGACAAGCCAAACTCTGAAGCATCCCTGGTACCGTCAGAGTCAAAGTCGGAATAAACTTTTCCGCCCATTGTGCCTGAAGCACCACAGGGCCCAACTACGTTGCAGGGCGCCGGCAAAACATATGGCGCGTCAGTTGCAACACAAGTCCCGCCTGAGAAGGATGCAGAAATAAACCCTGTGGGCGACGCAGTATTGAGATTGACCTCAAATTGTCCATATGCCGGACAGCCGTCTTCAGCAGGGTCAAGCGTAACCGTAGGCCCGCCGTCAAAAGTGATGATGATGTCTTCCCCCGGCGGCGGATCTTGCCAGGCCACAGAAACGGCCACCAACGCTGTGGGCACGTTGCCTGTTGAAGCATCATTGCGGCAATCGCTCACGCTGACTTGCGTGATGGTCAGCGCGCACACCATGTCGGCGACGGCTTCCGGCGCCGGTTTAGCAACCTGCCTTGGCGCCGCCCGTTTAACTTCGGGCTGCACCGCTCGCTTGGCTTTGCTCACCGCTGTAATAGCCCCAAGAGGATCAAAACCCGTTTTGGAGGCATACATCAGAGAGCCTAGCATCAATAAAGCGCAGGACACTAAAACGCTTGTTGTAAAATTCCTTTTCATGAGACTTCCGTTTCTTCCGATTAATTGATTCTGATTGTTATTAGCCAACTAGTTAGTGATAGCGGTCAACAACGAACTGATCATCCGATGATTTACACTTTCACGGCACTAAGGTAGAATTGAGGAAGGGGAGCATCAGGGACAGGAGAGCCGCTTTTTCTGGAGTTATTTATTCGCATCAAACATCATTAAAAATATATAATATATTGATTATTAAATATTTAAAACTTGTTAAATATTGATAAAATTCGAATTTAATTTAATTAAAAAGGGCCGTTACAACTGTGCTGCAACGGCCCTTGACCAATGGGTAACGAACAATCTATTAAAAATCTACCATCAAAAATTGAGGAGTTGTTTTGATCACATATTCGCCCGGAAGAATAAACGCCGAGCTCAATCCCAGCCTTTTTTCTACCCGGTATGGGAGTCGAAAAGCTTCATGTACGGTAAACAACCCACTCTGAAAATGCTGCTTCCATATAGATTCGCTAATGGTCGCTTTCTGAAAATAAAACCTGGCCCGCTTTTTTGCATTAACGCCTATGATAGCGTGCACCAGCGGGCATTCGCCCGAATATTGATACGGCGCCACCATTACCCGGCAAATGCCGACTCCCCTGCATTTTGCGCTGGGGGAACCCAATACAACGTCTGTTCGCAACATGAATTCAGGCAGCATCCCCTTTTGGCCGCCCAATCCGGTCAAATCGGTTAAGGTACTTGTTAGTATCATTCTAATGTGTTTTGTTTCTCCGCCCAGGCTAATACCCGGGTTGAAGTTGGTCTTAGCAATTGAATGTTGCACGCTAAGTTATTATGCGATCTGTTTGGGCGATCAGACAGATTGGGGGGATGAATCTACCTGAAAAAAGAGTTAGTTAAATGAATAACAAATTCATATATCATTGTTTTTCAAATAAATACATTTATTCAAAAAACAACTTTAACTACCCTCTTTTTATTCGTTTCGCACTAAAATCGAGGGATTGCAGGGCCATTTCCCATAGGTCTTCGTAGGGTATGATCTCTATGTCGTGCGATTGATTGGCAATATCCAGGGGTACTTTTTGGAGCATTTGCACGTGTTTGGCGGCATGCCTGATCACCGCAGCCCGGTGAAAGCTTTGCGAAGGCATTTGCATCAGCATTTTGATGAAGCAATTGCTTCTGTAAGTATCATCCCTTCGCAAGTATCGAGAGCTGTATTTTTCAATCGCTTCCAGCCGGTCGGTAATGTCATCGTAGCGTTTTTTTAACAACAAATACAGCACCTGGAAGATCAATATCGGGATATTCATGCCCCGCTTGTCTTTGGAATAAATGGGCGTTTCGTTGATAAACTTGGCAAACCTGAATTTGTTGAAATAGGTGTTATCCGGGGCGGGGTTTACATATCCCGCCTCAATCAAATAATACAGGTATGCCTCTATAATCCGCCAATACTCCAGCAAAGCCGAGGGCAAACTGCCGAATTTTTTATGCCTCACAGCTGCTAAAAACAGGCGATAGGCCTCCTGGTATTCGCCTGCATGCAGCGACAACATGAGCAACAGTTCCTGGTATTTGAACCAGTTGTATGCGCCCTCCTGCAACAATTTCAAACCGCGTTCAGCCGCTATTTTCCCCCGGTCATAGTCCTTTAACTGCACATAACACACCATCTCCTGATACAAAAAAGCCTGCAGCGGCACGCCCGCTATGTATTCCTTTGACTCAAAAAAGCGGATAGCGTTTTCGCACACGGCAATCGTGTTGCGATAATCGTTGATGCTGGAATAAATGGTGGCTTCTATCAACCGCCCGCAAAACTGTAAGCGGTAAGTATCGTACTTTTCCAGGGGTTCTTTGAGCTGTAGCCAATACATCCTGGCCTGGTCGTGAATCTGACGCTGCGTCGATTTGCTGTTGACGTAATTGGCCGTGATAAACGTATACATCTCTTCCGAGATATTTTCCCATTGGTAAATATCTTCGTATTGCGTTGCCAATTGCCGGTAGTATTCGTGGCGTTTCTGATCGCCTTCAATAGAACCGTAGTGCAGCCGCAGCGTGCGGGCCATTTCCTGAACTACGTCGGTAAAGTCATATTTGATCGCCTTTTTCAGCACTTCTTCCGCCAGCGCCGCCGGGGCGTGGCGGGCATTTTTTCCCTGCATGATCTTGATGGCCGCCCACTGCTTGTAACACTCGAAATAAGCGCACTGCCTGGCATGGTAATGCGGTTCCAACAAGTCAATCTCAAAAAGCTTGTCGAGCAAAAATGACCTGAGCGTTGCCTTTACCTTATTATAAGGTGTGACGCTTTTTTCCCCGGGATACAGGATTTGACGCGCCGCCTCGTCTGAAGTAGCCTTGCCGTCGGCAACCAACTGGTACAACGCCTGCATCTGCGAACTCCAACGCAGTTCGCCTCCATGGCGTTCTATGGCGCGCATTTTCCCTCTTGTGACAATAGCTACCAATTCCCTGAGCTCTTGCATGCTTCGGCGATCAATTTTTTATTATCAGTAGAGAGGGGGACTAAAGGGGTAGTCTGCTTGTATTGTCGCGCAATGTAACAACAATTAAGTATTTCTGCAAATTTGAAACAAAAAAGGATGGCCGCCCAAGGCCATCCCTGCTATGTTGTCCATTGCAAAACAATGAAACACTGTACTTCTTTCCTGTTATCTACCGTTGCTGTTCGTAATAAATTCCGGCGCCTGTTGTTTCATCGTCTGAATAAGGGGACTACAACTAAACAACCCGGCGCCGGATTGACCTTCTTTCTTCTGAGCCTGTTCGTAGTGGTCTGTTTGTTCGGGTAATCGACTTCGCGCTCTCACGCCTTCGCGCTTATACGCCTGTGATGTCGATGACAATTACTTTGTTGCTTCTACTTTCCATCGCTTGTAAATTTGTTTCACGATGTAAAAGTATTAGCCAGATTACGATGTCTAACAGACAGAAAGACAGGCTATATCACTTATTAAAATATTAAAATCTATTACTATTAAAATACTTAAACAGCTGGTTATTAATAATTTATAATATTAAATATTTTAAGAATATCATAGATAATCAAAGAATTTGCAGACAGATATACACAGATTTTAGCGATTACCAGGATACGCAAGATGAGGCGACACGACAAAAAAAACAGGGCAGCTTTGCGACTGCCCTGCGGGTGGAGCCCTGGTGCATTGTAGAAGGGGACAATACGTAAGGGGAAACTACAACAGAATCAATGCAACATCCAAGCTCGCTTATTTTACTCTTTTTATCTTCTGGCTAAAATGATAATGCTGCTGCGGCAAATACCGGAGTATAATTTCCCACAAGACTTCATAGGGTATGATTTCAATTTCGTGCGACTGGTTGGCGATCTCTACCGGCATGGAGCTTAACATTTCCAGGTATTTCCCGGCTTTCCGCACTACAGCTTCTTTGTGAAACGATCCGGCAGGTATTTGCAACAGCATTTTGATAAAACAATTGCTTCTGAAAGTATCGTTGTGGCGCAAATACCTGCTGCAATACTTCTCAATGGCCTCTACCCTGTCGATGGCTTTTTCGTATTCTTTACTTGATATGGTAAATAATATCTGAAGTGCCAGTACGGGTATGTTCATGCCTCGACGGTCTTGCGAAAAGGTCGGTATTTCATTCAGGAATTTAGCGACTTTGAATTTGCCCATTCTACCGGCCAATTCCCGCCTGGGCAACAGGCCTATGTGCATCAGGTATTGAACATAGGCTTCATAAATTCGCCACGACTCCACTATATGGTCGGGCTGTTCTGCCAGCCTGGGGTGGTCGGCAATATAAATGCATACCTCCAGAGCGTCTTCGTAATTGCCCGTATGCATGCCGAACAGAAAAAACAATTCCTGGAATTTGAACCAGTTGAAGCTGCCCTCTTCCGAAAAAATATTTTGATACTGCGCAAAAAGCTGTTTGCCTTTATCATATTCGTGCAATTGAAGATAACACACCATTAATTGATAGTAGAATACCTGCAAAGGCACGCCGCTGCTATAAGGCTTTTTGTTAAAAAAAGCAATGGCGTCTTCGCTTAATTCGGCCGCCTTGCGATAGTCGGCGACTGTAGTGTATATCATCAATTGTATCAGACGGGCGCATAATTGCAATTTGAAAGATTCGGAAATGACAAGATACGGCGCCAGCCTTTCGTAATATTCTACGGCCAGATCGCGCGTTTGCGCATTGGCTGATTTGCTGTTAACGTAGTGAATCACCAGGTCGGAATACAATTCCTCCGCTTCGTTTTCAGCAGCGCCTACCGTCTGGTAATACCTGTACTGTTCGCGATAATACTCGTATTTGCGATTATTGCCCTCAACTGTGCCGTAGTGCAGTCGCAATAACCTGACTATATCCAGCGTCAATTCTGTGAAATCAAACCTGACGGTGTGGCGCATCAGGGTTTCGAGCAAATCTACAGCCGTTATTTTGGCGTTCCTCGACAACAGGATCATCGCCGCCGACCATCGCTTGTGGCACTCGTAGTAGGCGGTCTGCCGGTCGCTTAATCCGCTTTGACTGAAATCAATGATAAATAATGCGTCGAGCAGTCGCTCTTTCAGCTTGTTTTTCAAACTGGGCAAACGCCCCTGTAGTCCATCAGTATGATAGATCAACTTAAGCGCATCTTCGTCGCTTGTAATTTTTCCCGAGGCAATTCCGTCGTATAATTGCTCCATGCGCGAACCTGCTTCCAACAACAGACCGCGCCAACCGCCGGCTTTCATCCTCTGGCCTTTGAGCAATAATACGAGCTCTACTAAATCTCGCATAGCAATGTAGTGTTTGCGATATAACTTGGGTAATACCGACTTTTGGGAAGTTCGATAGCGGGCGTAGTATGCCCTGCGTTATTGAGTAGTGCCGCTCAAAGTAGAGTTAGAAAGGTAAGCTCGGTATGCTTTGCTAATTTGCAAAGATCAATCGCATAATAACAATGCTGGAAAACAGGAGAAACTACCAGGGTGAAAGGTGTTTGTACAGTGTTTTCATGTGTATATTGCGTTTGAGTTTACCAACTATATGTAAAGGACGCTATTATATACTTTTTTGTCAAGCATATATAAACATAAATGTTATAATAATTCTTATATATTTGAATAACAATTAATTAAATAAAGTATTTGCTCGCCAAGCTTTCGCCTTCGATTGCTTATATACGAAAAACGGGAAACCGCAATTGCAGTTTCCCGATTCTTCTTGTTGCTCTTTTTCCTGTTGACTAAGGCAAGGTGATATCAACAATGATGACAAGAGGACATTCAGGACGGTTGCCCGCCCAGGTTTTTAAAGTAGTGTTTGTGTTGTACATATGGTGTAAATTTGTTCTTTTACGTGCTTTGCTTGCAGGCAATAAATTCCCCCCCAGCTACCGCTGCGTCGCTTTCGCGCGCAACTGCCGAAATGGCAATCAGACTTTAACCGGTTTGAGTTTGGGTAAAATCGGTTGGTTGCGTATAATTCCGTATCGGCAACTATACGCCCTGCCTTATTCAAAGCTCGAAAAATCGGGGAGAGATAGCGCTAGCGCGCTTTTATATAGGGATGGCCTCAACCGCTGTTGTTTCAATCAGCAAGGCAAAGAAATGATAATTTTTTATAATATGCAAAAAATATTTTATATATTTTATGCTCACGTGATTTGTCGTAGATGTAG
>JRYG01000256.1_pt1 | contig 15426 bp, 10 predicted proteins | sample 235341 | NCBI WGS metagenome assembly JRYG01 (sample SAMN03074218, study PRJNA261478) | activated sludge metagenome | biome: Wastewater Treatment Plant; feature: Wastewater; material: Activated sludge; isolation source: activated biomass of a wastewater treatment plant treating hydrocarbon... ... | reverse complement strand
TTCAAGAAAAATGGCTGGCGGACGGGAGAGCCGGTCGCCACGCCCGCGCGCGTCGGCGGCGCGGCTTACCCGGCCCTGGTCAGCCGCCAGGTGAGTCAACCCCGCTACAGCGTCGCCAGTCTGCGCGCCCGGGGCGTCCTGCCCCAGGGACCGGTCAGCGACGCGCAGTCCGCGTTGTTGCTGGAATTGCAGGGACGCGAGGGTCCCGAATACTGGCTGGGTTTCGATAATTTTTACGTGATCACCCGCTACAATCGCAGTCAGTTGTACGCGATGGCAGTACATCAGCTCGGTCAGGCAATCCGTGAATACCACGCGCGGCCCTATGCCGGGGTCGCCATGCCCGCCGCCCTGGCTGGCGTCGACTGAGTCATCCTGAAAATCCACAAGAACCGCACCGCTCGCTCATGCCGACGGCGTGGCCAGCGGTGGAAGGGAGGGTATTTTTATGGCGAAATCTTCCTGGAGCCATGCCTTGGTCTGGGCCTCGCTGGCGGGCACGCTGGTCGGTTGCAGCACCGTCCCCGACAGCGCCGCGCCAGTCCGCCCACCGGTCCTCAATCCGCTGGCGAACGCCGATACCGGCAACGACGAACCGGTTCCCCGGGCCGAACCCCCCAGCCGCAGCGGCAATCCCGATACCTATGTGGTGTTTGGCCGGCGTTACCGGGTCAAGGAGACCAGCGCGGGCTACCGCGAGGAAGGCATCGCCTCCTGGTATGGCCGGGATTTTCATGGCCGCAAGACCTCCAGCGGCCCGCCCTATGACATGTTCGACCTGACCGCCGCGCACAAGAGCCTGCCGCTTCCGACCTACGTGCGGGTGACCAACCTGGAGAATGGCCGCAACGTCGTGGTCAAGGTCAATGATCGCGGGCCATTCGTGGGCCGACGCCTCATCGATCTGTCCTATGCCGCCGCCGGCCGGTTGGACATGCTGGAGCAGGGAACCGCTCGAGTGGAGGTGGTTGCGCTGGAGCCCTACCAGTATTTGCCGGAGTTGGCGGCTCGTCGCGCCGCGGCGCAGGAACGGCTGGCCAGTCACCGCGCCCTCGGGCCGGAACCAAGAACCGCGCTGGCCAGCATCGAATTCGCCCGCGGGAAACCGGTCAGGGCGGTGGCGAACAGGACGCCGCCGGTGCGGTTGGCGACCGTGGAACGGAACGGCTCGCGCAGCCGGGCGCCGCTGCGACTGGCGGCGGCGGACGTGGAGCGTTACGCGCCGAAATCCTCGCCACGGTCAGCGGATGGTCCGAAGCCGACGGTCCGGGATGACAACCAGAACCGGAAAAGTACCAATATCCGCCTGGTGTCCGCGCCGCCGGCGTCCAGGGCCAGGGGAGCGCTGGAAGGACCCCGTATGCCGGCCGCGACTGGCGGCAACCAGCAGGGCAAGTCCGATCCGGCCGGACGCGGCGATGCCCGTTCATCGCGGAATCGTCCGGCCAGTCCGGCCCGGCGCGATTCGCGGGCGGAGTCTGGCCCGGCCCGGCCAATGGGCGTGCGACTGGTCAGCCTGAAGCTTAACCGTTCGCGCGGGACCGCCGACTGAGTTTCAGCCCATACCCGGTCGATAGCTGTAAAACCATCGCCTTGCCGCCGCCGGCGGCAAGGCGGTTTGTTTTTGGACCGGGCTTCTGGCTAGAATCGCCCACTGTTTGAGTTTGCAACCCCGGAAGACAGCCGCGACATGCCGTACTCGAATGTAGTCCGCATCCTGTTTTTGCCGCTCCTCACCCTCGCTCTGCTGACGCCGAGCTGGACCACCGCCCAGGCTCAGGCGATACCGCCGCCGCCGCAAGTGCCGGTGCGCGCCTATGTGCTGATGGATTACCAGAGCGGCAATCTATTGGCCAATGTGAAAGGTGACGAGCGGATGGAACCGGCCAGCATCACCAAGCTAATGACCGCTTATGTCATCTACAAGGCGCTGAAATCCGCAAAGATTCGCCTGAATGACCAGGTGACCATCAGCGAGAAGGCCTGGCGGACGCCGGGTTCCAAGATGTTCATCAAGGTCGGTTCCCAGGTGTCGGTGGAAGATCTGCTGATGGGCATGGTGGTGCAGTCCGGCAACGACGCCACCGTGGCGCTGGCCGAGCATGTGGCCGGCTCCGAGGAAACCTTCGCCAAGCTGATGAATCAGGAGGCGGAGCGACTGGGGTTGAAGAACAGCCATTTCACCAACGCGCCGGGACTGCCCGATCCCAATCACTACATGTCCGCCCGCGACATCGCCGTCCTGACTCAGGCGCTGATCCAGGATTTTCCCGATCAGTATGCCCGCTATTCGATCCGCAGTTTCAAGTACAACAACATCGAGCAACAGAACCGCAACCGGTTGTTGCTGACCGATTCCTCCGTGGACGGCGTCAAGACCGGGCATACCGAGTCGGCGGGTTATTGCCTGGTGTCGTCGGCCAGGCGCAACGATACCCGGCTGATCGGCGTGGTGCTGGGGGCCGACAAGGAAAGGGATCGGTTTCAGGCCAGCCAGGCGTTGCTGAACTATGGCTTCAGCTTCTTCGAGAGCCGCAAGCTCTATGACGCCAATACGCCCATCGTCACGGCCCGCATCTGGAAGGGCCAGGAAAACGAGTTGCCGCTGGGTGTGACCCATGCGCTGTACGTGACCGTGCCCAAGGGACAGGCGCCGCAGGTCAGCACCACGACCACCGTCCAGCCGAAGATCGTCGCGCCGGCTCGGAAGGATCAGCCGTTTGGCGACATCGTGGTCAAGCTGGGCGATCAGGAGGTCAGCAAGACGTCGCTGGTCGCGCTGCAAGAGGTGCCGGAAAGCGGTTGGTTCGGACGAATGATCGATTCGATCCTGATGTTCTTCTATTTCCTGTTCAATTGAACCGGGTCGGCAGGTGTCCGGCGTGAGCGACGAGCCACTGTTGCAATTCCCCTGCGACTTTCCCATCAAGATCATGGGGGTCGGCGATGCCGGGTTCCAACTGCTGGCCGTGGAACTGGTGCGCCGGCACGCGCCCGATCTGGACGAAACACGGGTGCGGGTGCGGGACAGCCGCGCCGGTCGCTATCGGTCGGTGACGGTGGTGGTGCGTGCCCGCGACCGTGCGCAACTGGACGCCATTTACCGGGAACTCAGCGCTCATCCGCGGATTGCGCTGGTGCTGTGAGTCCGGCTGCGACCGTGCCCGCTCCGCGTACCGCTCCGTTGCTGTTCCGCCGGCTGGGACGGCGTGAGTATGGACCGGTGTTCGCCGCCATGCAGGCGTTCACCGAGGGTCGCGATGCCGCGACGCTGGATGAACTCTGGTGGGTCGAGCATCCGCCGGTGTTCACCCAGGGCCTGGCCGGCAAGGCCGAGCACCTGCTGGCGCCGGGCGACATTCCGGTCGTCCAGGTGGATCGCGGCGGGCAGGTGACTTATCACGGTCCCGGCCAGCTCGTGGTGTATTGCCTGCTGGACGTACGCCGGCTGGGACTGGGCGTGCGGGCGCTGGTGACGGCCCTGGAGCAGGCGGTGATCGAACTGTTGGCCGCCCACGCCATCGCCGCCCAGACTCGACCCGCCGCGCCCGGCGTTTATGTGGCCGACGCCAAGGTGGCCTCGCTCGGCCTGCGCCTCCGCCAGGGCCGTTCCTATCACGGCCTGAGCCTCAATCTGGACATGGACCTGGAGCCGTTCACCCGCATCAACCCGTGCGGTTATCCCGGTCTGCGGGTGACCCAATTGCGGGATCTCGGCGTCGAGCTGACCCTGGATGCCGCTGCCGGAGAGTTGTTGCCACGCCTCGGCCACAAATTGGGTTACGTCAGCTTCGGCACCGTTACGGGATTGCCCTGATTTTCGGCGGCTGAGTCCTTTGCGGGATTTGTCGGGAAATCTGCGGCATAATCCCGAGTCCAAATCCAGGTTATTCGTGCCCTCACCCAGGAACACCTTATGTCCGAACGTACCACGCCTCACGATGTCGCCGTCGCTCCCGCCGAATCCGTCGCGACCAGGCCCGCGCCTTTGCAGAGCGGGAAACTGCGTGGCGCCGAGAAAGTCGCCCGCATTCCGGTCAAGATCGCGCCGACCGATCCAAAGCAACGCCTGCGCAAACCGGTCTGGATTCGCGCCCCGTTTCCCGGCACGCCGGAAGTCATGCGACTGAAGCGGATTCTGCGGGATAACCGCCTGCACACGGTTTGCGAGGAGGCCGGTTGTCCCAATCTCGGCGAATGCTTCGGCCACGGCACCGCCACTTTCATGATCATGGGCGACATCTGCACTCGCCGCTGTCCGTTCTGCGACGTGGGCCATGGCCGGCCCCAGCCGCTCGACCCCGCCGAACCGGAGAATCTGGCGCGCACGGTGGCGGCGATGGGCCTGAACTACGTGGTGATCACCTCGGTGGATCGCGACGATCTGCGCGACGGGGGCGCGACGCATTTCGCCGCCTGCATTCGGGCGACGCGCGCCCAGTGCCCGGGCATCGTCATCGAGATCCTGACCCCGGATTTCCGGGGCCGGATGGACGTGGCGCTGGACGTGCTGGAGCGGGAGCCGCCGGACGTGTTCAACCACAATCTGGAAACCGTGCCGCGCCTGTACCGGCAGGCCCGGCCCGGCGCCGATTACCGATACTCGCTGGACTTGCTCAAGCGGTTCAAGGCGCGCCAGCCGCGCATCCCGACCAAGTCGGGGCTGATGCTGGGACTGGGCGAAACGCGGGCGGAGATCGAGGACGTCATGCGCGATCTGCGCGCTCACGACGTGGAGATGTTGACGCTTGGCCAGTATTTGCAACCCAGCATCCATCATCTGCCGGTGGAACGCTACGCGCCGCCGGAGGAGTTCGAGCAGTTGCGCGAATTCGGCGAGACACTGGGCTTCACTCATGTCGCCTCCGCGCCGCTGGTCCGTTCGTCCTATCACGCCGATGTGCAGGCCAGGGGTGCCGGGGTCGGATGAGCCACGGGTTTGCAGCCCTTGGCCGCCTGATCGATTCCCGGTCGGCGCTGGCGAGGAGTCGACATGATATGAAAGCGGAATCGTGGCGGACCCCGGCGGTAATCCTCTGGTGCGGCGCGCTGATCCTGGCGGTTTCGCTGGGCATCCGCCATGTTCGGAACCGCGCGCATCCACTCTGGAGTTTCACGGCATGAAGAGAACCAGCGACAGAACCAGGAAAGACGCCTCGGAGCACAAGAGCGACGGCCAGGGTACGACGCCCTCGCCCACGCACTATGTGGCCGTCGGCGCCTCGGCGGGCGGCTTGGAGGCTATCGAATCCTTCTTCAGCCACATGCCGCCCGACAGCGGCCTGGGCTTCATCGTGATCCAGCATCTCTCGCCGGACTACAAGAGCCTGATGGTCGAATTGCTCTCCAAGAAGACCCTCATGCCGGTCCATCGGGCGGAGGATGGGATGCTGGTGTTGCCCAACCACGTTTACCTGATCCCGCCGAAGAAAAACCTGACCATCTTCCACGGCAAGCTGTTGCTCAGCGAACAGGACCACAGCAAGGGCGTCAATCTGCCGATTGACGTTTTTCTGCGGTCGCTGGCCGAGGATCAGAGCGAAAAGGCCGTGGCCATCATTCTGTCCGGTACCGGCAGCGACGGCACGCGGGGGGTGCGCGCCATCAAGGAGTATGGCGGCATGGTCATGGTCCAGGACGAGGAAAGCGCCAAATTCGACGGGATGCCGCGGGCGGCCATCGCCACGGGCTTGGCCGACTTCGTGCTCCCGCCCGACAAGATGCCCGGGCAGTTGCTCTCCTTCGCCAAGCACCCCTACATCACCAAGGTCGAACGTTCCGAGACCCTGCTGAGCGACGAGCAGGGCCTGACCCGCGTCTTCGCCATCCTGCGGGAGAAGTGCAAAGTCGATTTCACCTTCTACAAACCCAGCACCGTCACCCGGCGCATCGAGCGCCGGATGACCATCAACCAGACCGACGACATCAAGGACTATGTCGCCTTTCTGGCGAACAACTCCAGCGAAGTGATGGCGCTCTACCGGGAGCTGCTGATCGGCGTTACCAGCTTCTTTCGCGATCAGGAAGCCTTTGATCGCCTGGCGCAGCACGGATTGCCGGAGATTTTCAAAAACGTCAATGTCGGCGCCGGCGGCCGGGAAATCCGCTTCTGGGTGGCGGGTTGCTCCACCGGAGAGGAAGCCTACAGCCTGGCCATTCTGGCCCGCGAAAGCATGGAAGCGCTGGGCATCTCCCACGACGTGAAAATCTTCGCCACCGACATCGACCGCGACGCCATCCACTTCGCCGCCAACGGCTCCTTTCCCGAAAGCATCGCCGCCGACGTTTCGCCCCGGCTGCTGGCCAAGTATTTCTACAAGAAGGAGGAGAATTTCCAGATCGCGCGCAACATCCGGGAAATGGTGGTGTTCGCCCAGCACAATCTGATCCGGGATCCGCCCTTCACCAACATCGCCCTGATCAGTTGCCGCAACCTGCTGATCTACCTGCAACCGATCTTGCAACGCAAGGTTTTGGAGTTCTTCAATTTTTCCCTCAACCCCGGCGGTATTCTGCTGTTGGGCACCAGCGAGACCACCGGCGACATGACCGACTATTTCGAATCCCTGGATCCGAAATGGAAGCTCTACCGCTCCAGGGGCCGCCTCAAGCCGCTGTCCGACGCGGCTCATCTGCTGTCCGTCACCGATACCCGCTCGCGCGAGCTCCGGGGACAATTCGCCAGCGCCCGTCGAACCTTGCGCCTCAGCGAGGAGGAGCGGGTGCTGGAGCGCTTTCTGGACGTGGTCACTCAGGACTACATTCCCCTGGCGATCATCGTCAACTCGCAACTGGAGGTCCTGCATGTCCTGGGGGACGCCGGCGGCTATTTCAGACTGCCTTCGGGCAAGGTGGTCAACGATATTTCCAAGATGGCGGCCCGGGAACTGGCCATTCCCCTGACGACCGGCATTCAGAAGGTGTTCCGCCAGCGGCAGGAACTGCGCTTCTCCAATATCCGGCTGCCCCAGGACGGCGGCGTGCGGATGGTGGATTTGCGAATCCGGCCCTTGCCCGAGAAAAAGGGGCAGGAACCCCTGGTGGCGGTTTTCGTCGACGAGGTGAAAAAGATCGGAGCGGTCGAAGCGGATTCCGCCGCGCAAGCCTACGACCTGTCCAAGGCCGCCGAAGAGCGGTTGCGGGATCTCGAGCAGGATCTGCAATTCACCCGCGAGAATCTGCAGGCCACTATCGAGGAACTGGAAACGGCCAACGAGGAACTGCAAGCCACCAACGAAGAATTGCTGGCCAGCAACGAGGAACTCCAGTCCACCAACGAGGAGCTCCAGTCCACCAACGAGGAACTGTTCACCGTCAACACCGAGTATCAGAGCAAGATCATCGAACTGACGGAACTGAACAACGACGTGGAAAATCTGCTGAGCGCCACCCAGATCGGCCATCTCCTGCTCGACGAAAACCTGGAGGTCCGCCGTTTTTCACCCAGGATCGCCGAGATTTTCAAGCTGCTGGACAGCGACGTGGGTCGGCCCATCACCCACATTTCCCACTATCTGGTTGACTGCGATCCCATTCGACTGGTTCGGCAAGTGCAGGCCACCAACCAACCCCTGGAACAGGAAGTCCGCGCCCAGAACGGACGCTGGCACCTGATGCGGGTGGTGCCCTACGTCGTGGGACCCAGGACGTACTCCGGCACGATGCTGTCGTTCATCGACATAACCCGTTTCAAGGAAATGCAGCTGGCGCTGGCCGAACAGGAAGCCGCCCTCAGGGAAACCGCCCGCCTGGCCGGGGTGGGCAGTTGGCACTATATCCCGGCCACCGGCGAGCATCGCTGGTCCGAGGAAGCCTTCCGCATTCACGAGATCGAGCCCGACCGGCAGCCGCCAGTCGAAGAGGGAATCAACTTTTACGTGCCGGAACACCGCCCGGTCATCGCCGCGGCCTTCCATCGCGCCTGTCAGGAAGGGGCGCCTTACGACCTCACCCTGGAGATGATCACGGCCCAGGGTAACCGACGCCGGGTGCGGACCATCGGTTGGCCGGTCATGCGGGACGGGGAGGTGGTCAAGGTGTCGGGCGCCTTGCAGGACATCACCGGAACCCGGCTGGAAGACGCCGCCTGGCCGGGCGAAGCGCGGCGCCCCGACCCGCGACGGCCAGCGCAACCCGCCGGAGAAGAGCCATGAGCGCGGAGACGGACCACCGCCCACCTTCGTTGCGCGAAAAGGCGGAGGCCATGCTGGCCCGGTCTCACCGCGAGCGGGTCGATCTCGCTCCGGTCGAAGTCGGGCGCATCATTCACGATCTGTCGGTGTACCAATTGGAACTGGAGATTCAGAACGAGGAGTTGCGCAATACCCAGAGCCAATTGGCGCGTACCCGGGATCGCTACGCCCGGCTCTACCATCAGGCGCCGGTGGGTTATCTGAGCCTGGACGCCAACGGGATCATCCAACAGGCCAACCAAACCTTCGCCGACATGGTGGGTCGTTCGTGCGCCGATCTGGTTGGACAGGCGCTCACCGGCTTCATGGCCGGTTCGGACCGCGGGGTTTTTCTCGGTCGCTTCAAATCCTTTTTCAACAGTCCCGAAGGCAAGCGCATCGATGTCGCGCTGCGCGGGAACGGCGCCCGCCGTCTTACCGTCAGGCTGACCGCGCGCCGAGAGGTGGACGCGCCCGGTCCACTGCAGCCGGATCCATCCAAACCGCTGCTGCTGGTGATCGGCGAGGACATCACCGAGCGCAAGCAGGCGGAAGAAGAACTGCAACGGCTTTCCCTGGTCGCCGCGCATACCACCAACGCCGTTTTCATCACCGATGCCGAGCGGCGCATCGAATGGGTCAATCGAGCCTTTACCCGGCTGACCGGTTTCGACTTGGCCGCGGTGCGGGGCAAGACCCCCTGCGAACTGCTCCAGGGCGCCGAGACCGACCTGGCCACCGTGGCCGCGATTCGCGCGGCGCTGGACGCCGGCCAGGGTTACGAGGGCGAAATCCTCAGCTACCATCAGGATGGTTGTACCTACTGGGTTCAGTTGTTCATCGACCCGGTGCGCGACGCCGATGGCCGCGTCACGCGGTTTATCGGCGTCCAGACCGACATCACCGCGCGCCGGCAAGCGCGGCTGGAGCTCCAGGAGAAGAACGCCGAGCTGGAGCGGTTCATTTATCTGATTTCGCACGATCTCAAGAGTCCCCTGGTGACGATCAAGGCTTTTCTGGGCTATCTGGAACAGGACCTGGCCCGGTCCGATGCCGGACGGATCGCGCAGGATATGGATTACATGCGCGCCGCCGCCGACAAGATGGGCCAGTTGCTCGAAGAACTGCTGAACCTGTCGCGCGTCGGACGGATGGCGAATCCGCCGACCCGGGTCGGGTTTCGGGAGTTGGTGGACGAGGCGCTGCGGCTGACGGCGGGCGGCATCGCCAGGCGCGGCGTGGAGGTGGTGACCGGCGAGGCGACCACCACCCTGGTGGGCGACCGGTCCCGGCTGCTGGTCATCTGGCAGAATCTGGTGGAGAACAGCGTCAAGTACATGGGCGAACAGGCGTCGCCGCGGATCGAGATCGGCGTGGAGCGGCGCGGGTGGGAACTGGTTTTTTTCGTGCGCGACAACGGCATGGGCATCGAACCGCGCTATCAGGAGAAGGTGTTCGGGCTGTTCGAGAAACTCGACCCGGGAAGCGAGGGCACGGGCCTGGGGTTGGCGCTGGTCAAGCGGATCGTGGAACTGTACCGGGGGCAAATCTGGCTGGAATCGGCGGGTGCCGGACAGGGCACCTGCGTTTGGTTCACCTTGCCCGAGGCGGTCGAGGACCGGCGCGAGGCGCAGCCATGAACGGCGAGTCCCCGGTCGTGTTGCTGGTGGAAGACGAGCCGGCGCACGCCGAGATCGTGCGTCGCAATTTCGCGGACTTTCATCCCGCCAGCCGGCTGATGCATGTCGCCGACGGCCAGGCCGCCCTGGACTATCTGTACCGGCGGGCGGACTACCACGATCCGGCGCGCTCCCCCCGTCCGACCCTGATCCTGCTTGACCTGCGCCTGCCCAGGGTGGATGGCCTGGAAGTGCTGAAAACCATCAAGACGGATCCCGGGCTGCGCCGGATCCCGGTCGTGATCCTGACCACCTCGGCGGCTGAGACGGACCGGGTCAGGGCCTACGACAGCCATGCCAACAGCTACCTGGTCAAACCGATAGATTTCCCCCGGTTCGTCGCCCTGCTGGAAGCCCTTGGCTGCTACTGGTTGACGTGGAACGAAAACCCGGCGTGATGGCCTGCGTGGAGGAGCTTGCCTTGGATGCCAACCGCTTGCGGATGCTGATCGTGGAAGATGAAGCGGCCCACGCCGAGGCGATTCGCCGCGCCTTCGACACCGCCGGCGTGGCGGCTGAAATCCAGGTGGCGGATACGCTGCGCGAATACCGCGCGCAAGTGACCGCCAGCCCGCCGGACATCGCTCTGGTGGATTTGAACCTGCCGGATGGCCGCGCCGTGGAAATCCTGAGTTCACCCCCGGAGACCGGCGCTTTTCCCGTGCTGATCATGACCAGCTACGGTAACGAGCAAATCGCGGTGGAGGCGCTGAAGTCCGGCGCGCTGGATTACGTGGTCAAGTCCGCCGGGGCGTTCGCCGCCATGCCGCGCGTGGTGGCCCGCGCCTTGCGCGAGTGGAACCTGTTGCGAGAACACCAGCAGGCGGAGCGGGCGTTGCGCCAGTCGGAACTGCGGTTTCGCACCGTGGCGCGTCTGAGTTCGGATTTCGCCTATTCCTGCGTGCGGACCGGCGCGGGCGACTGCGTCGTCGATTGGATCACCGATGCGTTTTATGCCCTGACCGGCTTTACCGAGGCCGAGCTGCGCGAGCACGGGAACTGGTTGTTCGTGGCGCATCCCGAAGACCAGGCGGTGGCCGGAGAGCCGTTACGTCGGTTACAGCCCGGCGAGGCGGACGCCAGGGAATTTCGGATCGTCACCCGGGATGGGCGCATCCGCTGGTTCGCTAACCGCATGGAGTGCGAAACGGAACCGGAAACGCCGGGCGGCTTGCGGTTTTTCGGCGCCGTGCGGGATGTCAGCGAGCGCCGGCGAGCGGAGGACGAGATGCGTCGGTCGAACGCCGATCTGGAACGGCGGGTGCGTCAGCGCACCGCGCAGCTGCAGACGCTCAACAAGGAACTGGAAGCGTTCGCCTACTCGATTGCCCACGATCTCAAGGCTCCGTTGCGCGGTATCGACGGTTACAGCCGGCTGTTGCTGGAGGGCTACGCCAGTCGGCTGGATGCCGATGGGCGCGCCTTTCTGACCCACATCCGGCAGGGTGTGTCGCGGATGGGCATGCTGATCGAGGATCTGCTGGCCTACTCGCGGCTGGAGCGGCGGGCGTTGCAAAGCGGGCCGGTGGAACTGGAGAATCTGGCGCGGTCGGTCGTGGCCGAGCGCGCCGCCGAGATTCAGGCCCGTGGGGTCGAACTGCGGCTGGAGCTCCCCGCGCTCACCGTGCGCGCCGCCGATCCGGATGGACTGGGGCAAGCACTGCGCAACCTGCTGGACAACGCCCTCAAGTTCAGCCGCGACGGAGCCACGCCAACGGTCGAGATCGGCGGGCGATCCGAGCAGGACCGCATCGTGCTGTGGGTGAAGGACAACGGCATCGGTTTCGACATGCGCTTTCATGACCGGATCTTCGAGATTTTTCAGCGCCTGCACCGGGCCGAGGATTATCCGGGCACCGGGATTGGGCTGGCCATCGTGCGCAAGGCGGTGCAACGCCTGGGCGGACGCGTGTGGGCGGAAAGCGCGCCGGGCGCCGGGGCCACGTTTTACCTGGAATTGCCGACATGAAATCCACCGCGCCGGCCAGCGGGAACCGCGTTCTTCACGGTGCCCTCCGGACCGGCGGCGGATTCTGCGCAGTCGGGGCGGGGAATTTCGTCAAGCTCATCAGGGCGGCGGCCCGATTCGGAAACCGTTGCCATCGGCGGCATGAAACACCCGCCGCCGGAGCCTGGTCATGAATCCGGCCCTGCGCGTACTCTACCTCGAGGACGATTTGCTCGACGCGGATTTGATCCGGCGCGCCCTGGCGCGCCTGGCGCCGCACTGCGTGCTGGAACACGTCTCGACCCTCGACAGCGCCCGGTACCGGCTGACCGGGGCGCCGGCTTATGATCTGGTGCTCTCGGAACTGCGCCTGCCGGACGGCAACGGCCTCGATTTGCTGACCCACGTTCGCGAGCGCGGTCTGTCGCTGGCGGTCATCATCCTGACCGGTTCCGGCGACCAGGAGGCGGTGGTGGCCGCTCTCAAGGCCGGCGCCGACGATTATCTGGTCAAGAGCGGGGATTATCTGGAGCGGTTGCCGCAGGTCATGGCCGCCGCCCTGGCGCGCTTTCACGCCGAGTGCGCCCGTAAGGCCCGCCCGTTGCGGGTACTGTACGCCGAGCACAATTCTTTCGATATCGACCTGACCCAGCGCCATTTGGCGCAACACGCCGGGCACATTCGACTGGAGGTGGTGCATGGCGTGACCGAGGTGCTGGACCGCCTGCCGGACGCGCGGCGCGAAGCGCTGCCTTATGACGTGCTGCTGCTCGACTATCGCCTGCCTGGGTTCGATGCGCTGGAAGCGGTCAAGACGCTGCGGGACGAACGCGCCCTGGACCTGCCGGTGGTGCTGGTCACCGGCCACGGCGGCGAGGAGGTCGCCGCCCGCGCCCTGCGCCTGGGCGTGGCCGACTATCTGGTCAAGCATCCCGGTTATCTGTTCGAGCTGCCCGCCACCTTGGAGAAAGCGCATCACCAGGCCGAATTCATGCGCCAACAGGCCGTCCTGGTCGAATCCGAGGCGCGGTTCCGGCATTTGATGGAGAACATGCCGACCCTCGCGGTCCAGGGTTACGACCGCCACCGCAAGGTCATTTTCTGGAATCCGGCGAGCGAGACCTTGTACGGTTATCGCCGGGAGGAAGCGCTGGGCAAGCCCTTCGAGGAGCTGATCGTCGCTCCGCCGCAGCGGGTCTGGGCCGCGCGGGAAATCGCGCAGACGCTCAGTGGAGCGCAACCTCGCGCGGGCGAAATGACGCTGGTGCGCAAAGATGGCGAGCCGGTCACGGTTTACTCCAGCCGGGTGATGCAAACCAACATCCGGGGCGAGCCGGAACTGTTCCGGGTGGATGTGGACCTGACCGCGTTCAAACGGACCGAGGAACGCCTGCGCTTGCTGGCCGCCGCCTTCGAGAGCACCCGCGATGGCGTGGTGATCACCGACCTCGGATCGCGCATTCTCGCCGTCAACCGGGCCTACGGCGAGATTACCGGTTACAGCGAATCGGAGGTGCTGGGCAGGAACCCACGCTTTCTCCAGTCCGGCCGCCACGACCGCGCCTTTTATCAAGCCCTGTGGGCCCGTGTTCTCGAAACCGGTTACTGGCAGGGCGAGCTGTGGAATCGGCGCAAAAACGGTGAAATTTATCCCCAGTGGCTGACCGTCAGCGTGGTGCGTAACGTTCAGGGCGAAGCCACCCACTATGTGGGCGTGCTCACCGACATCAGCCAGATCAAGCGCGCCGAGGAGCGCCTGGAGCATCTGGCTCACCACGACCCGCTGACCGATCTGCCCAACCGCCTGCTGGCGCAGTCGCGCCTGGCCCACGCCCTGGAGCAGGCTCAGCGGCGCGGCCGCCGGGTGGGTATCCTGTTCATCGACCTGGATCGGTTCAAGACGGTCAACGAAAGCCTGGGCCATCCGGTCGGAGATGAGTTGCTGCAGGCCATCGCCCGGCGCTTGCGCCAAGGACTGGCCGAGGGAAACACTCTGGCCCGGCTCGGCGGCGACGAATTCCTGGTGGTGCTGGAGGACCTGCGACGGCCGGAGGAAGTCGCCGCGATGGCCCGAACCATCATCGAGTTGCTGGCGCATCCTTTCACCCTGCCCAGTGGCCCGGAGGTGTATATCAACGCCAGCATCGGCCTGAGCCTCTATCCGGACGACGGTCGTTCCGCCACCGAACTGATCCAGCATGCCGACGCCGCCGTCCATCAAGCCAAGACGCAGGGCCGGAACACCTACCGGTTCTATACGGAAGCGCTGACCCGAGCGGCTCACGAGCGACTGGCGTTGGAGAACAAACTGCGCCGGGCGCTGGAGCGGGACGAATTCGTGCTGCACTACCAGCCGCTGGTTTCGGTGCGGGAAGGCCGCGTGGTCGGCGTGGAGGCGCTGGTGCGCTGGCAGCCGCCCGGCGAGGCGCTGGTGCCCCCGGCCCGCTTCATTCCGCTGGCGGAGGAGACGGGGTTGATCGTGTCCCTGGGCAACTGGGTGCTGCGCGCCGCCTGCGCCCAGGCCAGGATTTGGCTGGACGCCGGGCTGCCCCTGCTGCTGGCGGTAAACCTGTCGGTCCGCCAGTTTCAGCGGCAGGATATTCCCGAGTGCGTGCGGATGGTGCTGATGGATACCGGATTGCCCGCCGTGCATCTGGAACTGGAGATCACCGAGAGCACCTTGATGGAGCAGGGCCGGCAGGCGGTGGCCACCTTGACGGCACTCAAGGAACTGGGCGTGCGACTGGCCATCGACGACTTCGGCACCGGCTATTCGTCGCTGGCCTATCTCAAGCGGTTTCCCATCGACACGCTGAAGATCGACCAAGGCTTCGTGCGCGACATCCCTCACGACCCCGGCGACATGGAGATTGCCGCCACCATCATCGCCATGGCGCGCAACCTGCGGCTGGACGTGCTGGCCGAGGGTGTGGAAACCGTGGAGCAACTGGATTTCCTGCGCGAGCAGGGCTGCGATGCCTGTCAGGGGTTCCTGGTTGGCCGTCCCCTGCCGGCGGAGAGGATGACCGCCCTGCTGGCCAAGCCGTCGGCGCCGAGCGGTTTCGCCGCGTGATCCCGGCCGGTGGGGAGCGGCAACGCCGCCAGCGGGCAGGCATGGTCCCCGCCCGCGACGACGGGATGCTCAGAACAACTTGAAAACGTAACCCAGCAAGGCGGCGCCCGATCCCAGCAGGGCGAGGATGCCGACCACCAACGCCAGGTTGAGGCGCGCGGACAGAGGACCGCCCGCCTGGGCGGCGATGTTGGGCGCGGCCTGTTGAATCGACCGTTCGGCGGTTTCCCGGGCGATGGTTTCGATCACCGGCTGGATGCCGGACCGGACCATTTGAATGATCTGTTGCTTGAATTCCGGGGTGCCCGTGATCAGCGTCAGCGTTTCCTTGCTCTGCTGGCTGACCTGGACTTCGATCTGCTTGAGCAATTCGTCCCGATTGATCTCCAGTCCGCGGGCGATGTTGCGTTGCGAAACGCCTTCGCTGACCTCGCGGGCCGCCTGTTCGGCCACGGCGCGGGCGCTTTCCTGCGCGGCGCTGCGCGCCGTGCGTTCGGCGGTGCCGCGCGCGATTTCCGTGGCGACTTGCTTGGGGGCCTCCTGCGCGGCGCGCAC
>JRYG01001754.1_pt1 | contig 15479 bp, 19 predicted proteins | sample 235341 | NCBI WGS metagenome assembly JRYG01 (sample SAMN03074218, study PRJNA261478) | activated sludge metagenome | biome: Wastewater Treatment Plant; feature: Wastewater; material: Activated sludge; isolation source: activated biomass of a wastewater treatment plant treating hydrocarbon... ... | reverse complement strand
CACGCCCATGCGAACGATGCCGTGACGCTGCAGGTGACAGTGAACCTCATGCCCACATCGGGCGATCACGTTCATGCCGCCGATGCCCTGACTCTGACGCAGATCCACATCCTGAGTCTGCAAGACGATAGCCATGCGCATGTGGCAGACAGCGTCACGTTGGAGGTAGCCGGCACCTTGGGCATCCAGGCGGCAGATCATGTGCACGCGACAGGCAATGTGGACTTGACCCAGGCGCACGTCTTGGCCCTTGCCGATGCGCTGCAGGCCGTGACATCAGACAACATCGCCCTGACCCAGGCGCACGTCCTGGCCCTTGCCGATGCGCTGCATGGGCATCTGGCTGATGCGCTGGCCGTGACTCAGATGCATCAACTGTCGGTGGCATCTGGCGATCATGCACTTGCTACTGATGCACCCTTCCTCACGCAAGCGCATCAACTCGCTCTGGCCGATGGGGTGCATGTGCATGGCGCCGATGCTCCGAGTCTCGACCAAGTGCATCAGCTCGTGGCACAGAGCGCAGATCACGCCCATGTCGCACCGTCGCCGGTTCTGACGCAGGTGCACCTATTGGTGATTTCGGATGCGCTGTTCACGCACTTGGCCGATGCCTTGACTCTGACGCTCACTATTCCATATGCACCGTCCGGTGAGCGGCTGTTGATTCTGCGCGGAGAAGACCGACTGATCGCTCTCGTGGCGGAATCTCGATTGCTCACTGCACCTGCGGACGAGCGCTTGTTCACTATCCATTGAAAGGAATCAGCGATGAAGATCATTGCCGACACCACTTTCCTGCACGGCCGTGGCCGATTCGAGCAGGGCCATAAGTACGAAGGCACCGGCCGAGTGTTCGGCTATTTCTGCATGAACGGCTGGGCGCACGAGGCGCCAGCGGATGATCCGGGACCGTTCGAGTCAGTGACAATCGAGGCCCTCGCGCCCGATGCGCCGCCGCCTGCGCCGGCACAGGATGAGGTCACGTTGCAGGTGCAGGACGTGGCGATCCAGCTCGTAACCCCAAACGCGGAGTGAACAATCATGGCGAAACGTGTCAATCCATCCGTCCTCGACAAGGCGCTGGACTCGATCAAGACGGGCAGCGGGACAGTCGGGCCCTGCAACAAGATGGTGGTGTGCTCCACCGAGCCGACCAACTACACCGAAGCCAATGCCACCTACATGCTCGCCAACGTGGCGATGACGGGCACCGATTTCACCATTGCCAACGGCGACGGCGCAGGTAACACGCCGCGCAAGGTGACGAGTGGCGCCAAGAACGGCATTTCGGTATCGAACTCCGGCACTGCCACACATGTGGCCTGGATCGATAGCACGAATGCGATCCTACTAGAGGTGACGACCTGTACGTCGCAGGCGCTCACCGCCGGCAATACGGTCAACGTGCCGGCGTGGAAGATGGAGATCGGGGCGCCCACCTGATGATCTCGGCATTCCAGCGCGATGCCGCCGGCTGGTGGGTCTATGCAGATCCGAGCTCGGATCTGGACTACGGGTTGGCACTCAAGGACTGGTTGCAGGCCGGCGAAATGATCAGTTCGGCGACGTGGTCGGTCCCGTTAGGTATCCTGCTGCACGATGCAGCGATCAATGCTGCGCCGATCACCGACAAGGCCGGGGTGACGCATCCCATCGGTACCGTGGCGAGTGCGTGGCTCAAGCCGGATATCGGTGCGGTCGTCGGTATTGCCTACACGGTGACCTGTCGCATCACGACCAGCTCGACGCCGCCGCGCGTCGATGAGCGCTCGTTCCGGCTCGTGATCCGGGAGCGCTGATGCAAGCGCCCGATCAACAGATCCTCGATCGGTTGACGGTGCTCCTGCGCGATGCGACCGACGCCGAGGATCGCGTCTATAGGTCGCGCGAAGAGGCCGTGTCGCGCGTACCGGCGATCGTGCTCGTGCCGAGTAATGAGGATGTTTCGCCCATCAGCGACGATCTCGATCGCGCCGATTTGATCGTCGTGGTGTCGGTGCTGGTGGCGGGTGATCCCTTCGACGTGCTGGCCGCGCCGATTTGCGCGGCTGTACACCGGCTCATCATGACCGACGCACAGCTTGCCCTGCTGGCCCAGGCACGCCTGCTCGGCCGCTCTTGGGAGGCGGACGGCGCTGACATGACGCTGGGCAAGGTCACGATTCGCTATCGCTTTGTATGTGTCCGCCGGGCCGATGACATCGAGCTGGAGGCATGAGGAGGAGGATTTGGCATGGACAAACAGCAGCAACCTCGACAACCGGATGTGGCCGCGATCATCGAGCGATGGTTCATGGTGCATTTCCACGATTCCCCGATCGCGCGCGATACCGAGCTGTACAACTTGGTGCACGCGGCCAAGGAAGATCTCAAGGCACGACTGACGAAAGGAGAGTGACATGTCGCAATATGGTTTTGGTTCCGGCTCCATGTGGGGCATTGCCGCGGGGTCCAATCCCACCCCTGGCCGCTTTGGCGGTCTGCAGGAGGCCTCGGTGGACTTCAACTTCAACACCAAGGAACTGCATGGACAGTATCAGTTTCCCATCGCCGTCGCGCGCGGTACCGGCAAAATCGCCGGCAAGGCCAAGTACGCTCAACTCCAGGGCCGATTGATGAACGACCTGTTCTTCAACTCGACGTTGGCGACAGGCAAGGAAGAGATCGCGGACAACGAGTCCGGCACGATCGCTACCGGCGCCGTGACGGTGGCTAACAGCGCGACCTGGACGCAGGATCTTGGCGTCATCGACGCAAGCACCGGCATTCCCTTTGTGCGGGTGGCCTCGGCGCCGGCGACGGGTCAGTACTCCGTCGCCGCCGGCGTCTATAGCTTCAACGTCGGCCAGAACGGCGTCGCGGTGAAGATCAGCTATGCCTACACCGTCGCCGCCAGCGGACAGAAGATCACCATCGCCAACCAGCTATTGGGAGTCGCGCCGACCTTCAAGGCCGTCCTGACTCAGTTATACGGCGGGATGCGCACCACCCTGACGCTGAACGCGGCCGTATCGGCGAAGATCTCGTTCGCGACGAAGCTGGAAGATTTCCAGCAGCCCGAATTCGACTTCGCGGCCTTTGCCGATAGTGCCAACAACATTGGCACCTGGTCGTTCGCGGAGGCGAGCTGATGACGCCAACGCAATCGCTGATCATAGGCAATCTGCTCAATGGCGTGTCGGCAGATGCCACCGCGAGCGCGTTAGGCGAGACACCCGAGGAATGCCTGCGCGTGTTCGAGGCGGTGATGGCACGGGTGGCCGAATACGCGTTGATCCATTGCGTGCCGCATTTCCGCTGCGATTCTCTTGGTGCTGCGCGGCTGCATCGGTTCCAGATCCTGAGCATCCTGTCCCAGATCGACCGCTGGGACGAGTTGGACCATGATCTGGTGCTCGATCTGTTCCGAGGCCAGGACGTCGTCGCCAAGTACGGTGTCACCCGCCAGCATGCGGAGCAGGCTCTGCAGCGCGTCCTAGACGCGCTGCCGCATTACTTGCAGGCGCATCAAGCTGGCGCCTATATGGCCGATCGCGGCGCCTGGATTGCCGCCCATCGCGCCGAGGTGATGGCGGTGGTCGATCGTTTCCAGAGCTTCGATAATCCGCTGCAGTATCAGCGCATCGAGCATCAGATGGTGAGTCTCGCATGATCCCTGGCAGATCACTCGATCTTGGCGGACGGTCGTGGGTGGTGCCGCCGATCAACTTCGCCGCGTTAAAGAAGCATCGGGCATTCATTGCCGAGATGCGCACCGCCAGCGCTGATCTGACCGATGCCCAGCAGGATGCGATGCTCGATCTCATCTACCTGGCGTTGCGGCGCAACTATCCGGACATCACACCGGAGCAAGTGGAAGACATGATCGATCTGGCTAACATGCAGCCGGTGTTCGCAGCGATCATGAGTGTCTCGGGTTTCGAGGCCGCGGCCGCGGGGGAGTGCCGGCCGGGGGAGATGTAGATCTCGACGAGATCACGGCGCACATCTGTCAGAGCCTGGGCTGGACGTGGGATCAGGTGGACGCGCAGATGGATCTGCCCCGGCTGAAGGTACTCAACGGCTATTGGCGCCGCTCGCCGCCCGTGCATGTATTGGTGGCGGCCTATGTGGGATACAAGCCGCCGCCGGCGGAACCTGAGCTTGCAGCATCGGATGGAGTAAGCCAGATTTTCGATATGCTGTCAGGGTCGGACGTGGTATAGTAAGTGCATGAAACTGATTCTTGCGTTGTGCGTCCTGTTTTTCGCAGCGCTGTGGCTACTGGGCGCCGCGGTCGGCGCGTTGCAGCATGCTGCGCCGTCGCTGCTGGATCCAGTGTTCCAGCGTTGGGGTGATTCTCCAGCGGCGCTGGCTTGCGTCCTGATCGCCGGTGCCGCAGCTCCAGTCCTGATCATGATCTGGCGCAGATCGTATTGCTGACGTTGGGTCTATGTCATCTCGAAGCCCTCTCCTGTAGCGGGCTTCGTGTTATTGGGGGCCGGTAATGGCAGATAACACGTTTAGTACCGAGCTCGTCGTCCAGGATGCCCAGTACAACGCGCGCATGGAAGCCGCCGCCCAGGCGGCGATGACGACCTCACAGCGCATCCAGAGCACCTTCCGCGAGACGGGCGCCGAGATGGCGCGCTCATTGCTCAAAAGCGTGGATCAGGTCAATGACCGATGGAAAGACATGATCAAGCATGCGCAAACTTACAGGGGCGTTGCCGCTGCGGCAACCGCGGTTGCGGGCACTGCGATGGGCGTCAAGGCCGTGGCCGACGGTGCCGCCGATATCGCGCTCCAGTCGCAGAAGCTGGCCAGAGCCCTGGGCATCACGACGAGCGAGGCCACGGTCCTCGACGACGCGCTCGGTGATCTGTTCCTCACCAGCGACACGCTGATCGCCGCCAACAACAAGCTCACCCAAACACTGCGTGAGGATGAGGGGGCGGTGCAAAAGCTCGGCGTGGCGACGCGGGACAACAACGGCCATCTACGCAACTCGCTGGACATCATGCTGGACGTGAGCAGGCGCCTGGCCGAGTACCGGGAAGGCGTGGATCGCAACATCGAGGGACAGAAGATCTACGGCCGATCCTGGACCGAGGTGTCGGCGATCGTCAGGCTCACCGGCGAGGCCATGGAGGCCTCACGCGAGAAGGTCCAGGCATTGGGGCTGGTGGTCGGCGGGGAGAATGTCGCCGCCGCCATGCGCTATCGCATCGCCATGGACGATGTCGGCGACGTGGTGACGGCGGTGAAGAAGGCTATCGGCGATGCCCTCATGCCCGTGCTGACCAAGTTGGGCGAATGGTTCTCCGCTATTGGTCCTGCGGCCGTGGTGATCATCAAGGGCGCTGTCGGTGGGTTGATCTCCCTGTTCTGGGGTCTGAAGAATGCCGTCGTGATCGTCTGGGAGACCATCAATGCCATGGTCGTAACGGTGGCCGAGCCGCTGCGGGCGCTAGCGGAAACGCTCTATCGTTTGGTGCGCGGAGACATCAAGGGCGCTGCCGAGGCGCTGAAAAACATCCCGGCGGTGATTGCCAATGCCTGGACCAGCGCCGGGCAGAAGATGGTCGATTCCTCGCGCGAAACACAGGATCGGATCTGGGCATTGTTCGCGACTCCGTCGGCTGCAACCGCGGCGCCGGGAAGCCTGTCATCGGAGGGCGGCGGCAAAGGCGAGGGTAAGAAAGGCAAGGGCGACAAAGCCTCCTCGCGCGTGGCAGAGTGGGAAGCCGAGCTCACCGCCCAACGCGATGCCTATGACCGCATGATGTTGGCGCAGGACAGCTTCCAGGAATTTACCAAGGCCATGGAGCGGGACTTCTGGAAGATGATCCTGGATACGAAGACCCTCACCGACGAGGAGCGCTTGACGGTAACGAAGAAGTTTTTTGCCCTGGAGCGCGAGCTGCGCAAGGAATCGTTCGAAGCCGAGGTTGCCGATCTCAAGGGGCGTGCCGAGGCTTTCCGCGCCGGCTCCGCAGAGCGCATCCGGATCGCTGGCGAAGTCGCAGCCCGGATCGGCGAGAAGTTTGGCGTGGAGAGCAAGGAGTACAAAGCGGCGTTGGCAGAAATGCGAAAAGCCGCCGAGGAGAATCAGAAAGAACTCCTGCGCATCGAGGAGGAACGCATCGAGGGGGAACGCGAATACCGCCAGTTCGGGCTCGACCTGGCGAAAGAGGAGCTTCGATTCCGTAAGGAACTGGGGGACATCGACCGTGTCGAGGAGCTGCAGGCCTTGCGCGAGATGGAAGAGATGCGCTACCAGATCGAGCTGCAGGCGCTCGACGAGCGCTTGCGGCTGCTCGAAGTGGAATCCGTGGAATACGAAAAACTGCTGCTGCAGAAGGAGAAGCTTGCCCAAACGCATCAGCTCGCCCTGGCGCAGAACCAGAACGAGCAGACCCTAGCCATGAAGGCGCGCTGGGGCACGGTGTTCGACGCCATCAGCAACGGCTTTTCCACCGCCATCAAGGGCGTCATCATGGGAACCCAGACGCTCGGCCAGGCGGTGCGCAACATCCTGCAGACCGTGGTGCTGGCTATCCTCGACATGGGCATCAAGATGATTGCCCAGTGGGCACTCAGTGCCTTGTTCAGCAAGATGATCGAGAAAACCTCCGCCATCTCCAAGATCGGCGCCAATGCCGCGGTGGCGGCATCGGCCGCGTTTGCGGCCACCGCGGCGATTCCTATCGTCGGGCCGGCCCTGGCGCCGGCCGCGGCGAGCGCTGCCTATGCCGAAACACTGGCCTGGATCGGGGCGATCCCTGCCGCCGCCCGCGGTTGGGACATCCCCGCCGGCCTCAATCCGGTTACACAATTGCACGAGCGAGAAATGGTGCTGCCGGCGGAGATTGCCGAACCGTTGCGCCAGAGCCTCGGCGCCGGCGGCGGTGTCGGCACGCCCAACATCACGGTGCATGTCACGGCCATGGACTCGCGGGACGTGGTACGGGCGCTCAAGCAGGGGGGCGCGCTCAATGCGGCTTTGCGTGACGCTTACCGCGGCTTCCAAATTTCGCGCGGGTAACGCATGTCGAATGCCGTCTTCCCCGTACTCCCCGGCCTTAAGTGGGGCGTGTCGCTCATCCCCAACTTCCGCACCAAGATCCAGGAGGCCGTCTCCGGCAAGGAGCTGCGGGGCAGCTTCATGGCCTATCCCAATTGGGATATCCACCTGTCTTACGAGCTGCTGAGGAACGACGGCGCAGCGGAGCTGAAGACCTTGGGCGGCTTCTTCCTGCAGCGCCGCGGCGCCTGGGACGACTTCCTCTACGACAACCCGGACGACAACAGCGTCACCGACTACCAGTTCGGCACCGGCGACGGCGCGACCAAGGATTTCCAGCTCACCCGCGCCTTCGGCGCCGGCGGCTTTACCTTCGTCGAGCCGGTGCAGAACGTCAATGGGTCGCCCTCGATCTACAAGGGCGGCGTGCTGCAGTCCGCGCCGACTCACTACAGCCTCGGCGCCACCGGCATCGTCAGCTTCGTCACGGCGCCTGCCAACGGCGTGGCACTAACCTGGACCGGCGCATACTACTACCGCTGCCGCTTCAAGCAGGACCTGGCCGAGTTCTCCAAGTTCATGAAGGACTTGTGGGAACTCAAAAAGTTAGAGCTAAGGTCGGTGAAAATCTAATGACACAGGGAATCTATTCGATCATGCCGAGATCTGCAATAGAGAGGACAGTGGCATTCAATCGCGGTCGCGGGGAGGAGAAGAATTAAATCCGCCACCCCCGCCCTGGTCACGCTGCTGTCCGAGAGCCGCAATTTCCTCATGGCCGACCTGTTCACCTTCACCCTGGTGGGCGGCACGGTTCTGCGCTATGCCAATTGCGACATGGACATCAAGGTGGGCGCCACCGTCTTCTCGTCCGGCGGCCCGCGCTTCGCCCGCGGTCGCACGCGGGTGTCGATCGGCGTCGAGGTGGATACCCTCGATGTCACCGTCTATGCCGACGACACCCATCTGGTGAACGGCGTGCCCTTCCTGCAGGCTTGCGCCAGCGGCGCCTGCGACGGGGCCTCGCTCACGCTCGAGCGGGCCTTCATGGCGAGCTGGGGCGACACCTCGCCGGGCACGGTGATCCTCTTCGCTGGGAGGTGCGCCGAGATGCAGATCAGCCGCCACGAGGCCAGGCTCACGGTGCGCTCGGACCTGGAGCTGCTCAACGTCCAGATGCCGCGCAACCTCTATCAGCCCGGCTGCCTGTACACGCTCTTCGACGGGGGTTGCGGGCTCATCAAGAGCACCTGGGGCGTGAACAGCTCGGCCGGCGGCGGCAGCACCAGCCGCGTCATCAACTGTGGCCTGGGCCAGGCGGCGGGATATTTCGACCTGGGCTCGGTGACCTTCACCGGCGGGCCCAACGCCGGCGTGTCGCGCACCGTGAAGAGCTACACGCCCGGCGTGCTGACGCTGTCCTATCCGCTGCCGGCCACGCCGGGCGTGGGCGACGGCTTCACCGCCTATCCTGGTTGCGACAAGACGCAGGCTACGTGCAATAGCAAGTTCTCCAACCAGGCGCGTTTTCGCGCTTTCCCCTTCACACCAACCCCAGAGACAGCGCTGTAGGACAAATGAGTGCTTTCGTATACGCCCTGAAGAATGGTGTGGGCGAGATCTTCTACGTCGGTGCCACCAAGGATCTAAAGCGCAGGATGCGCGAGCATCGAAAGACGTTCGGCCATGCACCGCATTACCAGGTTCTGGAGGAGTGCCTGGATGACTGGCGCGACGCCGAGCACGAATGGATACGCTTTTATCGTTCTCAGGGCGCCCAGCTGATGAATCGAACGACGGGCAGAAATGGCGTTCTGGCATTGGATGAGCACTCTCGTCGCAAGCTATCGCTCGCGATCAAGGGAAGGGCTAAGTCGCCCGAACATCGGGCCAAGATCAGCGCTTCGCAGCGCGGTATGCCACGCGGGTGGTCGCCGGAAGGGGAGGCGCGGATTCGGGCTATGCAGTTCAAGCCTGGTCAGGACCCGCATGCATATCTGCCGAAAGAAATAAGAGACCGAATCACTGCTGGCCGCCGCGAGAAAGCCTTGGCGCTGACTGCGGACGAGCGGGCGCGTCGCAACAGGAAGGCTTGGGCCTCCTATACGCCGGAGCAGCGTGCGGAGCGCGGCCGCAGGATTCGAGAAGGTCAATTGCGCGCCCGCGCGCGCCGCGAAGCACAAGGCGCGTAGATGACCGGCGAGCAGCAGCGCATGGCCGTGATCACCGAGGCCAGGACTTGGCTCGCGACACCCTGGCATCATGGCGCGCGCATCAAAGGCGTCGGTGTCGATTGCGCTCAGTATCTGGCGGCCGTGTATGCCGCCTGCGGGCTGGTGCCGCACATCCAGACCGATCCCTATCCGATGGACTGGCATATGCACCGGGATGAACCACGCTTTCTGTGCCACCTGTTGCGTCACGCTTGCCCCGTGGAGCGTTCCCTGCCTGCCGACATCGCCATGTTCCGCTTCGGCCGCCACGCCGCCCATGGCGCGATCGTGATTCGCTGGCCGCAGATCATCCATGCCTACATCGATGAAGGGGGCGTGGTGCTCTCCGATGCCGGCACCGGACGACTGGCCGAGCGGTTTGCCGGATTCTACCGGCTCAGGATCTGGGCACCCGAGGCGCCAGCATGAGCGGTTTGTTCGGCAAGCGCTCCACGATCAGCACAGAAGAGCCGCGCATCGGTGCGCTGCGAATCCAGCAATCCGCCTATGGTCTGGCCATCCCGCTGATCTGGGGCAAGAGCAGGCTGACCGGCAATCTGATCTGGTACGGTGATTTCACGGCCATTCCGCATACGACGACGCAGTCGTCTGGCGGGAAGGGCGGCGGTGGCGTGACCAACAGCTCGACGACCTACACCTACACAGCCGCCGCGGCCGTCGGAATCGCGGAAGGGCCGATTAACGGCATCGGCACGGTGTGGGCGGGGAAAGAGAAGTCGAGTCTGGCGGCATTGGGCCTATCGCTGTTCGCGGGCAGTTACCCGCAAACACCCTGGGGCTATCTGAGTACCTATCACGCGGCCGAGGCATTGGGCTACCAGGGGACCGCCTATGCCGCCGGCGTGCTCGATCTGGGCGGCGGCGCATCGTTGCCGAACCTGTCGTTCGAGGTGAAGGGGCGACTGCCATTCCAGGCAGGCACCGTCGACGACGCCAACCCCAGGGACATCGTCGTCGATTTCCTCTGCAGTGCCAACTACGGCTGCGGCTTCCCCTCGGCCAAGGTGGGCGACCTCACCCAGTATTCGAACTACTGCGTCGCCAACGGCATCTTCCTCTCGCCGGCGCTCACCGAGCAGCAGCAGGGGCAGCAGCACCTGGCGGACCTGCTGCAGGCCACCCACTCGGCGCCGGTGTGGTCCGAGGGCAAGCTCAAGATCCTGCCCTTCGGCGACACTCAGGTGAGCGGCAACGGCGCCACCTACGTGCCGGACATCATCCCGCGCTACGACCTCACCGACGACGACTTCCTCGCCGACGGCGACGAGGATCCCATCCGCGTCATCCGCAAGACCACGGCGGACGCCTACAACCAGGTGCAGATCGAGCACCTGGACCGGGCCAAGGACTACAACCCCTCGGTGCTGGAGCTCAAGGACCAGGCCAACGTCGAGGCCTTCGGCCTGCGCCCCATGCAGCCGATCAAGATGCACGCCATCTGCGAGCAGGTGATCGCCGCCAAGGTGGCGCCGCTGATCCTGCAGCGGGCGCTCTACATCCGCAACGAGTACGATTTCCGCCTCGGCTGGCGCTATTGCCTGCTCGAGCCCATGGACATCGTCACCCTCACCGACCTCAAGCTGGGCATGAACAAGTACCAGGTGCGCATCCTCGAGGTGGAAGAGGACGAGGAGGGCGCGCTCTCCATCCGCGCCGAGGATTTCCCCTTCGGCGTCGCCCACCCGCCCCAGATCCAGACCCAGACGCCGGGCGGCTACTCGGTGGACTTCAACGTCGCGCCCGGCAACGCCAACACGCCCGTCATCTTCGAGCCGCCGATCGCGCTCGCCGGCCAGCCGGAGATGTGGCTCGCCACCAGCGGCGGTCAGAGCTGGGGCGGCGCCGAGGTCTGGGTGTCGCTGGACAACGCCACCTACAAGCAGGTCGGCGTCATCCACGGCCGCGCCCGCCACGGCACCTTGACGGCGACGCTGCCCTCCGGCGGCGACCCGGACACCGTCAACACCCTGGCGGTGGATCTCTCCGTCTCCGGCGGCACGCTCACGAGCGGCAGCATCGATGACCGCGACCTCTACAACACCCTGTGCTACGCCGACGGCGAGCTGGTGAGCTACGCTACGGCCACGCTCACCGCCGCCAACCGCTACGATCTCACCAGCCTGCGCCGCGGCGCCTACGGCACGCCGGTCGGCAGCCACGCCAGCGGGACGAAGTTCGCCCGCCTCGACCAGGCCATCTTCCGCTACGCCTACGACCCCAGCCTGATCGGCAAGCCGCTGTACGTGAAGCTGCGCAGCTTCAACATCTACGGCGGCGCAGCCCAGGATCTGTCGGCGCTGACGCCCCACAGCTACACCATCGCCGGCGCGCCCCTGGGCAGCGTCGGCGGCCTGGTGCTAGCCGAGCCCTTCACCGGCAGCGCCTGCCACATCAAGTGGAACGCCTACCCGGGCGCCTCGAGCTACAAGGTGGAGGTGTGGGTGGGCGGCACGCTCCGCCGCAACACCCAGAACGTCGCCGGCACGGCCTACACCTACAGCTTCGAGAACGCCAAGTCCGACGGCGGGCCGTGGCGCACCCTGGAGTTCCGCGTCTATGCCGTGGCCGCCAACGGCCAGTCCAGCAGCCCGGCGATCCTTGGTGCGACCAATCCCCAGGTGGGCGCCCCCACCGGCATCCAGACCGTGGGCGCCGGCAGCTCCCTCTCCGTCTCCGCCGCCCGGCCCGCGGACACGGACTATGCCGGCACCCGGGTGTGGATCAGCCAGACCAGCGGCTTCGACCCGCTCGCCGCCACGCCGAACTACGACGGGCCCAACACCTACGCCAGCTTCCTCGGGCTCGATTCCGGCACCTGGTATCTGCGCCTGGCCCACTACGACGTCTTCGGCGCCGACGGCCTCAATCTCTCCTCGGAGATCGCCGTCACCGTCACCGGCACCAGCGGCGGCATCGACGTGGTCGGCACCCTGCCCACCACCGGCCTCACCGAGGGGCGCGTCGTCTACCTGACGACGGACGAGAAGATCTACCGCTACGACGGCACCGCGTGGGTGACGTGGACGGACGGCTCTGACCTGCTGGCGGCCTCCGTCACGGCCGGCAAGATGGCCGTCGCCGAGCTCTCCGCCATCAGCGCCGACATGGGCGACCTCACGGCGGGCACCATCACCCTGGACGCCGCCGGCTTCCTCCGCGGCGGCCAGACCGACTGGGCCACCGGCAAGGGCTTCTGGCAGGGCTACAAGAACGGCGAGTACCGCGCCTCCATGGGCAACCCTGCCCAGCTCAACACCCTGTCCACCTCCGACAAGGGCAGCGGCCTGACGGTGGCCGGGCCCCTCGTCCGCCACCCCGGCGCCACCGGTTGGCACGCGGTGCGCGCCTCCAGCCCATTCACCACCGGCAAGTGGTACTGGGAGGTGCGCGCCGCCTCGCGCACCGGCGTCACCTACAGCGAGGACCCGCTGATGGTGGGGGTGGGCAACGCCTCGGCCGTGGTGGAGGGGACGTATCCCGGCGCCAATGCCAACAGCCTGGCCTACTACAACGGCAACGGCGGCACCCAGGACTACCGCTACGACGGCGCGGTCAACGCCTACGGCTCGGGCACCTTCGGCCCCAACGAGGTGATCGGCGTTGCCTACGACGCCGACGCCCGCGCGATCACCTTCTATAAGAACGGCACGACGCAGGGCACGATTACGATCCCGGCCGGGCTGACCGGCGCGCTCTTCCCCATGTTGGGCCTGTTCCAGCAGAACCAGGCCGCCATGGTGAACTTCGGTCCCAACTTCACCTACACCGCGCCCGCCGGCTACAAGGCGCCGCGCTCCGGCGGCTACACCTGGGACGGCGACCGCTTCGTCCTCGACGGCGACCTGGTGCTGCGCGGCACCCTGTGGGGCGCGGACGGCATCTTCTCCGGCGACCTGCTGGCGGCGCGCGGGACGTTCGCGGGCGACCTGTCGGCCGCCCGGGGCACCTTCAGCGGCTCGCTCACCGCTGATGCGGTGAATGCGGTGAATACGATCAACATCGCGGGCAATGCGGTGACGGTGCCGGTGTTTGCGAGTGTGCCGGCATCGTCCTATACAAACACTCACACCAATGGGCAGAATTTTTATCTCGACATTGTTTCGTGCGCGATAGATTCCGGGGGGTCTCCGGTCTCGCTTTGGCTAACCACTAATCTCGTATGTGATAACAATGGGTTCTTGCCACCATATACCAATTACTTAAATTCGTACTTCGAGGTGTGGCGCGGAGGCTCTCTGCTGTTTCAGTCTGCGGTAAACGAACTTCCTACAGCCATCACGCTTCAGGACGCTGCGCCGCCTGCGGGGGTTAATACCTACTCACTTAAGTGGCACATTGTTACGGGGCCGCAAGGGACCAATGAGGCTGTTACGTACTCTTGGAGCCGATCAACTTTATTTGCAATAGCAACGAAACGATGAGTCAAGTCTTCTTTGTTGTGTATGCGCCTGATACAGGAAAGATACTTCGTACAGGAATGTGTCCTGATTTTTTGGTCAATGCTCAGGCTTCAAGCATGCAGGCGGTGCTGCTGTCGAATGGGCCGATAACAGAACAGAGCCATTACATCTCGTCGGGACGGGTGCTGGCCAAGCAGGCGCTACCGAATTTTGACAAAACTACTGTTGTGGCAAATGGGACAGATGTCGTTACGTGTGCCGGCTTGCCGAATCTCACTCATGTTGATATTGATGGTGACGGTGTTGCAGATCAGATAGTGACAGACGGCAGTCTTGAGCTGACGTTCTCAACGCCTGGCTTTTACAATGTGACCCTCGACGGCGGGGTTGCCTATGCCATAAAAAAGGTGACGATCCATGCGACTTAACGTAGCGCCGACACCGGAGCGCTTGAAGGCGCTGCTAGACAGCCAACACTCGACCATCATCAAGGGGGACGCAACGCTTGCGGCGCTGGAAACAGCCACCCCCGCGCAAATTGATGCTTGGATTGATGCACAGGTGAATTCCCTTGCCGATGTGCTACGGGTGCTGAAGTTGGTGCTGAAAATCGTTATATTGCTGTGGCGTCGAAAGTAAGTCAGAAATGGTGCCACCGGCACCATCGATCTGACGATCAGTAGCTCCGATACGACGGGCATGTGCCGCTTTCCTCTTTCTCGGCGCCTGAAATGGCACAGCGCCCCGCAAAGTGGGGTTAAGGTCATATCCCCGTGGGGACGCCATTGCAAGCAGTGGGTCGCGAAAGCGCGGCTTGTTGATTCCACCGTCGTTGGAGTCTCAGCAGATATCCATTGTTGATCGGGACTCTGGCAGGCGACGTCCACCCATGACTCGGCCGCGAGGGTCGCTCAACGCGAGCATCGTCTTTGCTACCCCGCCTCAACGCGATATGATAGACGGATGCAACAATCCACGAAAGACAGTCCGACCGCAGCTGCCCAGAAGTTTGGAGCGTCGTCCGCGGTCGTACGGTCGAAGGGTACGAAGCCGAGGTGGTCGTCAAGCTCGGTCACTCCGGGACGTTCTTCGTCATCGCTGCCTACCTCGGCTAGCCAAGCATGCGCGTCCTGCGGGCACACCAGGATTCAATTGCGTAGCGTCACTCGGAGTATTGGTAGTGGCGATGCGCTCCTCGTGATCGAAGGCATTCCCATGTGGTCGTGCCCGCATTCCCGGGGGTCCTATTTCACCGCCCAGACCATGCACGAGATCGAACGCATCAAGGCGTTGCGGGAGACTGTGGCCAAAGAAAAGAGAGTCCCGGTCGCTGAGTTTCATTCGTAAACAATATTCGAACCCCATTTAGCGCCCGGATAAGCGGTATTCGTTAGGCCACGCAACGAACTACGGATCCCATGCGAGCTACGAACACGGTCCTTCTCAAGATGGCAAAGCGGGCAGAGACCTATGACCGCCAGCACATCATCGACTCCTTTGTCGACGTAGGTCCGCTTTTTCCTCTTCTTTCCAACCCCGATAACCAGATCTTATTTGGCCGGCGAGGAACCGGTAAGACCCACGTCCTCGGATACCTGACAAGTGAGATCCAGAAGTCCGGCACGCTCGCCGTTCAGTTGGACATGAGAACGATTGGGTCAACTGGGGGAATATATTCCGATTCGACACTGAAGATGGGCGAACGCGCCACACGCCTGCTTGTCGACGTGCTTGCAGCGATTCATGATCGCTTGCTCGACGAGGCTCTCGCAAAGGCCGAAGAGTACGACCTATCACGCCTAGGACCCCTGCTGGATAACGAATAGCGTTTATCCG
>JRYG01000067.1_pt1 | contig 15517 bp, 21 predicted proteins | sample 235341 | NCBI WGS metagenome assembly JRYG01 (sample SAMN03074218, study PRJNA261478) | activated sludge metagenome | biome: Wastewater Treatment Plant; feature: Wastewater; material: Activated sludge; isolation source: activated biomass of a wastewater treatment plant treating hydrocarbon... ... | reverse complement strand
ACCAAGATCACCTTGAACATGGGCGTCGGCGAAGCGGTGGCCGACAAGAAGATCATGGAGCACGCGGTCGGCAACCTGACGCAAATCGCCGGCCAGAAACCGGTGGTGACCCTGTCGCGCAAGTCCATCGCGGGTTTCAAGATCCGCGCGGGCTGGCCGATTGGCTGCAAGGTGACCCTGCGGCGCGGACGGATGTACGAATTCCTGGATCGGCTGATCAACGTCGCTATCCCGCGCATCCGCGATTTCCGCGGCTTCAGCGCTCGCGCCTTCGACGGTCGCGGCAACTACAGCCTCGGGGTGCGGGAGCAGATCATTTTTCCGGAAATCGATTACGACAAGATCGACGCCATCCGTGGCCTCGACATCACCATCACCACCACCGCGCGCACCGACGAAGAAGGGCGCGCGTTGCTGGCCGCTTTCAATTTTCCGTTCCGAGCCTGAGGATTGGGGTGTGGCTAAACAGAGCATGATCAACCGCGAGGCCAAGCGTGCGCGCGCCGTCGAGCGGTACGCGGCCAAGCGGGCCGCGCTGAAGGAAGCGATTCGCGATCCGGCGGGCAGCGACGCGCAGCGGCGGGAAGCGCAATTGAAATTACAAGCGTTGCCGCGCGATGCCAGCCCGGTTCGGCTGCACAACCGGTGCCGGCTGACCGGCCGGCCACACGGTTTTTACCGCAAGTTCGGTCTGGCTCGCAACAAGCTGCGGGAAGCCGCCATGCGCGGCGACGTGCCGGGCCTGCGCAAGGCGAGTTGGTGAACGCGCCAGTCTCCGGAAGGCTGGACCAGACGCTTTAAGTTCAGGGTTTGCCTCGCCGCTGCCGGCGCGGGCCCCGAGACTGACCACGTGGAGTTATTTGACCATGAGCATGACCGACCCCATCGCGGATATGCTGACGCGCATCCGCAATGCCCAGGCCGCCGCCAAAACCCAGGTGAGCATGCCGGCTTCCAGGCTGAAGGCGGCCGTCGCGCAGGTGCTGCGCGACGAGGGCTACATCACCGATTTCGCGGTGGCGCCAACCACTCCCGGCAAGGCGGAGCTCACCATCACGCTCAAGTATTTTGAAGGCCAGCCCGTGATCGAGCGGATCGAGCGGGTCAGCCGTCCGGGGCGGCGGGTGTTTCGCGGCAAGGGCGAACTGCCCAAGATAATGGGCGGGTTGGGCGTGGCTATCGTGTCCACCCCCCGTGGACTGATGAGCGACCGCGCAGCGCGCGCCGCTGGCCATGGTGGCGAAGTGCTGTGCATCGTGGCGTAAAGGAGCGGCACCATGGCAAGCCTGGCTAAAGAGCAAAAGAAAATACGCACGTCGCGGGTCGGCAAGAAGCCAATCGTGATCCCGAGCGGCGTGGATGTGGCCATAGACGGTCAGCGCGTGGCCCTCAAAGGCAAGAAGGGGGCGGCGGAGTTGCGCGTGCATCCCTGGGTGGCGATCCGACAGGAAGGCGGCGAACTGAAAGTCAGTCCCTGCGTGACGTCCAACGAAGCCAAATACCGGGCGATGACCGGCACCATGCGCGCCCTGCTCAACAACATGGTGATCGGCGTCACCCAGGGGTTCGAGCGCAAGCTGCAACTGGTCGGCGTCGGCTACAAGGCCCAGGCGCAGGGCAAGCTGCTGAATTTGACCCTCGGTTTCTCTCATCCCGTTGAATTCAAGGTGCCGGACGGTATCACTATCGAAACGCCCAGCCAGACCGAAATCATCGTCCGCGGGGTGGACAAGCAACAGGTCGGCGAAGTCGCCGCCCAGATCCGCGCCTATCGGCCGCCGGAACCCTACAAGGGCAAGGGCGTGCGCTATGCCGATGAGATCATCATCCTGAAAGAAGCCAAGAAGAAATAGGGACTCGCCATGGACAAGAAAGCAGCCGACAAAAAAGCCGCGCGCCTGCGGCGCGGGTTGCGGACCCGGCACAAGATTCGCGAGCTGGGTGTCTGCCGGTTGTGCGTGCATCGCACGCCCCGTCACATCTACGCGCAACTCATCACCCCGGCGGCGACCGGCGACCAGACCTTGGCGGCCGCCTCCACCCTCGAGCCGGCTCTGCGTCAGACCCTCAAGAGCACCGGCGATGTCGCGGCGGCCAAGGCGGTGGGCAGGGCCATCGCCGAGAAGGCCAGGGCTATCGGCATCACCCAGGTGGCGTTCGACCGCTCCGGTTTCAAGTATCACGGCCGGGTCAAGGCATTGGCCGATGCCGCCCGCGAGAACGGTTTGGAGTTTTAAGGAACAGACGGCATGGCGACAAACGTAGAAGGTTCCCAGAATACCGACGGCTTGCAAGAGAAACTGATTGCCGTCAATCGCGTGGCCAAGGTGGTCAAGGGTGGCCGGCAGTTCGGCTTCACCGCGCTGACCGTGGTGGGCGATGGCAATGGCCGGGTCGGTTTGGGCTATGGCAAGGCCCGCGAGGTGCCGATGGCCATCCAGAAAGCGATGGACAAGGCTCGCAAGAACATGCGCAATGTGCCGCTGAACGGCACCACCCTGCAGTATCCGGTGACCGCCGGGCACGGCGCGGCGCAGGTGTTCATGCAGCCTGCTTCCGAGGGTACCGGGATCATCGCCGGTGGCGCCATGCGCGCCGTGTTCGAGGTGGTGGGCGTCAAGGACGTGCTGGCCAAGTGCGTCGGTTCGCGCAATCCCATCAACGTGGTGCGGGCGACCATCCTTGGTCTGAGCACCATGAAGTCGCCTGATTACCAGGCCGCCAAGCGCGGCAAGACCGTGGACGAGATCCGGAGTTGAGGAGCATGGCCGACAAACTGAAAGTCACCCTGGTCAAGAGCGCACATGGCCGCCTGGCCGCGCACCAGGCGTGCGTGCGCGGGCTGGGGCTGCGGCGGATGCACAGCAGCGCGGTGGTGGCCAACACCCCGGAGAACCGTGGCATGATCCGCAAGGTTTCGTATCTGTTGAAAGTCGAGGAGGCCTGAAGCCATGCGTCTCAATACCCTGAAACCGGCGCCTGGCAGCCGGCCGGACAAACAGCGGGTCGGGCGCGGTATCGGTTCCGGGCTTGGCAAGACCGGTGGGCGTGGCCACAAGGGCCAGCACGCGCGGGCCGGTGGCTATCACAAGGTCGGCTTCGAGGGCGGTCAGATGCCGTTGCAACGGCGCTTGCCCAAGCGTGGCTTCCGTTCCATGACCGCCAAGGATACCGCCGAGGTGCGCCTGGGCGCGCTGAGCAAGGTGAAGACCGAAGTCATCGATTTGGCGGCGCTCAAGGCGGCCAACCTCGTGCCCGTTTTCGCCAGGCGGGCCAAGGTGATCGTGTCCGGCAAATTGGCCCAACCCGTGACCCTGCGCGGCCTGGCCTTGACCGTGGGCGCCCGCGCCGCGGTGTTGGCGGCCGGCGGGACGATCCTCGAGTAAGCGCAAATGGCGACCGCCCTGCCGGATCTCGGCAAAATGACCGAATTGCGCCAGCGCCTCCTGTTTCTGCTGGGCGCGCTGGTGGTGTTCCGCATCGGCGCGCACATCCCGGTTCCGGGCATCGACCCGAACGCGATGGCGCAGCTGTTCGACCAGCAGCGCGGCACCATCCTCGACATGTTCAACATGTTTTCGGGTGGTGCGCTGGGGCGGTTAAGTATTTTCGCGCTGGGGGTGATGCCCTATATCTCGGCCTCGATCATCCTGCAGCTGATGTCGATGGTGGTGCCGTCGCTGGAGCAGTTGCGCAAGGAAGGCGGCGCCGCCGGGCGTCACACGCTGACTCGCTACACCCGCTATCTGACGGTGGTGCTGGCGGCGTTCCAGGCCATCGGCGTCAGCATCGCCATTCAGGGCCAGATGGTGGGCAATACCTCGGTGGTCATCGCGCCCGGACTTGGCTTCGTGATCACCGCGACCGTCAGCCTGGTGACCGGCACTCTGTTCCTGATGTGGCTGGGCGAACAGGTGACCGAGCGCGGCATCGGCAACGGCATTTCCATGTTGATTTTCGCCGGCATCGTCGCCGGTCTGCCGCAGGCGGTGGGTGGCACCCTGGAGCTGGCCCGGACCGGCGAACTGCACGTCATGCTGGTGCTGTTTCTGCTGGCGTTGACCGTGCTGGTCACCGGTTTCGTGGTGTTCGTCGAGCGTGGGCAGCGGCGGATCACGGTCAATTACGCCAAGCGCCAGCAGGGCCGCAGGGTGTATGCCGCCCAGACCACTCATCTACCGCTGAAGCTGAACATGTCGGGCGTGATTCCGCCCATCTTCGCTTCCAGTCTGATCCTGTTTCCCGCCACGCTCGGCAGTTGGTTCGGCAACGCGCCGAACATGGAATGGTTGCGGGATATCAGTTCGACCCTGTCGCCGGGGCAGCCGCTGTACGTTTTGCTCTACGCCGGTTTGATCATCTTCTTCTGCTTCTTCTATACGGCTCTGGTCTTCAATTCCAAGGAAACCGCCGACAATTTGAAGAAGTCCGGGGCGTTCATTCCAGGCATTCGGCCCGGCGCGCAGACGGCGACCTATATCGACAAGGTGCTGACTCGACTGACGTTGATCGGAGCGATTTACATTACGGGCGTCTGTTTACTGCCCGAATTCCTGATTCTGTATTGGCGGGTGCCGTTCTATTTCGGCGGTACTTCGCTGTTGATCATCGTAGTGGTGGTCATGGATTTCATGGCCCAGGTCCAGGCGCATCTGATGTCGCATCAGTACGAGAGCCTGCTAAAGAAGAGCAGTTTCAAAGGCCAGGGCCTGCTGCGCTGAGGGCCGGCAACCGTTTGTTTACGCGTCGCCATTGCGCGCGCGGCGTCTTTGGAATGTGGAGAACAACGATGAAAGTGCGTGCCTCGGTCAAGAAAATCTGCCGCAACTGCAAGATCATCCGCCGCGACCGCGTGGTGCGGGTCATTTGCAAGGACGCCCGCCACAAGCAGCGGCAAGGATGAATGTCAGGTGATTTGTCAGGTTGATTTGAAGCGCCGGGTGGGTTAAATTTCCGTTTCTTTGCGTAGGCCGGCACCCTGACGGCGATGGGAGGAGTTTTAAGGCATGGCCCGTATTGCAGGCATCAATATTCCAGTCAACAAGCATGCGGTGATCGCGCTACAGGCGATCTACGGGATCGGCAAGACCCGCGCCCGCCAGATTTGCGAGGCCGCCAAGGTCGCCGCGGATACCAAGATCCGCGATCTGGACGAAGCCCAGGTGGATGCGCTGCGCGCCGAGGTGGGCAAGTATACCGTGGAGGGCGATCTGCGTCGCGAAGTGTCCATGAGTATCAAGCGATTGATGGATCTGGGCTGCTATCGCGGGTTGCGCCACCGGCGTGGTCTGCCAGTGCGCGGCCAGCGCACCCGCACCAATGCCCGGACGCGCAAGGGTCCGCGCCGCGCGGTTCGCAAGTAAGCCGCCAGAATCTTTTGGAACTCCCTTGGCATAGGTTGGAGCATGGCAAAACCGGTTACCAAGACGCGCAAGCGCGTCAAGAAAAATGTGGTGGATGGCATCGTCCATATCCACGCCTCGTTCAATAACACCATCATCACCATTACGGACCGTCAGGGCAACACGCTGGGTTGGGCCACGTCGGGTGGTTCGGGTTTTCGCGGTTCCCGCAAGAGCACGCCGTTCGCGGCGCAGGTTGCCGCCGAGCGGGTGGGCACCGCGGTCAAGGAGTACGGCGTCAAGAACCTGGAAGTCAACGTCAAGGGGCCTGGACCCGGTCGGGAATCCGCCGTGCGCGCCCTGAACGCCGCCGGGTTCAAGATCATGAGCATAATGGACGTGACGCCGATCCCCCATAACGGCTGCCGTCCCCCGAAACGCCGTCGCGTCTAGTCCAGGAGTCATACCGTGGCGAGATATCTCGGTCCCAAGTGCAAACTGAGCCGTCGGGAAGGCGTCGATCTGTTCCTGAAATCCGCCGCCCGGCCGCTGGAGTCCAAGTGCAATCTGGAACGGCTGCCGGGCCAGCATGGCGCGCGCCGCCCCCGGCTGTCCGATTACGGGTTGCAGCTGCGCGAAAAGCAGAAACTGCGCCGGATCTACGGCGTGTTGGAGCGGCAATTCCTCAACTATTACAAAGAGGCTGCCCGCCGCAAGGGTTCCACGGGTGAAAACCTGTTGAGGCTGTTGGAGTGCCGGCTGGACAACGTGGTGTATCGGATGGGGTTTGGCAGCACCCGCGCCGAAGCCCGGCAACTGGTTTCCCACCGTGCCATCACCGTCAACGGCCAGCGGGTGAATATCCCCTCCTATCAGATCAAACCCGAGGACGTGGTCGCGGTTCATGAGAAGAGCCGCACCCAGACCCGCGTCCAATATTCGCTGCAACTTGCCCAGGGCCATGGTTTCGTGGAGTGGGTGGATGTGGACACCGGCAAGATGAGCGGAGTGTTCAAGCGGATTCCCGACCGCGGTGATCTGCCCGCGGATATCAATGAATCCCTGGTTGTGGAGTTGTACTCCAAGTGATCGACTCCGAGGGAAAGCGGATGGTGGGCGCCTTTGATTTGCTGAAACCGACCCGTGTCGAAGTGGAAAAACTGGCGCCACGGTTGGCCCAGGTGACCGTGGAGCCGCTGGAGCGTGGCTTTGGCTATACCCTCGGCAATGCCCTGCGCCGGATTTTGCTCTCCTCCATACCCGGCGCCGCGATTGTCGAGTGTGAAATCGAGCAGGTCCTTCACGAATACTCCACGATTGAAGGCGTGCAGGAAGACGTGATCGACATCCTGCTCAACTTGAAGGGTGTGGCGGTGACTCTGCAGGAAGGAGCCGAAGAGGCCAGTTTGACGCTGACCAAAAAGGGACCGGGGCCGGTGGTGGCGGGCGACATCGAGGGCAGCCATACCGTCGAAATCATCAATCCGGATCACGTCATCGCGCACCTGACCAAGAGCGGCGAACTGAGCATGAGGCTCAAGGTCGAGCGGGGACGCGGTTACTGGCCGGCCACCCAACGGGAAGGCGCCGACGGCGAAACCCGGTCAATCGGCCGGTTGCGACTGGATGCGTCCTTCAGTCCGGTCGAGCGGATCAGCTACCGCGTGGAAAGCGCCCGCGTCGAGCAGCGCACCAATCTGGACAAATTGATTCTGACCCTGGAAACCAACGGCACCATCGATCCGGAGGAAGCCATCCGCACCGCGGCCCGGATCCTGCTGGATCAGTTGTCGATATTCGTGGATCTCAAGGGCAAGCGGGACGAACCATTGCCGCCGCCGCCGGTGGATATCGATCCGGTCCTGATGCAGCCGGTGGACGATCTGGAACTCACCGTGCGCTCGGCCAACTGCTTGAAAGCGGAGAGCATCTACTACATCGGCGATCTGGTGCAACGGACCGAGGCGGAATTGCTGAAAACGCCGAATCTCGGCAAGAAATCCCTGACCGAAATCAAGGACGTCCTGGCCAAGTACAGGTTGTCGCTGGGTATGAAAGTCGATAACTGGCCGCCACCGGGCCTGAGCCTGGAACAAGCCGAGGAACGCGCCGCCGCGGCGCGGCGCCCGGCCAGCATGACGGTCGATACCGTGGAAACCGATAAACTGTCCAAACCGGATTCCCGGACCGCCACCGATGATGATGGCGATGCCGACGATGTCGAATAAAAAAACTCCAGTAAATCCGCGTCCGTCGCTTTAATGATCGATCCGTTGTCAACCCGTTGATTTCAGTTTGCTCAAGGAATGTGTGTCATGCGCCATCGCAAAGCCGGTCGTAAACTCAATCGCACCAGCAGCCATCGCAAGGCCATGCTGCGCAATATGGCTGCTTCGCTGTTCACGCACGAGGTTATTCGGACCACCTTGCCCAAGGCCAAGGAATTGCGGCGGGTCGCCGAACCGTTGATCACCCTGTCCAAGAAGGACAGCGTAGCCCACCGGCGACTGGCGTTCGCCCGCTTGGGTGATCGGGAGGTGGTCACCAAGCTGTTCAACGAGCTGGGACCCCGTTTCCTGTCGCGTCCGGGCGGTTACCTGCGCATCCTGAAATGCGGGTTCCGCGTCGGCGACAATGCGCCGCTGGCCTATGTCGAGCTGCTGGACCGGCCAGGCGCGGCGGCGGCCGAATGAAAATCCGACGCCCCAGCCGGGTGTAATGTAAGTTTAATGTAAACAGAAAGCCGGATTTCCGGCTTTTTTGCTGGCAGCTTCAAACCAAGGCGCGGGTGGTGGTTTGCAGCAAGTCCCACAGATCGAAAATCCGCGCGGCGTAGGCGTCGTGCAGGCGGTAGCCGTTTCCCTGTTCGGTCAATTCCGCTTCGAGCGCATCGAGTAATTTCAATAGCTTGCGTTCGTGTAGCCCGAACGCCTGCTGAAGTGGGTCGGTGATCACGCCCGCGCCCGCGCTGAGTACGCCCAGCGCCAGCAGCAGACCGCCGGTGGTCGCGACCAGCAGGCCAGCGGATGCCGTGGCCGGAAAAACACCGTAGTAAAGCGAGCCGAGCGACGGTCCCAGCAGGAAATTGGCGATGGCCAGCTGGTTGGCGATGGCGGTTGCGGTGACGCTGCCGACAGCCATGGCGCCGGGCGTGAATTGCTTGAAGGCCGCCACACCCGCGGCCAGACTGAGCAGGGAGCCGGACAAATCCGCCGCTGCCGTGCGACTGGAGGTGTAGGTGATCAGGTAATCTTCGAGCCGTTGCCGGAAGTTCTGGCGCTGCGCGAGTTCGTCCAACCGCAGCAGTTCCGGGATCAGCAATTCGCTGATGGTGGGATGAGCCAGAATTTCCTCCAGCAGCGCATCCCGGCTGCAGCGCCGCCCATCCCGCGCGAACGGCAGTTCCAGCAGTTCGCTGTAGATCAGCCATTCGATCTCGCGCTCGACGTCGGTCTTGAAACCAGCCGGCAGGCGCTCCAACCGCCAGGCAACCGAGTTCAGCCGAAGCTTGCGGCTGAGAATCGCGCCACCCCGCGCCAGCAATTGCGGCACGGCCCACATCACGTTGGCGGGGGTGCGCAACAGATCCTTGCCTAGCGCGCGGCGGTTGATCCGTAAGGCGCCACGGAAGGAAAAGTGCTTGCGGGTAAAGGGACCGACCCGGGCACGGCGGTCCGCCAGATAGCGGCGCGTAGCTTCGATTACCGCCGCGTGGATTCGGGCGACCTGGGCGTCGTCGAGCATCGCCGTTCCAGATTCAGAGGCAGGATACCCTCTGGCGAAGATGAATGAGAAGACGACAGCGTCGCGGGATCGCGCTCGCTGGCGAGGAGACCTGCTCCTTCCTCATCGGCGACACCTAACTGGAAACCGCTTCGCGGAGCCGCAGGCTCAAGCCCTGAATCACCAACAGATGGTAGCGAGCCTCGATCATATCCTTGTAGGGTCCGAAACATTCGCCAAGCACTTTGAACCACCATCCGCCGCGTTCGAACCAGACGAATGGATGATGAAGTTTGTGATTGCTACGCATGTTGTTAGCCTCTCACCTGTAATAAAAATCAGCCGGAACGCGCCTCGTGAAGCTCCGTGTTTTTGGTTTTACCTGATTGCGCGCCTGTGGGCCTGGCTGAAAGGCAGGGCAAGCACGTAACCCAAGCATAATTTTAGTTGATGAGCGCTCGCTTGACCGGATGGTTCTGGCCAACCGGAAGCAGTGGGTCAACTTTAATGACAGCACAAATAAAATTTTGTTGCAACGCGGAATGAGTGTGGGGTGAACGGCCGCGGCGCGTCCACGCCGCGCCTGAACGCGGCCTCTGGCCACCGCCGGGGAAGAGGAGAGGTAAAAGCCGGTAAATCAGCCGACTTGCAGCAGGAGTTTGCCGATGTGGCGGTTCGATTCCATCAGGGCATGAGCGGCGGCGGCCTCGGTCAACGGAAAAATCCGGTCGATGAGTGGTCGGATCGCGCCGCTGGCCAGCAGCGGCCAGACGGTTTTTCGCAGAGCCGCGGCGATGGGCGCTTTGTGCTCGATGGGTCGGGCGCGTAGCGTGGAACCGGTGATGGTCAGCCGTTTCATCATCACCGGCGCCAGGTTCAATTCCACCCTGGCTCCGCGCAGGAAGGCGATGAACACCAGCCGACCCTCGACCGCCAATGCGCTGAGATTGCGCTGCACGTAGTCGCCGCCGACCATGTCCAGAATCACATCCACGCCCCGGTTGCCGGTGGTTTCCTTGACCACCTGAACGAAATCCTCCGCGCGATAGTCGATGACCCGCTCGGCGCCCAGATCGAGGCAAGGTTGAACTTTCTCGCCGCCGCCGACGGTGACGAACACCCGCGAACCCAAAGCCCTGGCGAGCTGGATGGCCGTGGTGCCGATACCGCTGGCGCCGCCGTGGATCAACAGGGTTTCACCGGGTTGCAGCCGCGCGCGGTCGAAGACGTTGCTCCAAACGGTGAAAAAAGTCTCCGGCAGGGCGGCGGCCTGTTGCAGGGTCAGCCCGGCCGGAATCGGCAGGCATTGAGGAACGGGGGCGGTGCAGTATTCGGCATAGCCGCCGCCGGTCAGCAGGGCGCAGACCTCGTCGCCGATCATCCAGCCGTCGACGCCATTACCCAGCGCGACGATGACGCCGGCCACTTCCAGACCGGGGATGTCGGATGCGCCCGGCGGTGGCGGATAACCGCCTTGGCGTTGCAAACAGTCAGGGCGGTTGACGCCGGCGGCGACAACCTTGATCAACACCTCGCCGGGCGCGGGTCGCGGTAACGGGCGGCGAGCCGGGGCCAGCTTTTCGGGGCCGCCGGGCTCGGTGATTTCGACGACCGTCATCAGGTCGGGCAGTTCCGGATGCATGACGCTGTCTCGGATTGGGTTGGAACGGGTTTTACGGCTGCTTGAGCGGATTCAGGAACATTTGGAATCGCCGCAATTGAGGCAGGTCAGGCAGCCGTCCATGACGATGACCGCCCTGGTCTGGCATTTGCCGCAGAGGGTGGCTTCCGGCGGGAAGGCGTTCTCGCCCGCATCCTCGATGGCCTTCATGCCCACCTCGTACTTGTTGCGCTGTTCGGCGATCAGTTTACGCTGGCGCTCGTCCGGGCCGTCTTCCTTGAGCAGGCCGATGGCGCGCATGTGAGATTCGATTACGTCGCCGATTTCCGCGACCAGCGAGGGCATGTATTTGCCGCCTTTCTTGAAGTAGCCGCCCTTGGGATCGAATACCGAGCGCAGTTCCTCGACCAGGAACGTGCAATCGCCGCCCTTGCGGAATACCGCCGAGATGATGCGGGTCAGGGCGACGATCCACTGAAAATGCTCCATGGCCTTGGAGTTGATGAAAATCTCGAATGGCCGCCGGGTTTCGTGAGGGGTGCCCGAATTGAGCACGATGTCGTTGATGGTGATGTACAACGCATGGTCCGACAGCGGCGTTTTGACCTTGTAGGTGGCGCCGGGCAACACTTCGGGCCGGGCCACGCTCTCGTGCATCTGCTGCACGGTGGCGGAGGGTATGCCCGGTGGCGCGGCGGACGTGTCGTCGGGTTTGACGACGCTGTAACGGACGATTTTCTTGTCGATCTTGAGGGTCATGGTCAGGTCTCCGAAGCCATGCAGCGCCGCGCGGATTCACCATTTTCCATAATAGCCTTCCTTCAGAGCGTCGTATAAATTGGCGGCGGTGTGGATTTCGCCGTCGTACTCGATCTCTTCGTTGCCCTTGGCCTCGACTTCCGAACCATCCTCCAGTACGAACCGGTAGCGGGTATTCGCCAAGTCCTGCTCCTTGACCAGCACGCCCTGAAACGCTTCGGGATTGAAGCGGAACGTCGTGCAACCCTTCAGTCCTTGCTCGTAAGCGTACAGGTAGATGTTCTTGAAATCCTCATACGGGAAATCGGTGGGCACGTTGGCCGTCTTGGAGATGCTGGAATCGATCCACTTCTGGGCGGCGGCCTGGATGTCCACATGCTGTTTCGGGGTCACGTCGTCGGCGGCGATGAAGTAGTCCGGCAGTCGCTGTCCGGCGGATTCGGCGCCGGGCATGGCCTTGGGATTGATCAAGTGCCGGTAGGCCAGCAACTCGAAGGAAAACACATCCACCTTCTCCTTGGATTTCTTGCCGGGACGGATGACGTTGCGGAAATAGTGATGGGCAAAGCTGGGTTCGATGCCGTTGCTGGCGTTGTTGGCCAGCGAGAGCGCGATGGTTCCGGTGGGGGCGATGGAACTGTGATGGGTGAAACGGGCGCCGATTCGAGCCAGTTCCGCGACCAGCTCCGGTTCGAGCTCGGCGACCTGCCGCAGGTAGCGGCTATAGCGGGCGTGCAGCACCCTGCCCTTGACGGTGTCACCCTCCTTGATCCCGTCGCGGGCCATTTCGGGACGCTTGCGCAGCATCTCGGCGGTCACGGTGAAATCCTGTTCAAGGATCGGCGCCGGTCCCTTTTCGCGCGCCAGTTCCAGGGCGACGCGCCAGCCGGTCAGGGCCATTTCCCGGGTCGCTTCCTCGGTGAAAACCAGCGACTCCGGCGAGCCGTACTTCATGCGCAGCATGGTCAGCGTGGAGCCCAATCCCAGATAGCCCATGCCGTGCCGCCGCTTGCCGAGGATTTCCCGGCGTTGCTGCTCCAGCGGCAGACCGTTGATTTCCACCACGTTGTCGAGCATCCGGGTGAAGATGGCGACCACGTTCCGGTAGGTTTCCCAGTCGAAGCGGGCCTTGTCCGTGAACGGATTCTGGACGAATTGGGTGAGATTGACCGAGCCGAGCAAACAAGACCCGTAGGGAGGAAGCATCTGTTCGCCGCAGGGGTTACTGGCGCGGAGATTCTCGCAGAACCAGTTGTTGTTCATCTCGTTCGCCCGGTCGATCAGGATAAATCCCGGTTCGGCGTAATCGTAGGTCGACGCCATGATCACATCCCACAGCCGCCGGGCGCGGATTTTCCGGTAGATCTTGCAGGCGACCTGCCCGACCTCGTTGACGATCAGGTCTTCCGTGATCGGCCAGTCGCGCCAGACGATTTTCGCGGCATCGCGCAGATCGACGCCGTCCTGCTCGGCCTCCTTGGCCAGGAGCGGGAAAGCCAGCAGCCAGTCGGCATCGTGCTTGACCGCCTCCATGAACTCGCGGGTGATCAGCAGCGACAGGTTGAACTGCCGCAGCCGGCCCGCCTCGCGCTTGGCGCGAACGAATTCCATGACATCGGGATGACCGATGTCGAAGGTGCCCATCTGCGCCCCACGGCGACCGCCCGCCGACGACACGGTGAAGCACATCTTGTCGTAGATGTCCATGAACGACAGCGGCCCCGAGGTGTAGGCGCCCGCGCCCGAGACGTAGGCGCCACGTGGCCGGAGCGTGGAAAATTCGTAGCCGATGCCGGCGCCGGATTTGAGCGTCAGGCCCGCCTCGTGCACCTTGCGCAGGATGTCGTCCATGGAATCCCTGATCGTGCCCGAAACCGTGCAGTTGATCGTGGAGGTGGCCGGCTTGTGTTCCCAGGCTCCGGCGTTGGAAATGATGCGTCCCGCCGGAATGGCGCCGTGGCGCAGGGCCCACAGGAATTTTTCGTACCAGCGCTCGCGCAGTTCGGGCGTGCCTTCCACATCGGCCAGCGCCCGGGCCACCCGCTGATAGGTGCTGTCGATGGTCTCGTCGATCGGTCGGCCGTCCTTGGCTTTCAGCCGGTATTTCTTGTCCCAGATATCCCAGGAAGCCGGTTGCATCGGCACATCGGCGGCGTTGGTCGTGCGGTCGACGGGTTGCAGGTGCGCGGTTTTCATGGGCGAACCTCCTCGGAGTGCTGTGATTGTCCTGGATTTTTTCGGAGTACAACAAGACCGCGACTTGGCGGCTGGTCCCATATAGTGTGGTAAAAAAAAATAAAAACACAACAGGATGTGTTCTGATGTCGTTTAATGCTTTGTTTCCATTGAAAATCGACCGAGCCGAAGGAACCGTGTGATCGCGCGAGCCAGGACCTGCGGAAACCTTGTTGTCAAGGGGTGGCACCAGTGGTATAACCCGCTAAACTTTTGGTGGGTACCGTCGATAACGGATACAAAAACCGAGGGAGAAACCATGAAGATCTCGTATGTTCCTCTTGTGGCCGTAATCGGCCTTGGGTTGGTCGGGTGCGGCGTTCCCATGCCGATAACCGGATATTATCCCACCACGCCTCAGAATCTAGTGGTATCGGCGCAGCAATGGGATATCCTGGCGACCAGTACCGCGGATCGCCTGGCGGCTTCGTTGCTTGCGCCCAAACCCCCTCAGCCGGTCGTGCTCTATGTGAGCCGTCCCAACGTGTCAAGTGAATTCCTGACCGCTTTCAATACCTTGTTGATAACTCGCCTGATGGATCGCGGCTTCGTCGTCACCGAAAGCCCCTCGGCCGGAGTGCCAGTCGCGGCGCAGGTGCAAGTCGTCGTACTGAATGACGAACTCATCTTGACCACCTCGGTCACCAATGGTGAACGGTACGTCACCCGCCTGAGCGATATTTACTACATTGATAAGACCAGGCTCAGTCAATACGTTGCGCAAGTGCCTTCGGCCACCAGGATTATGGAGGTTGTCGGACCATGAGTCGGAATATGATTTCGCGTGGGGGCGTGGCCCTGCTGGCCGCGCTGAGTCTGGGCATACTGGGGTGCGCTTCCTCGGCCGATGACGTGCCCGTCCGTCCGATTATTCGGGATGCGAATCTGGTTGATCAGAACTACGCCGCCGCCGATGCGCTGCTGACGCGGGCGCCCTGGCTCAAGGAACGGCACGAGCCACTGCTGGCGGCCACCTTCGTGGACATCAACAATCTGGACATGTCGTCCGCGTTGGGTCGCGTCATCGGCGAGCAGATCGGTTCCCGCTTCGCGCAACAGGGGTTCAGGGTCGTCGAGATCAAGATGCGCAACAACATCTTTATCGCCGAAGGTACGGGGGAATTGATGTTGTCGCGTTCGATCAAGGAAATCAGCCAGTCGCACAACGCGGCGGCGGTGATCGCCGGGACCTATGCGGTCGCGCGGCAGTCGGTGTACGTCACGGCCCGCCTGATCCGCGCCACGGACAATCTGGTGCTGGCGGCGTATGACTACGTGCTGCCTTATGGGCCGGACGCCAAGGCGCTGGTGGCCGCTCAATAGCGAACGACCGGCGGGGTTGCCCGCCCGGCAAATCAAACGCTCTTCCTCCACCGAAGGAGGAAGAGCGTTGTCGTTTTCGCCGGTTCAGTTTGCTCGAGCGGCGAGTCAGCCCCAGTCGTTCGCAGATCGCCAGCGTCGGCCCAGCCTGGTTCATGGTGTAGAAATGCAGCCCCGGCGCGCCGCCGTCCAGCAGGCGCCGGCACAAGTCGGTGACGACATCCAGGCCATAGGCGCGGATCGCGTCGCGGTCGTCGCCGCAACTTTCCAGCCGCTTGCGAATCCAGCGTGGAATTTCCGCCCCGCAATTGTCGGAAAACCGTGCCAGTTGGGTGAAATTGGTGATCGGCATGATGCCGGGCACGATGGGCAAGTCCAGCCCCAATTTCTCGCAATCGTCCACGAAGCGGAAGTACGAATCCGGGTTGTAGAAATACTGGGTGATGGCGCTGTTGGCGCCGGCTTCGACCTTGCGCTTGAAGTTGAACAGATCGCGCTCGGTGTTTGGGGCTTGCGG
>JRYG01003699.1_pt1 | contig 15576 bp, 11 predicted proteins | sample 235341 | NCBI WGS metagenome assembly JRYG01 (sample SAMN03074218, study PRJNA261478) | activated sludge metagenome | biome: Wastewater Treatment Plant; feature: Wastewater; material: Activated sludge; isolation source: activated biomass of a wastewater treatment plant treating hydrocarbon... ... | reverse complement strand
ATTTTCTCGGAAAGAGGCTGAATTCATTCGGGGAGTATGAAGACTCCATCAGTTCACACGAGGCATATCTCTATCATTCATTGCTGTCGCCGCTTCTGAATATCGGGCTCATTACTCCTGCACTTGTGATAGACAGACTTCTTGAATTTTCCGGCAGACACGATGTTCCTTTGAATTCCGTCGAAGGATTCCTGAGACAGATCATCGGCTGGAGAGAGTTCATAAGGCTTATCTACCTGAAAGACGGAGTGAAACAGCGCAACAGCAACATATGGAACTTTGACCGGAAGATGCCAAAGTCTTTCTATGACGGCACAACAGGCATTGTACCGCTTGACACGGTTGTAAGAAGAGTGCTGAAGACTTCATACTGCCATCACATCGAAAGGCTTATGATCCTCGGAAATTTCATGTTTCTTTGCGGCATACATCCTCATGAAGTTTACAAGTGGTTCATGGAGATGTTCATAGATTCCTACGACTGGGTCATGGTGCCTAACACTTATGGCATGAGCCAGTTTTCAGACGGCGGACTCATGGCAACAAAGCCGTACATCAGTTCTTCCAACTATATTCTCAAGATGAGCGATTACAAAAAGGGGGAATGGTGTTCAATATGGGACTCACTTTACTGGAGATTTATTTTCAATCACAAAAAATTCTTCTCTTCAAATCCGCGGCTCTCAATGATGTCCGTGATGCTTGAGAAGATGGACAGGCATAAACTGCATGCGCACATCAGCTCTGCAGAAAAATTTCTCGAGGATCTGCAATGAGAATACTCTTAACCGGTGCGGGAGGTTACATTGGCAAAAGGCTTCTGCCGGTTCTCACCGGACTTGGCCATGATGTTGTATGTTGCGTAAGGGACAAGCAACGATTTGCAGGAAGCACAGCTTCCGGAAAGAACATTGAAGTACTGGAAGCGGACTTTGTGGATCCTGCAAGACTGCCTGAGCCGCCGGCCGGTATTGATGCCGCATATTATCTGATTCATTCGATGTCTTCCTCAATCAGCAACTTCGATGAGCTTGAAGCTGTATGTGCGGAGAACTTTGTCAGTTTTGCGGAACAAACAGGTTGCAGACAAATAGTTTATCTGAGCGGAATTTCCAATGACACAAAACTCTCTCTTCATCTCAGGTCAAGGCAGAAGGTAGGCGAGATCCTGTCACGTTCAAAGATACCCGTTACAATTGTAAGAGCCGGAATAATCGTGGGTTCCGGCAGTGCTTCATTTGAGATCATACGGGACCTCGTGGAGAAACTGCCCGTGATGGTGGCGCCAAGATGGCTCAACACAAGAACACAGCCTGTTGCAGTGAGGGACGTAATAAGCTGTCTGAGCGGAGTGCTTCTCAGGAAGGAATGCCTCAGTAAAGACTTCGACATCGGCGGACCGGACATCCTCACTTACAAGGAAATGCTACTCGGATATGCCCGTGCAAGGAAGCTCAAACGCTTGGTGATCATATTGCCGGTAATGACTCCGAGGCTTTCTTCATACTGGCTTTACTTCGTCACGTCAACCTCTTACAAGCTTGCGGTCAATCTCGTGAACAGCATGAAGGTGGAAGTGATATGCAGAAACAATGAACTGATGAAATTGCTGGGCATCAAGCCCCTGAGCTACGAGGAAGCCGTGCGGCTCGCATTCGAGAGGATTGAGCAGAATCTTGTACTTTCAAGCTGGAAGGACTCCCTAATAACAAGCTCTGACGACAAATCACTTTCCGAACATATTCAGGTACCGTCCTATGGTGTGTTCACTGATGTGAGGAAGATTGAGATTGCAGGCGATGCCGACAAGGTTCTTGATAACATCTGGTCAATAGGAGGCAACCGGGGATGGTACTATGCAAACATGCTCTGGAACATCCGCGGGTTCCTGGATAAACTTGCGGGAGGTGTTGGGCTGAGAAGAGGTAGAACAAGTCCCGACAGGCTGACCGCAGGAGATGCACTGGACTTCTGGAGAGTGCTGGTTGCCGACAGGGAAAACAAGCGGCTCCTTCTCTATGCTGAAATGAAATTGCCCGGAGAAGCATGGCTTGAGTTCAGGATAACGGATGAGGAAGCCAAAGCAAGACTGTTGCAGAAAGCGACATTCCGTCCTAACGGAATAGCAGGAAGGCTTTACTGGTACTCGGTCCTTCCGTTTCATTATTTTGTATTTGAAGGAATGGCCCGAAGAATAACTTCGTTCAGGCAATGAAAAATAATTCAATATGAAACAATCAACCAAAGATCGTTGGCGGCTGGACGGCATGAAAGCGCTTGTTACAGGCGCAACAAGAGGCATCGGAAAATCAATTGCAGAGGAGCTTCTTTCACTCGGCGCAGAAGTGTGCATAGTTGCCCGAAGCAAGAGTGATACAGACAATGAAGCTCACAGTTATTCCGAAGCAGGATACAAAGTTAAGGGATTCACATGCGACGTTACATCTGCAGATGACAGGAATGCACTTCGTGAGTTTATTATGAACGAGTGGGGAAGCCTTGACATACTTGTGAACAATGCTGGAACGAACACAAGGCGAAAGACAATTGACTGTGATGAGGATGACTTCGAATCATTAATGAAACTGAACTTAGGTTCCGTGTTTCAAATGTGCAGATTGTTTCATCCGCTTCTTGTTGCTTCCCGATTTGCATCCATTGTGAATGTCGCTTCAGTGGCGGGATTCACATCGGTCGGCACGGGATCCCCATACGCGGCTTCAAAGGCGGGACTTATACACTTTACAAAATATCTTGCAGTGGAGTGGGCAAGAGAAGGAATAAGAGTAAATGCCGTTGCGCCATGGTATATAAGAACGCCTCTTACGGAGCCACTGCTGAAGAAAGAGGAGTATCTTGCTTCTGTCCTGTCACGTACGCCTGCGGGAAGAGTCGGCTCTCCGGAGGAAGTGGCAGCCGCTGTTGCATTTCTTTGCATGCCGGCGTCTTCTTACATTACCGGAGAGTGCATCTCGGTTGACGGCGGATTTCTGAAATTCGGATTCGGCCCGGCCTGAATCAGTCTTCTTCCGATAGAAGCTGTTCCTTTGCCTTCTGAAGCGCGGCAAGCTGTTCGGGAGTTGCTTCCGGATATGAGAAGTTCATCTTCTCAAACATTCTGTAAATGATCATTGCAATCAGAAGCCTTCCCCACCATTTGTTGTCTGATGGAATAACAAACCACGGAGCATAGTCCTTTGTGGTTTCTTCTATCATCTCTTCGAATGCTTTCTGATACTTGTCCCAATACAATCTTTCCTTCACGTCCGCGGCAGAAAATTTCCAGTTCTTTTTCTTGTCGTCTATTCTTTCCAGGAATCTTTTCTTCTGCTCTTTCTTTGACACATTGAGGAAGAACTTAAGTATGATTGTGCCGTTCTCGGAAAGATTCTTTTCGAACCTGTTGATCTGCCTGAATCTGTTCTTCCAGAACTTTTCATCCGCATCTTCAACTTTCTCTATGCCCGGCAGGTTTTCATTGAGAAGATACTCCGGATGAACCCTTGTGATAAGGACATTCTCATAGTGCGATCTGTTGAAAATTCCAATCTCCCCTCTTGCCGGCAGGGCAAGGTAATGCCTCCAAAAATAGTCGTGATCCAGCTCTGTCTTTGTAGGAGCCTTAAAACTTGCGACACGAACGCCCGACGGATTCAGCCCTGACATAATGTGCTTTATCACTCCGTCCTTTCCTGCGGCATCCATTGCCTGAAGCACGATCAGCACATTATACTGATCGTGCGCATAGAGCTTATCCTGAAACTCTGCAAGTCTTTCCCTGCCTCTCTCAAGCACATCCTGAGCAAGTTCCTTGTCAAGAATGTCTCCTTCATACTTGGTGCTGAAATCCTTCAGCCTGACCTTTGAACCTTCCTTAACCATGCAGTTCTTCGTTTCCTTGTCAAGTTCGTTTAAGATATCCTCTGCAGAAGCCATGTTGTTGAATTTGTTTTGTTAATGTTCGAACAAATATATCAACATTATGAATGAATAATAACGCACTTATTGCCTAATCTTTGGAAGATATGATTGCCGATCTCGATTGCCAGCCGCCTCAATCGCAAAGATAACACTTCACATTTGGATCAGTTTAGTTAGTTTTGTAAAAATTGAAAATAANNACAGTCTTCTTTTTTCATCCTCTTAATGATAATGGCCGACTCGTCATATTCTCAGGAGTCTCCGCAGGCTGTGCTTCAAAAGGGAAATGAATATTACCTTAAAGGCGAGTTCGACAAAGCCGTTGAGTTTTATACGGACTATCTCGGGTCATTTCCTCAGAACATAGATGTGCTGAATTTCAGGGGATTGTCGTACCTCGCAATGAAAGACTATCCCAAGGCAATTCAGGATTTTACGTCGGCTATCGGGGTAAAGAGGTCCAGCTCAATGAGTTATGTTTACCGCGCATCCGCATATATTTCGCAGAATAATTTTCCGGCGGCCAACCAGGACTGTGAAGATGCATTGTTCTATGATGTTAACAACATTGAAGCATACTATATGCAGAATTTCCTGTTCCTCAAGGGCGGCCAGTACGAGCGGTCTCTGGTGACTCTTGAAAAGGCAATTGCGCTTGAGCCCAAGTCTGCCAGAGGATATTTCATGAAGGCGATCACTCATACTTTTGAACAGGATACCAACAAGATATTTGAGAATGTGAATGAAGGCCTTTCATGGGATTCGACTTATTTCCAGAAGGATTACAAGAAGGATCTGGTGTTTGTCAGATATGACCGCTATAAGTTCGCGATTGACCTTTTCACACAGCAGATCCAGAACAATCCGAAGGGATATCTGCCGTATTTCAGCAGAGGGATGATCTATTATATGATGGGCAACTACGACATGGCATATGACGATCTGAAGAAATCGCTTGAACTGAACAAAGCTCAGACAAAACTCATAACTGAAGCAACAAACAGACTGATACGTGCATGCTATCGCGTGAACTGACCTTTCGGTCAGGCAAGGTCTGAGTTCAGAATTTCAGCATCGAGAATTTCAAACAGGATCCGGTCAATTCTCTTGCCGTCCATGTCAACTATCTCCATTGAGATGCCGTCAACAGCGATCTTGCGTCCCGTCTTGGGAATTTCACCAAGATGATAAAGAAAGTAACCGGAAAGCGTTGTGTAGTTGTGCGGATTGTCTTCGATTATTTCCTTGCCGAAGAAGTCATTTATGTCAAAGACGGTTGTCTTTCCGTTGATGAGAAATGACATCTCAGACCTCTTCACAATATCCGGATCTTCTGCTTCATCCGCTTCCGGCATTTCGCCCACAATTGCCTCAATCAGGTCGCGAAGGGTGATGATGCCGTCAATTTCACCGTGCTCATCTATCACAAGCGCGGCATATTCTTTCTTTTTCTTGAACTCATTGAGCACCTGGAATGCCGGAGTATATTCGTTGAGAAGTATGGGCTGCTTCATAATGCTCCTCATCGTGAATCCCGGCTGCATGTGCTTGTCCAGGTAATCTTTCGCATTTACGATGCCAATGAGATTGTCAAGCGTTCCGTCACAAACCGGGAACTTTGAATGACTGCTGCTCTTGAGTTCAATCAATATCTCTTCCGGAGATGAATTGATATCAATCCATTCAAGGTCTGTCCTGTGGGTCATCAGACTTTTCGCAACCTGATCTGAAAACGAGAACAGCTTTTGGTGAACCTTACTTTCATCTTTTTCCAGTATTCCCTGAGTTGCAGCCTTCTTAAGAATGAACTTGAGTTCATCTTCGCTTAGATGCTCTGACCGCCTTGTCTTGATCTTAAAGAGTCTGAGAATGAAGTCCGTAGAAGCGGCAAGAACCTTTACCACAGGATAAGTCAGCGCTGTGAAAAATCTCATGACCGGCGCGAAATACAGTGAAATTCTTTCTGCGTGATTTATGGCAAACGACTTAGGCACAAGCTCACCTACTACAATTGAAAAGTATGTGATCAGCGCAACAACAATCACAATTGACAATTCATTGAGAAGCTCGGAATTCCATCCCATGCTTATGAAGAACCCGTTAAGATCTTCTGCAAGCACGGTGCCCCCGTAAACCCCGGAAACTATTCCGATGAGCGTTATTCCAACCTGTACGGAAGAGAGAAAACTTTCGGGACTCTCGATAAATTTGAGGACGATTGCAGCGCGCTTGTTTCTCATTGCGGCAAGATGCTCTATCCTGCTCCGGTTCACGGACAGCAGTGCCGCTTCGCACATCGCAAAAAACGAGTTTGCCAGCGTTAACGCTATGATAATGATCAGATCCAAGTGGTTGACATCCTGTCGGTAATGTACTTTCGCTTTCTCAAAATTAGTCATATATGAATATTATGGCAATGTTCATCAATATTTATTAGAAGGTGAAATAAATTGTTTGTCGCTGAAAAACTGCTTCTTCATACTTATCTTGTTTGCTCAAATCTCAACGATGATAATCAAACATAAGCCCAGGCAGATCGTCGCTCTCGGCGGCGGTATGTTCTCGATGGAACCCGATAACGGTCTTCTTGACAAGTACATTCTCAATCTTGTGCCGAAGGAAAGGCCAAGGATCTGCTTCATGGGCACCGCAAGCAACGACGGAATTGAGTACCGCGAAATGTTCTACAATTTCTTCAGGAACAAGCAATGCGAACCGACACATCTCGCCTTCAATGATCCTCCCAAAGACATTGAAGCATTTATCATGCGGCAGGACATAATACATGTGGGCGGAGGAAACACGACTTTGATCATTGACACCTGGAAAAAGCACGGTGTTGACGCCATCATGAAGAAGGCGTGGAACGCCGGAATAATTCTTACCGGAATGAGTGCAGGCGCGATCTGCTGGTTTGATGACGGCATAACGAACCCTTCACCCGGTGTGCTTACCCGCCTGCCGTGCCTTGGAATACTGAAGGGAAGTTTTTGTCCGCATTATGACGAAAGGGCAGAATTGAGGGAATCCTTCAAAAAGCTTATAAAGCAAAAGGTCATCAAGGAAGGCTACGGAGTTGAAGACGGTGCGGCATTGCATTTTGTTGACAACGAACTGATCAGAGTGGTGACTTCAAGAACCAATGCTTCCGCTTTCAAGGTGAAACTTCGCAGAGGCAAAGTGATAGAGGAAAGGCTCAAACCGCATTATCTCGGAAGGGACTCTGAAGTGAGTCCGGAAAAAGGTCCTTCGACTGAGCTGGAAATACTCAAGACGGCTATTGCCTTTGTTGAGAAGATAAATGAGCATGACATAGACGGTCTCGGCGAACTTATGTCGGAAGACCACAGATTCATAGACTCAATGGATAACATAGTTACCGGAAGGGAAGAAATGATAAAGGCGTGGAAAGGATTTCTCAGCTGGTTTCCTGATTACAGGATTACGGTGCTTAATACTCTTATGTCCGGAGACAGTGTAGGTTTCTTTGGAAGAGCAAAGGGAACTTTCTGCAAGAAAAGGCCCGGAGCAAGGGACAGATTTGACATAACTGCATCATGGAGAGCACGCATTAAGGATGGCAAAGTTATCGAGTGGCAGGCAATTGCCGACAATGAAGCAGTGAGAGCGATCATTGACCTTAACGGCAGGTATGAACTGATCGAAAGGCTTGAAGAGGAATCAATCAAATTGCGGAGGAATTGAAGAAGATCTTACTGCTGGGCTCCGGAGAGCTGGGAAAAGAATTTGCAATTTCTGCCAAGCGTTACGGGCTTGAAGTTGTAGCCGTTGATTCATACGACAATGCTCCCGCCCAGCAGGTGACAGACAAGAGAGAGGTGATCAATATGCTTGACGGTGATGAACTCGACAGGGTAGTTGGCATCCATAACCCTGACATCATAGTTCCGGAAATTGAAGCAATAAGAACCGAGAAGCTGTATGACTATGAAAGGCGGGGAATACAAGTGGTTCCGAGCGCAAGAGCAGTGAACTTTACCATGAACCGCAAAGCGATCAGAGACCTTGCCGCACAGGAACTGGGTCTTACAACCGCAAAGTACAGATATGCCTCCACTCTCGAGCAGTTCCGCAACGCAGTGAATGAGATCGGAATACCGTGTGTTGTGAAACCGCTGATGTCTTCTTCGGGAAAAGGTCAAAGCACGGTGAAGTCAGAGGATGATATTGAGCGGGCATGGAATTTTGCATCGGAGAAAGGACGGGGCGGCATGAGTGAGGTGATAGTGGAGGAGTTCATAAATTTCCATTCAGAAATAACACTGCTTACACTCACACAGAAGAACGGCCGAACTCTGTTTTGTCCGCCGATTGGACACAGGCAGGAGCGGGGCGATTATCAGGAGAGTTGGCAGCCCTGCAATGCGGGCACAAAGCAGATCGCGAAGGCTCAGGACATTGCATCCAAAGTGACTGCGGCGCTGACGGGAGCAGGCATCTGGGGGGTTGAGTTTTTTCTTACTGCTGATGATGTCGTCTTCTCCGAACTTTCCCCAAGGCCTCATGATACGGGCATGGTGACACTTGCAGGAACTCAGAACTTCAATGAATTTGAACTTCATCTGCGCGCAATTCTCGGATTGCCTGTAAAAGAGATCACGTACATGAGGTCGGGCGCAAGCGCTGTAATACTGGCACAGCAGGAGATAGAAGGAGAGCCGGAATATTCAGGTCTTGAAGAAGCTCTGTCAGTCACCAATTCCGACGTGAGGATCTTCGGAAAGCCCGTCGTAAGACAATACAGAAGAATGGGAGTTGCACTCACCTGGGGAGAGCAGGTCTCCGAGATAGACGGACTTCGAGACCGCGCGAAGAAGATCGCATCCTGTATCAGAATCAGCTGAACAATAAATTTCCTATGAGCATTTCGATCTTAACAGCCTGGAGTGGTTCAATGATAACGCGCATTGGCAGATGAGGGAAGAAGCCAAGTCAGAACTTTTGAGCAGAACCGAAACTTCACTGGCCGATGGCACATTTGTAAAGATGACTTTCGGAAAGTACAGGGGCGGTGATGACGAATTCAAAGGCCTCACAGTCACGCTCGTTTCACTGAAGGAGGGCAACCGGCTTTCCTTCAGGTTCAGTTACAAAACGAAGGATGTTGTAAAGAATTATGAAATCCGCGAAGGGCTTGATATGATCCGCCGGATAACAGGAAATGACTTTCTTACTGCAAATCTCTTCACACTTACCAAAGACTATAGCCTGGACCACTCAAAGAAGCTCGTTCCCATTCTGCATGAAAGGAAACCGTCGTCTACAGAGTCAGCCACGATGCAGCACAACAAGGAGAAGGAGAGATATGTTGATCCTCAGGCCCGCTATTTTAATCTGCTCGGAATTACTTCCCCGGAAGGAAAGATCCATGCGGATAAGTACGGAAAGTTCAGGCAGGTTGACAGATTCATACGGACAGTTGACTCGCTGATCGGCGCACTCCCTGATTCTGAAGCAAAGAGCATCACGGCAACTGACCTTGGGTCAGGCAAGAGCTACATGACTTTCGCGCTGTATGACCATCTAACGAATAAGAGGGGCATGCAGGCCACCGTAACCGGGATTGAGCAGAGAAAGGAACTTGCGGAACTTTCCAACAGCATTGCCGGCAAGTGCGGTTATCAGGGACTGTTGTTCTCCGCCGGAGTGATCCCGGCTTCAGGAGGAGGTGACCTTGATATTGTTACAGCATTGCATGCGTGCGATACGGCAACTGATGACGCTATAGTATATGCGCTGAATTCAAATGCATCACTCATAATGCTTGCTCCGTGCTGTCAGAAGTATCTCCGGCACAGGTTGAAGATCCCGGATGACCTGAAGCCAATGCTCAGGCATCCGATTCACGAGGAGAGATTTTCGGTGATGCTGACCGATTCTCTCCGGGCACTTTTGCTTGGATATTTCGGCTATGATACGAAGGTCTTCGAGTTTGTATCCGATGAGCACACTGCTAGGAACACAATGATAACCGGAGTAAAAAAGGATATGCCTGAAAAGGCACGAAAACAAAGGCTTGAAGAGATAATTTCTCTCAAAGAAAAATTCAAGCTTGACGATTTTTATCTGGACAAAGCCCTAGGGATGTTTTCCGAATAAGATCAAGATTTGCATGCGGCCTAATGCGCCGGCAAATATTTGCCGGCTTGGAAAGTGCTGCAACATACGCAGGATCCGGTTTCAGAAGCAATCATTCATTCTGCATTACTGAATTTTCATTCAGCTCTTCAAGTCATATCTTTGCACTAAATCTCAAAACTCAAAATGCTAACACAAAAACTGCAGGACGCGCTCAACGAGCAGATCAACAGGGAGTTCTTTTCGGAGTATCTTTACCTTGCCATGTCTGCCTACTTCGAATCGGTCGAACTGGAAGGGTTCGCGAACTATTTCAACGTACAGGCTCAGGAGGAGCATTTTCACGCGATGAAGATGTTCAATTTTGTTCATGACAAGGGAGGAAGGGTCTATCTGAAAGCTCTGCCCGAACCGAAGAACGAATATCAGTCCGTGATCGGCACAATAGAGGAATCGCTTGAACATGAGAGGTTCATCACAGAAAGCATAAACAAGCTCATGGATGTTGCCATAAAGGAAAACGACCACTCGGTCATAAGTTTTCTCAAGTGGTATGTGGATGAACAGGTGGAGGAGGAGGCGACTCTGACGAAGCTGGTTGCGAAGATAAAAATGATTAACGGCGAGGGCCTCGGGCTTCTGACCATAGACAACGAACTGCTTTCGCGGAAGTTTGATCTGGCGGCGGAGAAAGCGGGCGCCTAGATTTTTTTTGCCCGGCACATGCTGACGGCATTATATAATGCCGTCAGCCCCCAGCCGCCTGTAATAATTTATCTGCCCAATGTGATAATTCATATGCGTTATCAGGTGAATCAGCAGATACGACGTCGAAACCTTCCCGAACGATTTCTCCAATGGATAGTCGCTCTTCAGATCTTCATCGGTGATGCCCGCCAGCGCTTCCGCAACTACACGCTTCGTGCTTTCAATGCTTGATATCAGCTCGCTCAGCGGAACATTCTTCGCCGAAAATTCGAGATCCCTGTTCCTTACATAACCCGTACCGCCAAGAACCGCGCCGATAAAATGATTGAGGTTTCCCGCTATGTGCTATGCAAGATTTCCCGCGGTATTGGAAATCCCTTTCCTTTCTTCCCAAAGCGATGCTTCGTCGGGAAACAGCTTCAGCTCTTCTTCGAGCCGGCCCAGTTCCCTCTGAATGAAACTGTTGAGAAGTTCACTGTACACTATTAATTCTCCTTCCTTTTGATCCGTTGGCTGTATGCGACGGATCAGGCTAGTTTATTTGATAATATCCTTTATAAATTTCAATTCGTATGCATTAATGCAATGAGACGGGAATTCTGCATCGGATGCATGCTAAGCGGACCGCCGGGTTTTTATCTAAAGTGCAACCGAATGTAATTCAGAATTTATCTTCAAAGCCCCTTTCGCTATTTTGTTAAAATTCAAAATCGCGATGGAACCCATACAGACGCCCGACTTAAGAAAACGATCGATGATGTTTGACAAAAGAAACTACTCGGACGAAACCCTCCTTGATCTTTACCGGTCAATTCTTCTACCGAGAATGATCGAAGAAAAGATGCTTCTCCTTCTGAGGAAAGGCAAGATCTCGAAATGGTTCTCCGGAATAGGACAGGAAGCAATCTCCGTTGGCGTTACAAAGGCACTTCAGCCTGACGAATATGTACTTCCCATGCACAGAAATCTCGGTGTCTTCACTTCGCGTGACATGCCGCTTGACAGGCTTTTTAAGCAACTTCAGGGAAAGTACAACGGCTATTCCAAAGGAAGGGAAAGATCCTTTCACTTCGGAAATAATGACCACCATATTGTAGGGATGATCTCACATCTCGGCCCGCAACTCGGCATTGCTGACGGCATTGGACTTGCTGACCTGTTGAAAAACGAAAAGAAAGTCACTGCGGTGTTTTCAGGTGACGGCGGAACAAGTGAAGGGGATTTTCACGAATCAATGAACGTCGCAGCCGTGTGGAGCCTCCCTGTGATCTTCATCATTGAAAATAACGGTTACGGTCTCTCCACTCCTCTCAATGAGCAATACAAGTGCGAGAATCTCACGGACAAGGCAATCGGATACGGAATAGAAGCTTTGCAGATTGACGGCAACAATATCCTCACGGTTTATGATACGGTCAAGACTTACGCGGAGTCCATTCGTCTTGCGCCGAGGCCGGTGATGATAGAGTGCATCACATTCCGTATGCGCGGGCATGAAGAAGCCTCCGGCACAAAGTATGTTCCTAAGGAACTCTTTGAAGAGTGGGGGAAGAAAGACCCTGTTGAGAACTTTGAATCATATCTTACGGAAGAGCTGATTCTCACTGATGACATTAAGAATGAGATCCGGAAGGAGTACAAGGAGAAGATAGACAAAGCGCTTGATGAGACGTTTGCAGAGCCGGAAGTTGTGCCTGTCACGGAGATCGAACTTCAGGATGTATATGCGCCGTACGTGCAAAGAGTAACAGAGCCAAAGACAAACAAGGTCTCGCCAAAGAGGTTCGTTGATGCCATTTCCGACGGACTCAGGCAGTCAATGCAGAGGTACAGCGAGCTTGTGATAATGGGACAGGACGTTGCGGAATACGGCGGAGTGTTCAAGGTCACGGAAAATTTCTATAAGGAATTTGGAAAGGAAAGAGTGCGGAACACACCGCTTTGTGAATCGGCTATAGTCGGAGCCGCTCTGGGACTGTCCATCAGAAAAATGAAAGCGGTCGTCGAGATGCAGTTTGCAGATTTTGTTACATGCGGCTTCAATCAGATCGTAAACAATCTCGCGAAGATATACTACCGGTGGGGACAGAATGCCGATGTTGTGGTGAGAATGCCGTGCGGCGCAGGTGTGGGTGCGGGCCCTTTTCACTCACAGTCAAACGAAGCGTGGTTCTTTCATGTGCCGGGGCTAAAGATCTTTTACCCTTCAAATCCATATGATGCAAAGGGACTGATCACGGCGGCTATTGAGGACCCTAACCCTGTCATGTACTTTGAGCACAAGGCCCTTTACAGAAGCATAACCGAAGATGTTCCCGATGACTATTACACAATTGAGTCAGGCAAGGCGAGGATCGTTGCCGAAGGCGGTGATGCAACAGTGGTCTCTTACGGAATGGGCGTTCATTGGGCAAAGAAGGCGATCGGGGAATTGAGCGGTGCGGATGTTGAGCTCATTGACCTCAGGACATTACTGCCGTGGGATAGGGATACTGTGGTTTCAAGTGTGAAAAAGACCGGCAAACTGCTTGTGCTTCACGAAGACACCGTCACAGGCGGAATTGGCGCGGAGATCTCCGCGTATGTTACAGAACATTGTTTTGAATATCTTGATGCGCCTGTCGTACGCTGCGGAAGCCTTGATACACCCGTTCCGTTTGCCGTTACTCTGGAAGAGAACTTCTTCCGGAAAGATGCCTTTGAGGAGAAACTGAGAAGACTTATTGAATACTGAACGAAACCGGACTTCACCGAAATCCGCAATCAGCCATGTACTTGAGACGGAAGCGATGTTCAGTTGCTCCGGCATTGATTTGTCTTCTGCTTTGCCGTTCCCTCTGATCCACTTATTGTCTGCTTTCTGAATATGCGGAATTCATTACTGCTCACTACCCTGATTGCAGCCTCAGCATTTCTTTTTCTTATTTACCCCTCATATGTTTTGCCTCAGGAAAAAGGCGTGGTATCAGGTGTTGTGCTTGATGCGGAAACGCTGAGCCCGGTTGAAGATGCAAGGGTTGAACTGCTGGGAAACGGAATTGAAATGAACACAGACTCAGCCGGGAGGTTCAGCTTTTCAGAACTTCATTATGACAGTTACGGGGTCAAGATCAGCCGCGCGGGCTATGAAGCGCAGATCAAATCTGATCTTGTTCTGTATGCCAGCAAACCCCTGGAGCTCAGGATCCTTCTTCAGCCAAGAGGAATAACAACGGGGCTGATAGATGTGTCAGCAAATTTCTTTCAGAGAAGTTCAGATGTGAACATAAGCTCAATGAATCTGGACTTTGAAGAGATCAGAAGGGCGCCCGGCGCTACGGAGGATATTTCGCGCATGCTGCAGTCCGCTCCGGGTGTGGCAATAGGAAATGATCAGCGCAACGACATAATTGTCCGGGGCGGTTCACCTGCAGAAAATCTAATTCTCATTGACGGCGTCGAAGTGCCGAACATTAACCACTTCGGAAGCGACGGCTCAACAAGCGGAGCGATCGGATTCATTAACACAAAATTCATCTACGAAACAAATCTCCTTACCGGCGGCTTTCCTGTTCTCTACGGCGATAAGCTATCCGGCGTGGTTGACATCAGCTTTCGAGACGGCAGTAAGAAGAATTTCTTCGGTGATATAAATCTTTCCATTGCAGGATTCGGAGGATTGTTCGAAGGGCCGATAACAGAGAACGGCTCGTATCTCGTCTCCGTCAGAAGAAGTTATCTCGAACTGCTTAAGAATTCGATCAGGCTCACTTCTGTCCCAAACTACTGGGATCTGAATCTGAAGACGACTTACAGTTTCAGTCCCACAGACAAGGTAAGCCTTATCGGTCTGCTCGGGCTTGACAAGATAGATTTTTCCGGAGAATCCGCCGAGAACAACCCCTACGGAAACTCGCTCAACAATCAGAACACACTTGCGACGGGCGTCAATTACACAAAACTTCTCCGCAAGGGCTATTGGGAGAATGTGATCTCCGATGCATACGCAGACACCTATGTGAAGCAGATAGACAGCAGGACGGCGAATCCGAATTTCATTTATGATGCAAGCAACAACGAAGTGATCTACCGTTCGAACCTTAACTACGCGCTTTCCAGAACTGTAACGTTAAATGCTGGCGTGGGAGGAAAGTTTGCGTCAATAAACAGTTCAATGTTCCTCAAGGGCGATACAAACGCTGCGGGATACTATTACGATACGATCAACTCTGTTTCTGAATTCAATACATATAAGCTCTTCGGCCATGCAAACGTGACCGGCAAACTGCTGAATGACAGGCTTACGGTAAATGCCGGTGCGAGGGTCGACTACTTCGAGTACATTGACCTTAAGACATATTTTTCTCCAAGAGCGGGATTGTCTTACAAAATGACTCCTGTTACACAATTCAATCTCGCCGGCGGAATTTACTTTCAGTCGCCCGAGTACATCTGGCTCAGCGCCGATCCGAGGAATAAGGCCCTGAACTCCATAAGATGCTCTCACTTCATTGCAGGCCTTGAACATTATTTCATGGCTGATCTTAAGGCATCTGTTGAGTTTTATTACAAGGAGTATAAAGACTATGCGGTATGGAAAGACATTCCCACTTACATTCTTGTTGACGGCGGCACGGATTTCGGTCCGAACATTGTCGGCGAAGCGGTAAGCGCCGGCAAAGGCATCGTGAGAGGCATTGACTTCAGCATTCATAAAAAGCTCTCCGGTTACGGACTGTACGGGCTGTTCAACTATTCATTCATTCATTCGGGATTCAGCGCATTGGCAGGAGGAGTGAAGCCCGGTGCTTTTGATCCGGGTCATGTGCTAACGCTCATCGCCGGCTATCAGCTGAGGAACGGCTGGCT
>JRYG01001553.1_pt1 | contig 15618 bp, 9 predicted proteins | sample 235341 | NCBI WGS metagenome assembly JRYG01 (sample SAMN03074218, study PRJNA261478) | activated sludge metagenome | biome: Wastewater Treatment Plant; feature: Wastewater; material: Activated sludge; isolation source: activated biomass of a wastewater treatment plant treating hydrocarbon... ... | reverse complement strand
CTCCAAGTATACTCACTGGCAGCCCTGTTGCCGGATCGCGGGTTATTCGGGCGTTTTGTAGCTGCCCGGTTGTAGTTTTGAGGGGGCTGGCTTTGGGGGTAAATGAGGGTACAAATGGGGCGTCGGCAGTCGGCACAACGGGTTTGATGGGAGAAATACTGATCTTATTGATATCGCGGTGAAAAGGTTGGGCGGGCTTGGGCAGATTCGGCTTCAATTGCGCCTGAGCTTGCCATACGAGTAGCAAGCAGAAAGCTATAAACAGGGATGTTTTTTTCATTGCTGCAAATCGATTTTTGATGAAGATTCAAAATTAATAAAAAAATACAGGCATTTCAAAAACGCCTTTTACCCCCCAAAGACTTGAATTGGTAGGAATTATTTTGAAAATCAGTAAATTCAGCCACACATTTGCATGAATAAAAAAGAACTGCCCATGAATTCTCGACTCAATCCTACCGATCGCACCAAACCGACGCGACTGCCCAACCGCGTGGGTTACGACCTGGAGTTAATCTATGAAATCCTCGACGAGGGGCTGTATTGCAACGTGGCTTATGTGCTGGAGGGCCGACCGTTTATGTTGCCCACCGGTTATTGCCGCATCGGCAATATGCTTTATCTGCATGGTTCAGTGGGTAGTCATATGATTCGCAGTATTCAGCACGGGGCCGATTTGTGCATCAGCGTAACACTGGTAGATGGACTTGTTTTTGCTCGTTCGGCTTTTCACCATTCCATCAATTACCGGTCTGTTGTTCTTTTTGGACAGCCTTTTTTAGTAGAAAATGAGGCGGAGAAAATGAGGGTCCTGGAGCAATTGACGGAGCATTTCGCCGTTGGCCGCTGGAACGATGTGAGGCAGCCTTCGCCATCCGAACTCAAAAGAACCGCCGTACTTGGCATTCGCATTGATGAGGCTAGCGCCAAAATGCGCAGCGGCCCGCCCAAAGATGAAGAAGAAGACGCCAACTGGCCGGGTTGGTCGGGGGTATTGCCGATACAATATGCCGCCGGCGCCCCGGAAGAACGCGAAGATGCGGTACCCGGGCTGACAGTACCCGGTTATCTGCTCAATTATTCGCGAAAGAAACAGCATTAATACAATCACACGTTTACCAAACCTTTCCGGTTTAGTAAACGTGTGTAAACAATTCTATACTATCGGCTTATCACCAGCCTGCGGCCGGCGTTTCGTTCTCCGTTTTTCACCTGTACCATATAAACGCCCGATACCAGGTCGTCTATTGCAATACGGGTCATCGTGGCCTCGGCGGTAAATTGCTGCGTCAAACGTTTTACCAGTTGGCCGTTGATATCGAAGATGACAATTTCGGTAGGCGTCTCGCTTGCCGACAGGATATCGATCATCACTTCGGTAGCGGCAGGGTTGGGGAACATCACAAAGCTGGGAATTTCATCCGTTTGAATGTTGTCCAGTCCGCCATCTTCTCTCAACGGCGAACCGCTAATGGTGGCGGTAAGGTCATAGCAATCGTTGGGGTCAGCGGCGCCGCCGTTGCCAAAAACATGGATATAGTAGGAGCGCACGGTTCCGACATTATATGTAATCGACTCGTTGGCCGTACCCGGGTTAGTTGATTCACCGACGAGGCTGAGCGATTGATAAAGCCGTATATCATAGTTGGCAGGCAGGCTGGTCAGGTCAACTTTGATGTAGGGCTGAGCCGATGTATTGTTAAACCTGAACCAGTCATTGTCTCCGGTTGAGCTGATAGCCGCCGAAATGGTTTGATTTACCTGGATGCCGGTCGCTGCAAATTGAATTTCGTTGGGCTCGTAAATATCGTTGCAGGTTCCGCCGCCGCCGGCAGAGGTGGTAAAGGTAGCCACTGCCGAATAAGCGCCCAGTGTGCCGTTGCAGTTGGCCTGTACCTGGAATTCGTAGTTGGTGGAAGCAGTCAAACCCGTTGCATTGTAGGAGTTGACGGGCGAAGTCATGGTTGTCCATGTAGAAGTACCCGCCGGTCGATACTGTACGTTGTATGAAGTGGCGCCCGCAACAGCCGACCAGTTGAGGGTAGCGCTGTTGGATGTGATGTTCGTGGTATTCAGACCGCCCGGCGTGCCGCAGCTCGGGGCCGGGTTATTGGTAGTAAAGCTCGCAATTGCCGAATAAGCGCTCAGCGTACCATTGCAATTGGCTTGTACCTGGTATTCATAAGTAGATGCCGGTGAAAGCCCTGTGGCATTATACGAATTGGCGGCCGAAGTCATGGTAGTCCAGGTTGCTGTTCCGAAAAGGCGGTACTGTACATTGTAAGAAGTAGCGCCCGCCACCGCAGCCCAGTTAAGCGTGGCGCTGTTGGTAGTCACATTGGTAGCGCTCAGGCTGCCCGGCGTGCCGCAACTGGCGCCGCCGCCGAGGGTAGAAAAGGTGGCGATGGTAGAATACGAGCTGGTACTGTTTTTGCAGAGCGTTTGCACGCGGAATTCATAGTTTGAAGAAGCGGTCAAGCCAGTTAACAGGTATGTATTGACGAATACGTTGATGGTCGTCCAGTTAGCAGAGCCGACCAGCCTGTACTGCAAATTATAACTACTGGCGCCGTTTACAAATGCCCAACTTAACGTAGCACTGTTTTGGGTAATACCGGTGGCGCTTAATCCGGTTGGGATTCCACAACCCGAGCTGTCTGTGCTGGTTGTGAAGGCGCTATTGGTTGAATAAGCGCTTAAAGTCCCGTTGCAGTTGGCCTGCACCTGAAATTCATAAGTAGTGGAAGACGCGAGCCCTGTCAAATTATAGGTTGTAGCAGCAGTAGAAACGGTCGTCCAGGTGCTTGTACCGGTGGGCCTGTACTGAATATTATAGGACGTAGCGCCCGATACCGCCGACCAGTTCAAGGTTGCGCTTGTAGCAGTGATATTGGTGGTAAATAACCCGCTCGGTGTGCCGCAACTGGGCGCCGGGGTACTGGTGGTAAAGTTGGCGATTGCAGAAAAGGCGCCCAGCGTTTCGTTGCAGTTAGCTTGTACCTGGTATTGGTAAGTAGTGGAGGCTGCCAGACCGGTCAGGTTATAAGTCGTTGAAGCTGTAGAAACTGTTGACCAGGTAGTAGCGCCCGTTGGACGGTATTGCAGTATATAGGAAGTAGCGCCGCTTACTGCCGTCCAACTAATGGTTGCGCTGCCGGTAGTGATATTTGAAGCAGCGAGCCCGGCAGGCGTGCCGCATGCAACGGCGTCAGGCGGTACACAACCGTTGGAGGTCGTGATGCTGAAGCGGGGACCCCCGGGAGCAAAAACGGCCTGCATGCGGTTTTTTTGTCCAAAAGTGAACATATACATACAGGCGTCGTAGGTATAATCCATGTAGTTCATGGTCATTTCAACCGGCGTACCTGTGCAGGTGCTGTAATGCGGATAGCTTGGGCAACCGCCGTTGGAAGCGTTGTGCACCGGCGTGTCGGAAACGAAGTCATTACCGCAGGTGGCATCGCCCCAAATGTGGCGAAGGTTGAGCCAGTGGCCTACTTCGTGGGTGGCCGTTCGGCCCAGGTGGTAAGGCGAAGTAGCCGTGCCGGTAGTGCCGAAATACCTGTAATCAACCACGATACCGTCAGTAGAGGCAGGCCCGCCGGGGAATTGCGCATAACCCAACACGCCGCCGCCGATATTGCATACCCAGATGTTGAGGTATTTGGTGGCATCCCAGGGGGCCACGCCGCCTTGTGAAGGGTTTTTCACCGCATTGCTGGTACCCCAACTCGTGCGATTGTAATATTTGCGCGTGATGCCGGTGGTGGCATTGCCGTTGGGATCGCGTTGGGCCATGCAGAACTGGATCTCTGAGTCGGCGGCCAGGCCGGCAAATAAAGGCGGCGTATTGGCCACATCGGCGTTGAGCTTGCGAAAGTCGTTGTTCAGCACCGCAATTTGCGATAATATCTGCGCGTCGCTGATGTTTTCCGTGGTGGTGCGATAAACAACATGCACAACTACCGGAATTGTGACTACGTCTCTGCTTTCCAGGAAGCTATTTGACAGAAAGTTGTTGGTGTGTTGTTCGATGGCCTCCATTTGTTGCTGCATGCCGGGATTTTCCTGCATGAGTTGTTCGAGTACTTCCATCGATGCGCAATTGCGCTGTTGAGCATTTATTATATTAACTGCCAAAAGTGCAAACAAAGAGAAAAGAAAAAAGTGTTTCATCACGACAATGCTGTTTTTGTGAAAATTCATTTTGATGTCCAAATATACCAGGACGTTTTCGCTTTCTCAGGTACTTTTTTTGGCGTGAGGGTTGCAAATAGTAATTTTTTTAGCATAAAAAAATTATCAAGCGCTCATTGCAGCCGTCAGATAAGTTGCTGCGCTATCGCCCGTTCTTCTGCTTCGCTATAACGCTGGAAAAGAAAAACGGGTACCTGAGGAGTCTGGCGGATGAGCCTGGCTACCCGCTTCGCTTTTCGGCGGTGGGTGACATCGTGAATAAAGACGGCCAGGATACGCCGGGGATAGGCCCGGGCGATAGACAGATAGATGTCGGTGTCTTTTTCACCGCTGTCGCCTACCAGGATAAAGGGCAGGGTAGGGTAGGTATCGAGTATATGCGATATCTGCCGGTATTTGTGGCCGGGTCTGTCCCTGCGGTCACTGATGCCGAAATCGCGCAGCAGGATGGGGCCTTTGGGCAACCTGTTGAGGTGCAAAAACTCGTCGAGCAGGTCGTAGATATTCCAGGGGCTGTTGGAAACATAAAAAAACGGATTGTTGTCGTTGCCGGAGCGGCCTTTTTGCAGAGCGTTAAAAAATCGGTCCACATCGCGGAAAGCCCGCCGCTTGCTGGCATTTTTCAGGATGGTGAGGTACAGCATCTGGAGTTTCAGCAGTGAAGTGACGCCGGTTTGAATTACGGTATCGTCGAGGTCGCTGATGACGCCAAAAGAGGCTTCAGCCGGCAGAAGTAATTCGGAATGAATACGCACGTCTACTTCCTGCCAGGGCGTACGGGTGAGGCGTACCTCGTAGCTATGCCAGCCTGCGGCGTCGGGGGGCAGTGGGTTGGGAAGTTTACTCGAAACGTGGTAATAGCCTTCGTCGTCGGTGGTCAATTCAAAAACATTATCGCCTATTCGGATGACCACCTGGGCATCGGTTATTTCGTTGCTGTTGAAGCGTTTGGCCGTATTGATGAAATTTTTCCAGGAACTATCGGCTTCTTCACTGCGGATGAATTTGTCTTGAAGCACTCGCCCGGTAATAGAAACATAGCCGGCATTGCCGAAGCCTTTGTAATCGGCGATGACAAGCGGCGTATGGGGGCCCATGCCCAAAATAGCGCTGAACCTGAAACGGAGCAGGTCGATCAGGTAACCGATCGCTCTGATGCTATATAGCAAGCGTCGTTTCCAGGAGGCCATAGCGGAAGTTGTGCTATTCGAATAGAGCGTCTACAAATGCTTTTTTGTTGAATATCTGCAACTTATCAATAGCTTCGCCAACGCCGATGTATTTAATGGGAATTTTAAACTGATCGGAAATGCCAATAGCTACGCCGCCTTTTGCCGAACCGTCGAGTTTGGTGAGGGCCAGTGCCGATACTTCAGTGGCGTCGGTAAAATGTTTGGCTTGTTCGATGGCATTTTGGCCCGTAGTTGCGTCTAACACGAGTAAAACTTCATGGGGCGCGCCTTCCAGGCTTTTGCTGATAGAGCGTTTGATTTTGCCCAATTCCTGCATCAGGTTGATCTTGGTGTGAAGGCGACCTGCAGTGTCTATGATGGCCACGTCGCATTTGTTTTGCAGGGCATACTGCACCGTTTCATAGGCTACGGCGGCGGGGTCGGCCTGCATGCCTTTGCTGAAAAAATCACAGCCGACGCGGTCGGCCCATATTTTCAACTGATCTACGGCTGCGGCGCGGAAAGTATCGCCGGCGCCCATCACTACGCGCAGCCCCTGTTGCTTGTATTGCCAGGCCAGCTTGCCGATAGTGGTTGTTTTACCAACGCCGTTGACGCCAACCACCATAATGATGTGCGGCCTGGGAACCGCCGGAATGGCGTAGTCTTCGAGGTCTTCGATATTGTTTTCCGCCAGCAGGTTGACAATCTCTCCCCGGAGCATGGCGTTGAGTTCTTCCGTGCCGAGGTATTTATCAGCGGCTACCCGGGCTTCAATGCGCTCAATAATTTTTACGGTAGTATCCAGCCCCACATCGGAGGAAATCAGGATTTGCTCCAGTTCGTCGAGCACTTCCTCATCTACCGTCGACCTGCCCGCAATGGCCTTGGTCAGTTTGCCGATAAATGTGGTCTTGGTCTTTTCTATGCCTTTGTCGAGGTCCGCTTTTTTATCGCGGTTGAAAAATTTATCGAAGAAGCCCATGATGAGGATGGTGGGGTGTGATAAAATAAACAAAGAGGCACTCCTTTGGAAGCGCCTCTTTGTTCATGAGAAATATCATAAAAGCGAGCCGGAATTACTTCTTGCCGCTCAGAAATTCGTTCACCTTGTCTTTGTGAATCATCACCTCTTTGTAGGTGTACTTGCCGGTTTTGGGGTTTTTGACACTTTGTACGATCTTGACAAAGTCGCGACCCGAACCTGCATTGGCGGAGCGCTGTGCAACCCTGGCGTTTTTAGAAACCTTTGCCATAGCGTATGTTTTTTATTATTGTTAGCAATTGTATACCTTACATACAACAACGAAACGCATTATTTGATTTCGCGGTGTACGGTTTTTTTCTTCAGAATAGGATTGTATTTCAACAACTCCAGACGATCCGGCGTGTTTTTCCTGTTCTTTTGCGTGATATAGCGCGAGGTACCCGGCATACCGCTTTTCTTGTGCTCGGTGCATTCCAGTATGATCTGCAAGCGGTTGCCTTTACTTTTCTTGGCCATTGTGCTTCAATTAGTAGTTGTAAGTTTTACAAATCAACGCCCGTATTCACTCCTTTGCGCTCCAGCTTCTTAACATAAGCATACAAGCCCAATTTGTTGATGGTGCGAATGGCGCTGGCCGATACTTTGAGCGAAACCCATTCGCCCGTTTCCGGCACATAAAATTTCTTCGTCTGCAAGTTGGGCAAAAAGCGACGCTTGGTCTTGCGATTAGAGTGCGACACCTTGTTGCCCGAAACCGGACGTTTTCCCGTCAGTTGACAAACTTTTGACATGATCGTTTTCGCTTGTACGATAGTAATTCAGAGTGACTCCGGGAGGACTCGAACCTCCAACCTTCTGATCCGTAGTCAGATGCTCTATCCATTAAGCTACGGAGCCATTTTTCTCAAATGCGGATGCAAAGATATGGGTATATTTAGTAAAATAAAAACAATTTTGAAAAAAAAGTTCCTAGGTTGTAGGTTCTAGGTTATTAAAAGACTTACAACCTACAACCTACAACCTACAACCTACAACCTACAACTTTACAACCTACCCCTTCACCACCCGTTTCGTCTTCTGCCGGCCCTGTAATTGCAGGCGGTAGAAATACGTACCAGTGGGGAGGCCGTGCATATCGACCTGTATAGTATGATCGCCGGCCTGAAAGCGCTGATTGGTGATCACCTTGATTTCATTGCCGATAGCGTCAAAGAGGCTAAGTTTTACCCACTCGTTGGCCGAAGTGAAACTGATGGTTGTCCAGTTGCGGCAGGGATTGGGATAAGCGCCGAGTTGAACGGCCTCGTCTTTGGGATCGGGCCTGGTAGAGGTGACCGAGCAATTGACCAGCAGCGGCAGGTATTGGAAGTCGTTGTAGAGCAACGAGCGCACGTTGTCTTCGCTTACGCCAAACCAATCCATGAGCAGAGAACCGTATACGTCGCGGAAATCGTGTTGCATCGGCACGCCCTCGTCAATACTTACGTCGGTGGAAATTTCGGGGTTGTCGCCCAAAATTGCGGGATTGACGCAAGAGCCGAAAAGCATCAGCGGCGCCGCCGTGCCGTGGTCGGTGCCGCGGCTGTCATTGGAGCGGATACGCCGGCCGAACTCCGAGAAGGTCATACATACCACGCGTTGTTCCAGCCCCAGCATCTGCAAATCGCTCTGGAACGCCGCAACGGCATCCGACAACTGCTGGAGCAGTTCTGCGTGGTCGCCCGCGGTAACGTCGTTGAGGTCTACCTGATTGGCATGGGTATCAAAGCCGCCGAGGCTTACAACGTATACTTTGGTTTGCAATCCGCCCGACATCAGCAGGGCCACGTTTTTGAGTTGGGTAGCCAGCCTGTTGCCTTCGGGGTAAGCGGCCATACTGGCGCCGTTTTGAGCGGCATCGGTAATGACGTCGCCGTATTCGTTGGCCTGACTGATCGACAGGCGCAGGAATGCCAACTCTTCGCCGTATGGCGTATTGGGTAAATCGCTGGGACTACCTTCGGTAAGCGGCGCCAGAGAGAAGGGGTCGTTGAGTGTAAGGCTAAAATTGGTGGCCGTACCCTGGCAGGTTTCCGATACGATAGTGCCCATAGTAATGGCAAACGGGTCGGGATATTCGCTGTTGGGGTAATCGTTGGGATATGAGGGATAGAGGCTTTCAAAATAGCGCCCCAGCCAGCCCGTGGTCCATACTTCCTCTGCCGGCGAACCGCTGGTCCATATATCGCTAGAGCGAAAGTGCGAGCGGTTTTGGTTGGGATAACCCACGCTTTGCACAAGACCCATCTTGCCGTTGTCGTAGAGATTGCGGATGCCCGTCATGGCCGGGTGAAGGCCTACCGTATCTTCAATAGCGAGGATACTGTTTTCGGGCAGTATAATATTGCTGCGCACATTGGCCAGGTTGTCGTATTGATCAAGGGGCACCACCATATTGAGGCCGTCGTTGCCGCCGTTGAGTTGGATGAGCACCAGTACCCTGTCGGATTCGGGGCTAACGATGCTTGAGAGGAATGAACGCGGCATTGCCGATACCCGCATGCCGTTGAGCAGGAGCGGAACGCTTACCGCTGTGCCTGCCGCTTTTATAAATTGTCTTCTTTTCATGATTTGCAATTTTTTATACCAACAATTAGCTCAGATAAAATTCGGGCATGCTGAGCATGACCTGCAGCAGGCTTCTGAGTTTGACTTCCACGGCGTCTGCATAGACGGGATCGTTGGGATTGGCCTCGTAAGCCGCATATTCCGACGTCCACACATAATCGGGCAAGCCGGGCAGTAAAACTTCTTTGAGCGCCGCCTTCTGGCTGTCGGTAATAGGTTGCGGGAACAGGAGTTGTGCAAATCCTTCAATTACCGCATTGGGTTCGTAGGGATCGGGTAGCAGGGTTATGGCAATCAACGGGTCGATGCGCGCGCGCAACTGGCCTTGGCCTACGCCGTCGCCGGTGAGCAAATTGGTATATCCCATTCGCGTTTGCAGGGTGGTGGCATTAATCCAGCTTCTATAAAACAGGGGCTCTTGGTAGTATGCCTTCCAACCTGCCACGCTGGGCGGGTTGAAATACTCCATGTCCATTGGAATAATAGCCTGGAAAATGCGAAAATGCAGGGTATAGCGCTGTGCAAGCGTTGCAGGGAAGGGAACCGCCAGTTGTTTGAGCGCTGAAATACTGAAATCGAGCGGGTTTTTGATCATGGGGCCCACGTTGAGTATATCGTAGAAGTGGGCGCTGCCCAACAGGGCTTCCAATGCCGGCTTGATTTCGTAATTGTTATCGATGAGTATTTGCGCCATGGGTTGAATAACATTGGCCTCGGCGTTGTCATCGATCACATAATAAACGAACCAGCGGTACAATTTGCGGCAGATGAAGCGGGCAACCTCATCTTTTTCAAAAATAATATCAATCAAATGGGCGTATTCCTGGTTGCCCATGTTGCTGATCGTAATATTGTCAAAACGATGCGAAAGCTCCTTGACTCCGGTATCGTGCTGCCCTGCCAGGAAAATAGAGGTCACTGCCTGATCGGGGTTAGTGGTATTAAACCCGCGGTCGCGCCAGCCGGTGAGCACCCTGGCCATTTGTACTACATCCTGTTCGGTATAATTGGTATAATCGCCGGGGCCGACCTGCGGGCCTTTGCCGATTGTAAACAATTCGAGCAGTTCGCGGGCGTAGTTTTCATTAGGGGCTACGTTTGTATTTTGATTGCCGTTGAGGAAGCGCAACATGGCCGGGTCGATCGTAATTTGCTTGATCAATTCGCGGAAGTTGCCCCAGGCAAAAGAGCGCAGCAGGCTGATATGTTTGTAATTAAATTTGGGGTCATTGACATTGCTGACGGCAAAATGATTATGCCAAAACAAAGTCATTTTTTCGCGCAGGCTGACGCCCTCCGTGCGGAGCAACTCCATGGTCCAGGCGCGAATACTCTGGGCGCGGTAGGGGGTCAGGTTGACATCGGTAGAGTAGGGGGCGTTGATCCAGGTTTCCCCTACGGGTACATTGGGGTCGTTGGCAAAACTGGGATTGACAGGCGGCGCCGGCTGGGGTTGGTCGGCAAATAGTTGGGCAAGCGTTGGGTATAACCCCTGGCTGTAGGCTTGTTCTATCTGTGTGCGGCTGGGGCCGAACATACTGCGTCGCAACAGGTGGGCGGCTTCGTCGTACCCCCAGGGGCCTGCATAGGGTTCCAGGCCGGATGTTAATCCAAGCGAAGGCTTCAACGCCGAAGTGTGCTGCCCCGCTTTGAGGTTGGCCCTGGAGCCTTTGGCGCCGAACAAAGCGGCTAGCGTAGCTCTTCTGTCCATATAATATGAGTTTTAGAGAAAAAATATGATGTATTACGCAACCTTTAGACTTTGGGTTTCGTATGAGGTTTAATTGGTTTATTAAAAAAGGTGACAAGGTGACAAGGTGACATGGTGACATGGTGACAAGGTTACAGGGTGACAGGGTTACAGGGTTACAAGGTTACAAGGTTACAAGGTTACATGGTTACATGGTTACATGGTTACATGGTTACACCAATTATTTCGGAACCTATTTTTGTTGTTAAATAAAAAATGTGTTTATTTGCATCATCGTAGGTAAATTAAGCCTGCTATAAGAGAACTTTTTCAGCCCCACCGTTCTCCGTGTGAGAGCACTTGTGTTCTCTTCTTTTTTACCCTTCATTCGTATCAGGACATCCTCCGGCAAAGCGGGAGGCAAGCCACACTTTTCCGGAGTATTTAGCAATCGCGCCATGTGAGAGGCGCAAAGAATTTTTTTTGTACAACAAATTATACATCCATCATGTGTAAAACTCTACACTTGACAGTTGCCGCCTTTAAACGGGCTGGACGGCTATTGTCTTTCATCATCCCTATGCTGCTTGCTGTGCAAAGTTATGCCATGCTGAGTGTGTCTTTCAGTGTGACGCAACCAGTTTGTTACGGCCTGCCGAACGGCAGCGTTACCGCTACGGCCAGTGGAGGCGTGGCGCCCTATGTATATGTTTGGAATACCGGCGTGGTGGGACCCACCCTGTCGGGCATTACTGCCGGCACGTATAGCGTGACGGTTACCGATGCTACCAGCGCTTCGATTGTCCAGAGCGTGGTGGTCAATCAGCCGCCTTTGGTGGTTATCGATTTTGTTGTGAATCAGTGTACCTTCCCATTTACGCTTACGGCTGTGGGCGGAGGAGGCGTGCCGCCCTACGGTTATTACTGGAACACGGGGCAAACGACGCCTACCCTCACCAATATTCCCAACGGGACGTATTGCGTTACGGTGACCGATAACCAAAACTGCGGCGCCGTTGAATGTATCACGCTGACGTATACGCCGTTTAACCTTAATGTTTCGGCTACCGGCATTACTTGTCCGGGAGTGAATAACGGAACGGTTTCTGCTACTGCTACCGGCGGTGTGCCCCCTTATTCTTACTTGTGGAGCAACGGCGCTACCACCGCAACGCAAAACAACCTGGCCCCGGGAACCTACACGGTGACTGTCACCGATACCCAGGGTTGTACGCGAACGGCCTCGGCGACTGTGGCCAATAAACCGCCTATTGTGATTAATGTAGCTGCGACTCAACCTACCTGTACAGGGTATACCAACGGCAGCCTCAGCGCTACGGTCACAGGCGGCACCGGCCCCTATACCTACCTTTGGAGCACTGGCCAAACCACGGCTACAATCAACAACCTGCCTGCAGGCGTTTATACGCTGGTGGTCACCGATGCAAATGGTTGTACCAAATCGACGGCGATAAGCCTGCAACCTTATTCTAATCTCACCGTAGGCGCCCTGGGTACGCCCGAATCTTGCCCCGGCTATAACAACGGTTTTCTTACTGCATCTGCCAGCAATGGTATACAGCCATACACCTATTTGTGGAGTAATGGCAGCACTTTGCAAAACCAGATGAACATAGCGCCGGGTACTTATACAGTAACCGTGACCGATGCAGTGGGTTGCTCCGGAACGGCTACAGCTACCGTAGCGCCGGCGCCGGCGTTCCAAATCAGTGTAACGAGAACAAATGTCACTACCTGCGGCGCTTCCAACGGCACCGCTACTGCCAATATCATCAGCGGTGTAGGGCCGTTTACCTATGCCTGGAGCAATGGCGGCAATACGGCTACTATTACCGGACTCGTAGCCGGCACTTACAGCGTTACAGTCACCAACGGCGCCGGATGCCCGGCTACGGGTTCGGTGACCGTCACCGCTCCACCGCCCGTTTTTGTGACTATTAACGCTACGCCGCTGGTTTGTGTGGGCGCCGCCACAGGCACTGCAACAGCCGTAGTGACGGGGGGCACAGCGCCGTTTTCATTCCTTTGGAATACTGGCGCTACCACGCAAACAATCACCGGCCTGGCGCCGGGGGTATATTCCGTAACCGTAACGGATGCCGTAGGTTGCCAGGATGACGCCACTACGGTTATCGCCGCTGCTCCAGCCGTTATTGTCAATATTGCAGGCACCAGCATTGTATGCGGCCCGGGCAATACTGGTTCTGCATCTGCCCTGGTGAATGGCGGCACACCGCCGTTTACCTATTTGTGGAGCACCGGCGCTACTACGGTTGGCGTAACCGGACTTGTAGAAGGTACTTATTCGGTGACCGTCACCGACGCTAACGGCTGTTCCGGCCAGGACGACTTTTTTATCGATGTGGTCGATAACCTCGCTGTTAATATCATTAAGCAAAATGTATTATGTTTTGGCGGTAATACTGGATCAGCCGTGGCATCCGGTTCGGGAGGCACAGCGCCATATTCTTTTGTATGGAGTACAGGCTCTACCAATGCGGCTATCAGCAATCTTACAATTGGAACTTATTCCGTGACCGTCACTGATGCCAATGGCTGTACGGCTACCAGCACAACGACGATCACGCAGCCGCCGGTACTAAACGTTACGCTCAACGCCACTGCACTGGTTTGCCCCGGGGCCAATAACGGCTCTGCAACGGCTACGGCGACAGGCGGTACGCAGCCTTATTCATATGCCTGGAGCAACGGCGGCAGCGGCAGTTCTGCAAACAACCTTGGTGCGGGCGTCGTTACTGTGACCGTCACCGACGCCAACGGCTGTACCAAAACCGCCAGCGCAACGATTAATCAAGCGCCCCCGGTTGAAGTAGAAATCGAAACCAATTCGGTATTCTGCGGACCGGAAGATAGCGGTGAGGCTACTGTAGTCGTCAACAGCGGCGTCCCCCCCTTCAGCTACACCTGGAGCAATGGCAGCACGGCAGAATCGATTGAAAATGTGGGTGATGGAACTTACAGTGTCACTGTTGTTGACGCCAACGGCTGTTCGGATGTTGCAGAAGTGGATATTAATATTGTTAGCGATTTTTCACTCAGCGTTATTCCACGCAATCTGCTCTGCAACGGCGATAATTCAGGCGGAATTCTCATCATTCCCGCAGGCGGTACGCCGCCATATTCCTTCCAGTGGAGTACCGGCTTTACCGGCAACGAGTTATCGGATATTCCCGCTGGTACCTATAGCGTTACTGTTACGGAAACCAACGGATGTACGCTTACAGAAACTATCACCATTACCCAGCCTCCTGTGTTGATGGCCTCAGCCAACGGCGTTAACGTCAATTGCTTTGGCGGAAGCAACGGTATGGCCACTGTAATGGGTTTTGGCGGCACCCCGCCTTATAGCGTGATGTGGAGCAACGGCCAAACAACTGCTACGGCTACCAACCTGTCGGTAGGCACTTACTCCGTTACCCTCACCGATGCCAATTTCTGTACCGCAACTACCAGTGTGACTATCACTCAACCGCCAACGCTGAATATCACAGTAACAACTTCCACTATCGATTGTTTCGGCGCAAGTTCGGGCTCGGCAACTACGATCGTAACCGGTGGTACCCCGCCCTATAGCTACTTGTGGAGCAATGGCGCCACTACGGCAAACGTAAGCGGATTGCCCGCCGGCACATACGGAGTCACGGTTACCGACGCATTGGGTTGTTCCAATAGTACCCAGACCGTGACCGTATCGCAACTGCCTCAATTGCAAATTACCTTTAATGTAACTGATATTATTTGCGTAAATACGCCAATCGGCGCTATTAGCGCAACTGTAACCGGCGGAACAGGGCCTTACAGCTTCTTGTGGAGCAACGGCTCAACCAGCAGCACTATTAACAATCTGGCGGCGGGCACATACGGACTTACCGTTACGGATATCAACGGCTGTACGACCAGCGGCTCCGAAACGGTTGTTCAATCGCCCAGCCTTATGGTTACTATCGCCGATGTAGATATTAGTTGCTTTGGTTTTAACAATGGTTCTGCCACTGCCAACGTAGTGGGCGGCACCCCGCCGTTTACTTTTACCTGGAGCAACAGCGCAACCACTGCTTCCATCAACAACCTGACGCCGGGAACCTACTCGGTGACTGTCAACGATGCCGCCGGTTGTTCGGGTACGGCAACCACTACCATTACGCAACCCACGCAGATTACCCTAACGACTACTGATACTGATGTAGCCTGCTTCGGCGGCGCTACGGGTACGGCCGGATGTACGGCCAGCGGCGGCACGCCGCCTTATTCGTTCACATGGAGCAACGGCGCCTTGCTGCCCAATATCGGCGGCCTTCCTGCGGGCAACTATACCGTAACCGCAACGGATGCCAATGGTTGTACGCAAACTGCTACCGTGACGATTACTCAGCCGCCTGCCCTGCAAATTACGACTACTCCGCTGGGCAGCACCTGCCAGGGTAGCTCAACAGGTTCCGCTTCCGTTAGTGCCAGCGGCGGTACGCCGCCGTATTCCATTAACTGGAGCAACGGTCAAACCACAACTACGGCAACAGGATTGAGCAGCGGGCCTCATTCCGTGACGGTGACCGACGCTAATGGTTGTTCTTCTACCTCAACGGTCAATGTGTCGGCATTTGCCAATCCCGGTTGTACGATTGCTATTACCCAGCCCATCACCGATTATGTTAACGGCAACGGCCAGGCCACCTGTACGGCCAGCGGCGGCACGCCGCCNNTCGATATCGACCGCGATGGTATCCAGGATCCCGGAGAAGTCGGCATTCCCAATGTGACGGTGATCATATCGGGTACGGCTGAAAGTACGCCGTATGCCGATACGACGACCACCAACAGCAGCGGCTTGTATTACTTCCAGGTGCCGCCGGGGACATACAAGATTACGTTCATCACACCGGGTTCCACCTTTACGCCCTCACCGCAAAATACCGGTAGTAACG
>JRYG01002017.1_pt1 | contig 15653 bp, 11 predicted proteins | sample 235341 | NCBI WGS metagenome assembly JRYG01 (sample SAMN03074218, study PRJNA261478) | activated sludge metagenome | biome: Wastewater Treatment Plant; feature: Wastewater; material: Activated sludge; isolation source: activated biomass of a wastewater treatment plant treating hydrocarbon... ... | reverse complement strand
ACCAAACTGTTGGTATTATTGACGAGGGCTCCTGGTTTATACATTTCCAAATCAAGTATGCAGCCTGTGCATGCTTCAAATATCAGGTATTCTTTTTGTGCGGAGCATCGGATTTTCATAGTTGGATATGTTTACGCATTAAATAAACGTCATTTTTTGTTTTAGTTAATACTCCGTATATAGCGATATATCTTGTATGACCATTGAGTAATAAAATTTATCAAAATTAACACTGTCTAAATGATAATTAGCGTGCAAAGAATGTACCAATAACTTAATTACTCGAAACCTCATTTTGTCGGGAAGACTATATATTAACTTATATTGATCATGCGGGCCCGGCGGCAATAGCATATAATTAACGTCATGTAAAAGCTTGTTTTTTTTATTCATTTCTGTTCTATTTTCAGCATTCAAGGCATCTATTTCGCTCTTTAACAATTTCATCAAGTTTTTAACATTTAATGTGTCATTAATATCAAAATAAATTTTGCGTAGATTGCCTTCATTTTCGTAATATGTATCTAATAGTAATTTAAATCTTTCAAAGCTAATTAATGAATCTAAAAAAGCGTCATTTAAATAATCTTCTATTGCTTGCTCAGGGTAAGTTTTTTCCCTGAAATATCCCATTGAATCAATACCAAAAGCGCCTGTGTCTTCAACATAATTCATCGTCTCATTTTTTCTGAGTTCATTTATATTTGGAATAGCATCATTCGCATTGCATTTAAAATAATTTCGCTTTGTATTATTATCAAAAATATATAAGCATTCAATTGTCGTCCCCATATAAGGATAATAAAATTCAATACCAAACTCCGGAATATGTACAGGTTTTGACAACTCTAACCAATTTCCTCCCGTATCATATTCTTTGCTGAGATCAATACCAGTTTTTTTTAAAAAAAAATCGTTGATTATTTGCTCCTTGGATTTTTGAGGCAAATTCTCATTTTGTACACACGCTAAAACCAGGAATAACAATGTAATAGCAACGAGGTTTCTCATATTCTATGTTTTAAAATTGAAACAAATTATTTATACCTCGCCCCGCCAGGTTTTGGGCATGACCTGAGCTCGGGCGCAGGGTATACTATTGAATCAAGCCTGAAGGGCTGGCATGATTATAGAAATACAAAAAACAACCGCCTAAACCCCGAAGGGGTGACATGAATGCTCGTATCATACCCCCCGGTTTCATTCCATAGCATTGAACTGTAAAATTTATATTTTGTACCAAAGGCGCCCGACCCGCCGATGCCGGGGAAAACGTTAGCGTATCGTAGATTTGTACCTTGTCTTAAAATCAGGAGATGATATAAAATCATCGCCTGATTTGGCACTGCCACCGGCCGGATCGTAATAAATGAACAGGGAATTCAATTCTGCTCAAATCCCTCCACCGGCGTCAACTCTTCGCCGGGAAGCAACTCTATACGACTGAGACTGTCGGCTAATATCGAATCGGCTAATATTTCGGCGGCGGACTTGATGCGGTGCGGACAATTCAATGAATCCTGGAGCGCTTCCGATAATACAGGAAAAGTAGCTTCCTCCCAGGCCGAAAAACGCGGGTCGTCGAGCAGTTTGCGCATGAATATACCCCAGACGGGCAATGCCGTAGCCGCCCCCTGCCCATATTCAAAATGGCGGAAGCGTACCAGCGGCGAGTCGCCGCCCACCCAAACGCCGGCCACCAGCATGGGCGTAAAGCCCACAAACCAGCCGTCGGAGTGGTTTTGCGAGGTGCCCGTTTTGCCGGCAATGGCCAGGGGGTAGTGCAAGCCGTATTTCCAGCGCAGGCGGGCGGCCGTGCCGTAGGAGGCCACCGATTGTAGCATCTCGGTGATCATATCGGCGTGCTCTTCACTGATCACGCGTTCAGGCCTGGGCTGGTCGAAACTCACCAATACCTTGCCGTCGTAGGTTTCGATTCGGCTGATCACGGTGAGCGGCACCCGCAGGCCCCGATTGGCGTAGATGCTGAATGCCGATACCATCTCGTAAACCGATACTTCGCCGGTGCCCAGGGCAAGCGTGGGTTCGGGCGGCATTTTTTCGGAGGTGATGCCCATCTTGCGCGCCAGGTCGATCACCGACTGATAACCGGTGCGCATGATCAGGTTGACAGTGATAGTGTTGACGGAGTTGGTAAGCGCGCCTTCCATGGAATACGAGCCGCCGTAGATGCCGTCGGAGTTCTGCGGTATCCAGTCGTCTTCGTCTTTCCCCTCGGGGGAAATATGCGGCGTAGGGTCTTCCCGTCCGTATTCTTTTACAGCCCACTCGCCATCTTCGTATTGGTGGTATATTTTTAATTCGTTGGCTATCTGCTCGCAGGGCGGAATGCCGCTGCGCAAGGCCTGGGTGTACACAATGGGTTTGAACACCGACCCCGACTGGCGCCGGGCTTTGACGTGGTCGAACTGGAAGTAGTTGAAGTCGATTCCCCCTACCCACGCCCGGATGAATCCCGAGCGGGGTTCCGCCGCCAGAAATCCCACCTGCATCAGGCAGAAATAATAGCGGATGGAGTCGAGCGGACTCATCTCTACGTCTTTGTCGCCCTCCCAGGAGAACACGGTCATAGGGATTTTTTCCTCAAAGCGCTTTTGTATTTGCTCGTCGCTTAATCCCTGCTTTTTGTATTTTTCATAACGCGACGAAGCGCGCATGAGGGTATTGATCACCTCGTCGTCAACCCAGGGTTTTTGGCCCTGCCATTGTTTGTCGAAATTGCGCTGAAGGTAAGATATATGCTCTTGCACGGCGCTTTCGGCAATGCGCTGAATATCGGTATTGAGGGTAGTGTAAATTTTAAGTCCGTCGGCGTAAAGGTCGTAGGGTTCCCCGTTGGGTTTGCGGTGGTCGGCCAGGAGGCGGTCGAGTTCCATCCGCACGTATTCGCGGAAGTAGGGCGCAATGCCGTCGTTTTTGATAACGGGGTCGTAGCACAGCTCCATCGGCAACTGCTGCAGGGAGTCGCAGACAGCCTGGGTAATGTAGCCGTTTTTGAGCATCTGCCTGAGCGCCACGTTGCGGCGTTCGCGCACCCTGTCGGGGAATTTCGCCGGGTTGTAGTAGGTGGTAGCTTTTAAGGTGCCGATCAATGCGGCGCCCTCTTCAATTTTAAGATCGCTGGGCGCTTTGCTGAAAAAGCGGCGCGCGGCCACGTCGATGCCGAAAACGTTTTCGCTGAAAGGCACCGTATTGAGGTACAACGCCAGCAATTGCGGCTTTTCGTAGGCCCGTTCCAGGCGCGTGGCGATGACGATCTCGCGGGCTTTGTTGATCAGCAGCGAGAAGTATTTGTAGTTTTTGCGTTTGAAGAGGTTTTTGGCCAATTGCTGGCTGATGGTACTGCCGCCGCCGCCCGATTCGTCTTTGCGCAGGATGGTGCGGAATAATACGCGGCCCCAACTGCGGAAGTCGATGCCGCCGTGGCGATAGAACCGCTCGTCTTCTGTGGCTACCAGTGCGTCGAAGATATGCGCGGGCATGTCTTCGTATTTGATGACGGTGCGGTTTTCATTAAAATAACGCCCCAGCAGAACGCCGTCGGCAGAGTATATCTCTGAGGCGTGCTGGGTCTGCACGTGCCGCAATTGTCTGACGGTAGGCACACTCAGGAATACGATCAGCGTGAAGACGAGTAATGCGCTAAAAACGACAAGCGCAGCCAGCCCACCCCATTTTACAACGCGGGAGCCGCGGGGGTATTTTTCTGCAAACCGCTGCCAGGCGGCTTTGCGGCGGCTATACCAGTTGATAGTAGCCTCGCGCGCGGGCTGCAAACGTTGAAGAATACGGGTGAGGAAGTTGTTTTGCATACGTTGAATATCCTGCCATTAGGTGGCCTTCGGCGTTGGCAAAGTTAGCGATTTGCCAATTATGCCGTCGTTATTTTTTTGTTGAAAAAGGGAATGGTCTAACCTCTGATTTTCCAATGCCAAGGGTCCATGCTACCATGCATAATAGCCAAAATAAAGACGTTTTTGTCAACCACTTTATAAATTACATTGTACTCAAACCGCTTGACAATAGCTCTACGCTTTTCGCCATATACTTTCTGGAATATCAATGGGTTATCTTCCAGTAAGCTGATTGTTTCGGAAAGATTGGCCAGCAATTCAAAACCAAGCCCCGGCTGCTGAGACTCAAAATAGGCATAAGCTTCATCCAACTCCGCTTCTGCCTCGGGCTGTATGATAACCTGATAGGGCGGCATCAACGGGAGAGATATTTTGCAATTACTTCTTTGGCGGGCTTGCCTTTAGCAACTCCACTGTCGAGCGCTTCCTCTCTTCGATCTAATTCGGTTTTCCAGGCATGAGAAAGCTCAAAATCGTCAGCGGATAAAAGCTCAATCATAAAATGCATGAGTTCTGCTTTTTCGGCTTTGCTGAGCTTTCGTACCTCGTCTTTTATGGCTTGAATATGCATTTATTGTTATTTTATAAGGCAATTTAGTAATAAACCTGGATCAATGCAAGTAAGTGCAATGTGCTTGGGAGTCCATTTTATTACCACAGCGCTCTCAGCGTTGCACGTTACTGCAAACATATGAGTAAAACGGAGTGGCGCAGAGCGCTAATTCAGGGCTACTGCAATTTTCAATTTCCCGGAGTGCCCGGTCCAGTTGTAGCCGCCCTTGTTGTTGGACGACGCCGAAGTTTTTATTTTTATAATAACCGGCCAAATAAACCTGTTCCGTCTGCCCGGGCGTAGGGATCAACAAAGCCGGGCGCCCCATAGCCGCCAGGTCCATCAAGGTGCTATACCCCGAACGGCACACGATAAGCCGGGCGCCGGCCAGGGCCGCTGCGATTTGTTCGCCCGAAGCAAAATTCCATACTTCGATATGCCCTGGCACTTCTCTCAGCGCTCGAGCATGGGGCGCCCCCCTGATGAGCAAGGAAGGAACCGCTATATCGGCGAGTTGCCGCAGGATTTCCGCTTCCAGACGCGAGCGCTGCGGCTCTGGGCCCGACAATACGGCTACTATGTCAAAAGCAAGCGGTATTGCAGGGCTTACCAGTCGCGACAAATGTCCGATATAGGTAGTCGCCGGATGGACGGGCGGATGCGACAGCGCCCCCGCCAGGTTGTCTTCGCCGGCGGCGTCGGGAACCCAGCATTCATCGTATTGCCGGATTACCACGCGGTGAAAGGCGTTGATCAACCAACGGCCCACCGGTTCCGGCGCCTGAATATGAAGCTGGTGGGTCATGTAAATGCTTCGGATACCCGGGTGAAAGCAACCCAGGCGGTTGTCGGAAATGACGATATCTATATTGTATTGCCTGACCAACCGGCGCAGGCGAATATGCTCGGCAACCACTGCCCAGGCCATCTGCGGAGCGTTGGCGAGCATATTCAAATACATATTCGCCCAGCGATAGCGGATGCCGTAGGCCGGCAGGGCAAACAGCGGCAGACCGGGGTATGTCAGTTTCCACAACCCGGCGGCCGCACCAGACGCTGCCAGGAAGACCTCAGCGCCTTGTCGCCGCAGTTCATCAATGATGGGGATACAACGGGAGGCGTGCCCGAGCCCCCAATCGAGGGCGGCGACGAGAATGCGCGGAAAACGCTGCTCCTTTTCGGGCAATTGCGTATTTTTCACCCAAATAATCAAACTATGCAACCAAAAAAATGGCTATTGCCGCTGGCTTGTATGCTCGTCATACTCCTGCTGGGCGCCTGCAAGGCGATGCATTGCGACTGCCCTATGCATTAAACGAGGCGGGCAAGCGGCATACGTCCCCTCCTCAATTACGGTTTATTAAAAATCTCTGCCAGTTTTTGTTCCAGGGCGGGGCCGCGCAACCCCCTGGCAATAATTTTGCCTTCGCGGTCCAACAGCACCGTATGGGGTATAGAGTTGACGCCGTATTGTTGTGCAACGGCATTGCCCCAGCCTTTCAGGTCGCTCACGTGATGCCAGATCAGGCCGTCTTTTTTGATAGCCTCCAGCCACTTGTCGCGGTTGCTGTCGAGGCTTACGCCGAGGATATCGAAGCCTTTATCTTTGTACTTATTGAACATCTGCACCACATTCGGGTTTTCGCGGCGGCAGGGTCCGCACCAGCTCGCCCAGAAGTCGACCAGCAGCACCTTGCCTCGCAGGCTGCTCAGCTTTAGCTCTACGCCGCTGGTATCGGGCTGAGCAAAATCGGGAGCTACGCCGCCGCTCATAAACGCCTTCAACTGGGCTACCTCCTGCTGCATTGCGGCGGCGGAAGCGGGGTCTTTGGCTGCAAAAGCCTCGATATAGGCCTCTGCAAAAGGCAGGTAATTGGCATGACTGCGCTGCTTGAGCACGCTGATCACCCCGTTGAGCGCCATCTTGTGGGCGGGGCTGCCCTTGGGAATACGCCACATGGCCGCTTCGAGGTATTTGCGGTGCGTTTCATCGGGCAGGCCGATACCGCTGAGCGTCATGGTATAGTTTTTGAAGCTTTCATAAACCCAGGGCAGGTAGTTGTAAGCCTCATCTTTCAGATCGGCGTATTTGAAATATTCATTGGCGAAATACGCAATCTCGTCTTCGTATTCGCTGCCGTAATTATTGAAACTCAGGTAGGTATTCAAAGCCAGAATGCGGTAGAACAGCGGATTGGCCTTTTTCAGCGAATCGAGTTTGGCCAGCCGGCGGTCGTCGAATTTTTTGAGCTCGGCATTGACGGTTTGGAACTTATTGTAATCGCCCGCAGCGCGCTGCAATTGGCGCATATACTCGGAGGTCTGCGCCTTGTGGCTGTCCATCTCTGCTTTCAGGGCATTGTAATCGGCATTGACCTTTGAGCCGGGGAAAGAAAGCCCTCGTATCATACCGCAATTGCCCTTGACGGTCAACTCTTTCTCTGTGCCGGCCAGAAAGGGTGTAGCATTGCCCTCAACCTGCCCTACGTAGTAAAATCGGGGCTCCTTGGAGGCTTCTATTTTAAAAATATACATATTGTTTTCCAACTTGGCGCGCTGGTATTCTTTGAAGCTGCCGTCAAAAACAAACAATCGCAAGATCGGGCCGCAGCCTTCAATTTCGCAACGCAGTGTAACTTCCTGCGACCAGGCGCCGACCCAGCCGGTCAAGAGCAACACCAAACCAATTCCAAAACCCTTCATAAACGTGGTTATTTTATAATTTCAACAATGCGGCGATCCGCTTACAACACTGCTGCCTGATATTCAGCGTACCAAAATTAACCCTAAATGCAGAATCCGCAAACGCCTACTTATATTATGGTGAAAGCAGAGCGGGTTGCAAAATTCCGACTTGCCTATATAAAATATTGAAAATGAATATGATAAAATAAAAACTCTTTAAAAGCGGCGCTATTGCTATTTAACTTTTTATTAAGGGAATACCAACCTGGAGAGAAAAAAAGGCAGGGAAATATTGCCGGATAGATTGCTTTAGTTTACATTTGATTTACAAAAAAGTTGTCGTGCTTTTGTAGCACGACAACGGAAGTGGATTAGTATGAAAAAAACGCCTTAGTATCTTGAAAAGGTGTGAAAAAACGGCCTGCCTCGGTCTCTTTTCACACCTTTCTTTTTTAATAGACAGCAAAAGGGACTTAATCGTTGCATAATTGCAAGTGAATAAAATGTTAAAATCTTGGGCTAGGGCTTATTTTCCACTAAAAGCGCCGCGCCGAACACCCCGGCGCTATCACCGAGGCGGGGCGCTACGACAAGCGTATCCAGCCTGGTATTAAACACAAAATGCCGGATAGCCTCAACGCCCGCTGTATACAACTGCGGGGTGTTGCCCACTCCCCCGCCTACTACTACCACATCGGGATCGAGAATATTGATGATATTCGCCAGACCTTTGCCGAAAAAATGGATCAGCCGCCGGAAAGTTTCCGACGCTGCCGGGTCGGTTTGCCGGTTGTGCCGTTCCAGAATTTCGGGCAACTTTAGCGTTTGCCCGGCAAGGCTTTTGTAATGCCGTTCCAGAGCTGGGCCGGAAATGATAGTTTCCACACAACCCGTATTCCCGCAATAGCAGGGGCCGCCTGATTCATCGAGAAAAGAGTGGCCCCATTCGCCGGCGATGCCCTGGCGGCCCTCCAGCACCTTCCCGTCTATCACAATACCGCCGCCGACGCCGGTGCCCATGATAACGCCGAAAACTACCCTGGCCCCGGGAGCTACCTCGGGCACAACGCCCATACGGGCTTCGGCTACTGAAAAACAATTGGCGTCGTTGGCCGTCACAACGGGAATACCCAGCGCTTCCGAAATATCGCGTCGGAATGGCTTGCCGTTAAGCACCAGCGTATTGCTGTTTTTCAGCAACTGCGTGTCGGGGTCGGTAGTGCCGGGCGTGCCCATGCCCAGCCGGCGGGGCGAAGCGCCGGTTTCTGCTTTTAGCATCATAATGAGGCGCTCAATCTGACCTATGATATGTTCATACCCCAGATGGCTTTCGGTTGGCAGGCGCAAGCGCGCCAAAACGCGCTTTTCGGCGTCTAACACGGCGCCTTCAATCTTGGTGCCGCCCAGATCAATACCCCAAATCAGTGCATCTTCCATGACGTATAATTTCTGCTTGTCAACTTGTAAATAGTAAAATCGTATGCCGCAAGCCATAAAATTAGCCCTTTTGATGGCAACTTTATGGGCGATGGTGCGTAAATTTGTTACACAGTATTACTGCCCCTGATGAATACGCAACAAGAACAGACGGAAGACAGACCAACGCTGGCCGTATCGTTGGAAACGCACGAAGATAATGACCTGCCCGTTTATCTGGCCGGCAATTTCAATGGCTGGAAGCTCAGCGACGAACGCTACCGCATGCAAAAAAAGGGGGCTGGAAAGTACTACTTCGAGTTTCCAAACAGGCATTCCCTGCCCCCGCTGCTGGAATACAAGTACAACAGAGGCGCCTGGGAAAGCGTTGAGCTCGACGGCGCAGGCCACGAACGCCACAACAGGCTGGCGCCAACGTCGCTGCGCCGCATTAAAGACACGGTGCCAAAATGGAAACAAGGCATGTTGGAATACAATACGGCTTTTTTGCCCCTCATCCGGGTCATCTCCGACGCTTTTCAGATTCCCGCCTGGATCAAAACCCGCCGTATTGCTGTGTTGCTTCCGCACGATTACGAGGAGAGCGACCGGCGTTATCCCGTTTTATACTTGCAAGACGGGCAGAACCTGTTTGACGATTACGCGCCTTTCGGCAATTGGGCGGTTGATAAAAAACTGGCCAAACTCGCCGAAAGCAATCAACACGAGGTCATTATCGTGTCTATAGATCACGCCGCGGAAGACCGCATCGCCGAGTTTACACCCTCTTACACCACCCGCCTGGGCCGGGGCGACGGCATGCTCTACGCCGGTTTTTTGACGGAATCGCTAAAGCCCTATGTCGATAGCCAATTCCGGACCCTGCCCGATCGCAGGCACACGGCCATCGGCGGCAGCTCGATGGGCGGGCTCATCAGCATCTATGCAGGGTTGATGTACCCCAAGGTATACCACAAGTGGATGATCTTTTCCCCCTCGCTATGGGTTGACCCCGACATTTTATTGCACACCGACGGCTATAAAGACCCCCACGACTTGCGCATTTACCTTTACGGCGGCGGCGACGAGGGGCCGTCAATGGCGCAGATGCTGAATAATTTTGCCCAATCGCTAAAGGCGCTGGGTAAAAAAGCGCAGATCGACTTGATGCTTTCCATCGACCCAAAAGGCAGGCATAATGAGGCTCGCTGGGGCCAGGAATTCCCTGAAGCTATAAAATGGCTGTTTTTTTCTTAGCCAATGCGCTCATTTTGTCGTGCTTAACCCTAACTTAGCGCGTTATATCCCCAACGCGATTAAGCTATCAGCATGACCATTTCTTTTTTACAGCCGCAAAGTACGCTCTCCGATACGGTGGTATTACCGGTAGCGTCTGGCAATGGAGCGACAGATTATCTTTCTATTGTTGAGAAAGCCATTGGCAGTGCTCCGCCCCTCACTCAGCAGGATTTCAGGGCTGAGCTTGGCGAGGTTTTTCCGCTAATTACCCATGCCGGTCGTTTTTTTTTGCTCGGCGTAGGCAAACAACCCGGCTTTGCAGAAATTCAAAAAGCCTTTCGCGTTTTTTCTCATAAACAGAAAAACCGCCTGGGCTCAACGATTTGCGTCCAACTGGCTCATCTCGAGCCCGACGACCTGTTGCCGGTGTGGGTAGAAGCCGCCGCCAACGGCTTGCTACTGGGCACCTACTCGATAGGACGCTACAAAACGGAGGCGCCTTCCGCCCACCCCCTGGCCGCTCCCGAAGCCGCCCTTAACTTTGTAACTGCCGATGCCGATAAACAGCGGCTAACAAACGCTGCAGTCCGCGGTCAACAAATGGCGCTTACCCAATTGCGCATCTTCGATCTGGTAAACGCGCCCGGCAACAAAAAAACAGCAGCCCACTTATCGCAATGGGCCATCGATATGGGGCGGCAATTCGGGCTGCGCGTCGAAGCCCTCGACAAAGCGCAAATCGAAGCCAGAGGGTTGCACGCGCTCATCGCCGTCAACAGCGGCAGCGAGGAACCTCCCGTTTTTCTCATCCTCGAACACCAGCCTCAGCAATTGAACTATACCGGTACTATCGGCCTGGTAGGCAAAGGCGTCACTTTCGATACCGGCGGTTTGTCTATCAAACCCTCCGCCAACATGCACTATATGAAAAGCGACATGGGAGGGGCCGCAGCCGTCTTGGGACTTTTTGAACTCGCAGCCCGTCTGCGCCTGCCCTATCGCCTCGTAGGCGTAATACCCATAACCGACAACCTTGTTGACGCCCGTTCGTTGAAACCCAGCGATGTCATAGGCTCCTACAGCGGCAAAACCATCGAAGTCATCGACACCGACGCTGAAGGGCGCCTGATACTGGCCGACGGGCTTTCTTATGTGATCAGAAATTACCGCCCCGACATAGTCATCGACCTGGCCACCCTCACCGGCAGCACGGTGCGCACCCTGGGTTACGCAGCCGGCGGCCTTTTTGCCAACAACGACCTGCTGGCCGACGCCCTGCTCCGGGCCGGCGAAGCCTGCGGCGAACGCCTCTGGCGATTCCCGCTGTGGGACGCCTACAAAGACGATATTAAATCAGATGTCGCCGATGTGCGCAACTTCAGCGGCAAACCGGTAGCCGGCGCTATTACCGCCGCCAAATTTCTCGAAGCATTCATCGACGATCATCCCGCCTGGGCCCATCTCGATATTGCCGGCGTAGCATTTAATGATTCTGAATTTGCTTCGCAAAAAAGCGCAACAGCTTACGGAATTCGACTACTACTTACTTTTTTAGAAGATTATTTGGAAAAACCACCCCAAACGGCAGTGCAGACGTGACAAAAATCAAAGGCCGTCGTTGATTTAAGGCATTGCTTCCCACGGTAAATGCATGTAACTTTGTACCAGTAAGTTACGTACCAAAACCTAATTGCTATGTTTAGGGCAAACATTCACAACCATTCTTTTGACAGAATGGGCGAGCGGTATGCCCGCCTGATCGACGGCGATCACTTTCTGGGGCGTAGCGCATTTGACATACACCGGCCAAAACACCAGCCTCCGGCCAATATTGTGAAAAACGGCGCCCTGTATGAATTGGAAATGGCTATTCCCGGTTTCAATAAAGAAGAAATCGCTATCACTGTCAAAAACGACCTGCTTACTGTAAAGGGTGAAAAGTCGGAATCCATGGAAGAAACCGGCTTGAATTACGTACAAAAAGAATTTGAAGCCAAATGCTTCGAGCGGTCATTCCAACTGGCGCCGGGCATAGGCCGCGAAAAAATAACAGCCAAATACGAAAACGGTATCCTCAAACTCGTATTCGTAGATGTGCCCGCCGAAGAAGAAAAACCGTCGCAATGCGTTGAAGTAATGTAAAAATGTTGTACATTTGCCGCAACTTAAAGACGGGAATGAAAAAAGAAGAGGGAACACAGCGTTCCCTCTTTTCATTAATACGCGGTTTTTTGTGGTTTGCAGGATCAACAGGGCGGCATACGCCTGACAATGAGTTTTTTATCTCCTGTTGTTTTTGCAAAGCGCTTCATTTTGGGCTTATCAACACGAAACGATCAAGTGGTAGAAGAAAATATTGCGTTGCTGCTGGGACAACTATTCGAAACGCCTGAGTTTGCAGACTGCTTCCTGCTGGAAATCAAACTGCACGCCAATCAAAAAGTAGAAATATTCATTGACAGCGATACGGGCGTTACTTTTGAAAAATGCAGGCTCATCAGCCGGCATCTTGAGCAACACATTGACGAACAAGGCTGGCTGGGCGAAAAATACACCCTGGAAGTCTCCTCCCCGGGCGTGAGCCGGCCGCTCAAATTCCCGCGGCAATACCCCAAACACATAGGGCGAACGCTCGAAGTCACCCTCCAACAGGGCGAAGTCAAACAAGGCAAACTTTTGCAGGCCGACGCCCAATTGATCACCCTCGAAGAGGAAGTCAAACGCAAAGAAGGGAAAAAAAACATACGGGAACTCGTGCAAACGATTATTCCCTTCGACCAGATTAAAAAAGCAGTGGTTAAGATCTCCTATTAAAAAATGGGATTATGAATTTAGTTGAAACCTTTTCAGAATTTAAAGGGGTAAAAAACATAGACCGCCCCACCATGGTGCGTGTGCTCGAAGATGTATTTCGCACACTCATCCGCAAAAAATTCGGCTCGGATGACAATTTCGACGTTATTGTCAATACGACCAAAGGCGACCTTGAACTGTGGCGCGTTCGCGAAATAGTGCCCGATGGCGAGGTCACCGACGACCGCAGCCAGATTTCTATCTCGGAGGCCTTGTCTATTGATGAAGACTACGAAATCGGCGAGGAATGCTACGAGCAACTCCACCTCGAGGACTTTGGTCGCCGCGCTATTATGGCCGCCCGCCAAACGCTCATCTCGCGTATCATGGAGCTTGAAAAAGACGAAATGTACCGCAAATACACCGAAAGAGTCGGCGAACTGGTAGTGGGCGAGGTTAACCAAATCCTCAAACGCGAACTGCTCATCCTTGACGACGTGACCGGCCAGGAATTGCTGCTGCCGCGCACCGAGATGATCAAAGGCGACTTTTTCCGCAAAGGCGATATGGTGAGAGGCGTGATCAGAAGCGTGGAAATGCGCAACAATAACCCCGTGGTAATTGTATCGCGCACCGATAACGCCTTCCTCGAAAAATTGCTCGAACAGGAGGTCCCCGAAATCGAAGACGGGCTCATCTCGATCCGCAAAATCGTGCGTATACCCGGCGAACGCGCCAAAGTGGCCGTTGAATCCTATGACGACCGCATTGACCCCGTAGGCGCCTGCGTGGGGATGAAAGGCTCGCGCATCCACGGTATTGTGCGCGAATTGCACAATGAAAATATCGACATCATCAATTTTACCAATAACCCTAGCTTGTACATCCAGCGCGCACTGACGCCCGCCAAGGTGAGCAGCATCGAAATCAATGCTGAAAAAGTACAGGCCGACGTATACCTCGATCCCGATCAGGTATCGCTGGCTATTGGCAAAGGCGGTACGAATATCAAACTGGCGAGCAAACTGACCGGCTTCGAAATTGATGTATACCGCAATACCGACGAGGTAGAAATCGACGACGTAGACCTCGACGAATTCAGAGATGAAATTGACGAGTGGGTTATCGAAGCCCTGAAGTCTATCGGCTGCGATACCGCCCGAAGCGTATTGTCGCTTAACAAAGATGAATTGTTGCGCCGCACCGACCTGGAAGAAGAGACGATTGAAGACGTGCTGAAAGTGCTGGCCGCCGAATTCGAAGATTAATATTTGGAATGCGATACGCCGGATTTTTTTGCAATTGGCGCTGAGAAGCGAGTTTTACTCTTATCTTTGCACCAATTCACTTATGGCGTATCGCTTCCCAGTCGTTTTTTTTCAAAAACTAATACCGGGCGGTTTATACGCCTTGGCAACCCTCCTCAGTTTGGGAGTCGCTTTGCAGCGAAGTATTAAAACATCATAATGGAGAAACGTTTTTTAGTAAAAATTGCAAAAGAACTCAATGTAGGGACGTCCACTATTGTGGAGCATCTCACCATGCGCGGTTTTGATATCGAAAACAAACCTACCGCCAAGATCACGGATGAGATGTATGCCGAGCTGTTGAAGGAGTTCTCCAAATCTATTGCCATTAAAGAACAGGCCGATCAATTGATCATCGGCACGCGGCCGGTACAGCCGCCGCCCAAGAAAGACTTGCCGCCGCCGCCCAAATTCGGGGGCCTCGGCCTGTCTACCCAAAAAGGAAAAGAAGAGCCCCAGGCTATACCGACTCCGCCTGCCCCCAAACCTGAAGAAAAACCAGAGGAGCAACAGGATGAGCGCCCTCGCCATCAACTCAAAATTATTGGCAAAATAGACCTGGGCGGCCGCCTCAAGGGCGCCGTCAAAAAAGAGGAAACTCCCGAAGAACAACCACAACAGGCAGCGCCGGTTGCAGAAACTCCGCAGGAACCTCAAGTGGAGATCCCCGCGCCGCCGACGCCCGCACCCGTTGAAGATGTCGCTCCTCCCGTTGTAGCCGCCACGCCGGAAACAAAAGAAGAAGAGTTTCGCGCACCCGCACAGGATAAAGAACCCGAAGCCGCCCCACCTGCAACCACGCCTGCGCCGGAAGTTAAACCCGCAGACGAACTCTACCGGGCCGAATCGCCTGAATTGCGGGGCCTGAAAATCCTGGGCAAAATCGATACCGACAAACTCAAAAAGACCAAGAAGAAAAAGAAAGAAAAAGAGAAGGAAAAACCTAAAGTCGCCCCGGCCTCTCCCCAGGCTTCAGACGACCGCAAACCGGTTGATGCAAGCCCTAAACCAACAGATTCGCTGGACGACAATAAGAAAAAACGCAAGCGCAAGCGCAAAAAAGTGACCACCGCCTTCGAAGGCAACCAAGGCCAAGGCCAGAACCAGGGCCAGGGCGGCACAGGCAACGCCGCAAAACGCGGCGGCAAGCCTTCTCCCGGCAAAGCACTGCCCGACGATTTCAAGGAGGTCTCCCAACGCGAGATAGACGAAAAAATCAAGGCGACGATGGCCCGCCTGTCGGGCGGCGGCAAGAAAAAACGCCAAAAAATACGCCGCGACAACCGCGAACGCCTGCGGGAAATGCAGGAAATGCGCGACGCCGAATCGCTGTCTGATAAGCTCGAAGTTACCGAGTTTATCTCGGTATCCGAATTGGCCAGCCTCATGGATGTCACAGTGGCCGAAGTAATTACCAAGTGTCTCGAACTCGGCGTTATTGTGTCCATCAACCAACGCCTCGACGCTGAAATTATCGAACTCGTCGCCGGCGAATTCGGCCACGAGGTGCAATTTATCAGCGTCGAAGAACAAGTTGACGAAGAAGAAGAGGAGGAAGACGCTCCCGAGGATCTCCAGCCGCGCGCTCCGATTGTGACTGTGATGGGCCACGTTGACCACGGTAAGACGTCTTTGCTCGACTATATCCGCAAATCTAACGTAGTATCCGGGGAAGCAGGGGGTATCACCCAGCACATCGGCGCCTACGAGGTGGTCGTTAATGAAAAACGCATTACTTTCCTCGATACGCCCGGCCACGAAGCCTTTACCGCTATGCGCGCTCGC
>JRYG01000621.1_pt1 | contig 15669 bp, 18 predicted proteins | sample 235341 | NCBI WGS metagenome assembly JRYG01 (sample SAMN03074218, study PRJNA261478) | activated sludge metagenome | biome: Wastewater Treatment Plant; feature: Wastewater; material: Activated sludge; isolation source: activated biomass of a wastewater treatment plant treating hydrocarbon... ... | reverse complement strand
GTGCTGGTGATCGGTGGCGGGCTGGCGATCGGGATCGCCCTCTACACGCCGCTCTCGCAGGCCCAGCTCGGGGACATCAAGCTCAGCTTCGACGTCGGTGCCGTGATCACGTGGTCGCTGGTGCTGCTTGTGCTCGGGCTGCTCAGCGCCGTCGTGGCGGCACGAAGAGTCCTCGCGATCGATCCGATCGAGGCAACTACCGGGGAGGGGGGACGGTGAGCCTCGCGCTGAAGGAACTTCGGCGGCGCCCGGGCCGCTTCGGTGTGGCCACCGTGATCCTCACTCTGATCGCGATCCTGTTGATGTTCCTGGGCGGTCTGCTCGACGGGCTGACCGCGGGCAACACGGGGGCGATTCGCGCCCAGCAAGCGGACCTGATCGTCTACTCGGCGACCTCGCAGGACTCGCTGGTGCGAAGCCGTATCGACCTGAACGAGCGCCGCGAGATTGAAAGGGTCGAGGGGGTCGAGCAGGCCGGCGAGATCGGAAGCGTCCAGCTGGGAGCGCGAATAGAGGGCAAGGGACCGCGTGAGCTGGTGCCGGTGGTGCTGTTCGGCTACGAAGCCGCCTCGGCCGGCCTGCCCGAGACTCCCGCCAGGGCCGGCGAGGCCTGGGCCGATGACACGCTGAAGGCCGAAAGTGTCGAAACCGGGGAAACGATCCGGCTGGGGCCGGCCCGCAGCCCGATCAAGGTGATCGGCTTCGTGAACGACACCCGGTACTCGGGCCAGAGCACGCTGTGGGCCTCGATGGAAACCTGGCGCAAGGTCCAGAACGAGAACCGCCCTGACGCGAGGGTGACGCCGGAGATCAGCCAGGCTTTGGTGATTCAGGCACCGGGCATGGATGCAGCCGGCCTTGCGGACCGGATCGACCAGGCGACCGGCGACAGGACCTCCAGCCTCACAGAGGACGAGGCGATAAACGCCCTGCCCGGCGTCTCCGCCCAGCAAAGCGTCTTCAACCAGATCATCGGGCTCACCGTGCTGATCGCGATCATCGTAGTGGCCCTCTTCTTCGCCCTGATCACGGTGGAGCGGATCGGGCTCTACGGAGTCCTCAAGGCGCTCGGTGCCGGGTCCGGGTCGCTCTTCGCCGGGGTGGTGCTGCAGGCGGTGATCGTCACCCTGGTCGCCTCGGTGATCGGGGGTATTGCCGCGCTGGCCCTCGACGCGGTGATACCCGCAGGCTCGATCCCCTTCATCGCTACCGGCTCGCGGCTGGCCGGCAGCACGTTCTTCCTGCTGATCGCCGCCGTGATCGGCTGCGCCTTCTCGTTGCGCCGCGTGCTCAAGGTCGACCCCGCCCAGGCGATCGGTGGCGGCCAGTGAAAATCTTCATGACCCAGATGCCGGAGGAAAGATGACAGAGGAAACCCCGGCCCTCCGAATGGAGGGCATTCGCAAGGTTTACGAGGTTGCCGACGAGCAGGTGGTGGCGCTTGATCACGCCGACCTGACCGTCGGCTCCGACGAGATCATCGCCCTGGTCGGCCCGTCCGGCTCGGGCAAGACCACGCTCTGCTCTATCGCCGGCGGCATTCTCTCCCCGACCGAGGGCAAGGTCGTTGTCGGCGGCAGCGACATCTCCGGTTACTCGGCGAAGCAGCTGACCGAGTTCCGCCGCGACTCGGTGGGATTCGTCTTCCAGACCGTGAACCTGATCCCCTTCCTCACCGCCCGGGAAAACCTGCTGGTGGTCGACGAGATTTCAGGCCGCGACCGCAAACGCGCCAACAAGAGGGCCGACCAGTTAATTGAGGAACTCGGCCTGGCCGACCGCGCCGGCAACCTGCCATCTCAGCTTTCAGGGGGACAGAAGCAGCGCGTGGCGATCGGCCGTTCGCTGATGAACGAGCCTTCGCTGGTGCTGTTTGATGAACCGACCTCCGCCCTCGACACCAAGCTCGGCGACCAGATGGTCGAGTTGATCCGGCAGGAGATGAAGTCGCGGGGAACAGCCGCGATCATCGTCACCCATGACGAGCGGATCACCGGTTACGCCGACCGCACAGTTCACATCACCGACGGCCGCCTCGAGGCCTGAGCGCCCGGGCCGGGGACGCCGGCCCCGGAACCTTCCCTAGTCCCGCCGGCCCAGGGTGCGGGCCAACTCGGCGAGGTTGGTCTGGACCGCATCGAAGGGCTCCATGCTCTGCTGGGCCCGGGCCAGGATCAGCGCCCCTTCGAGGGCGGCCACTGTGGTCAGGGCGAGGCTGTTGCTTTCCTCCCCGGTCAGGCCCGTACTCTCGTAGGCCTCGGCCAGCGCGCCACGCCAGGCGGTGAAGGCCGAGGCGACGGCCGGAAGCAGCTCCTCGGCGTCAGCGCCCGCACCCACCGTCACGGCCGAGATCGCGCAGACTGCCGTGAAGTCGGTAGCTTCGACGAAATCCCGCCAGCCGTCGGCGAAGGCGTTGGCTACATCCTCGGGTCGTTCGACTTCGGCCGAGCGGATTCGCTGCGACACGACATCCCCGAGCAGGCCAACCGCTTCTGCGACCAGCTGGTTCTTGCCGCCAGGGAAGTGATGGTAGATCGAGCCCCGGGGAGTGTCCGTCAGTTCGAGCACCTCGCTGAACGAAGTGCCCTGGAGACCCCGCTGCGAAAGCAGCGTGGCGGCACCGGCGACCATCTTCTCTCTGGTGTTGTCACTCATCGATTAAGACGATCATCATAGAATCTCGCTACTATGTCGAGCGTCATAATCAGCCACGAAGTACCTGCGAGGTGACGCGATGCGGCATTTGCTCTTCAATGGTCCCGGCCAGCTCGACTGGCAGGACACGGAAACACCGACCATCCAGGACGATCGCGACGCCCTGGTCCGGCCCATCGCGGTCGCCCGATGCGACCTCGATACAGCGATCGCGACCGGTCTCTATCCGATGAAGCCCCCGTTCACGATGGGCCACGAGATGGTCGGAGAGATCGTCGACCTGGGCGCAAAGGCGGGGGACTGGAAGATCGGAGACCGGGTGATAGTTCCCTTCCAGATCAGCTGCGGCGCCTGTGCCAATTGTCAGGCCGGGCTGACCGGCGCCTGCGAGTCCGTGCCGCTGGGAGCGGCTTTCGGGCTGGTCGTCCGCGAAGGAATGGACTTCGGCGGGGCCCTTTCGGACCTGGTCCGGGTGCCCTGGGCCGACCACATGCTGATCGGCCTGCCCGACTCGATCTCCCCCGAAGTCGCCGCAGGAATCCCGGACAACGTCAGCGACGGGTACCGGACCGTGGCCGGGCCGCTTGCCCGCAACCCTGGTTCGCCCGTTCTGGTGGTCGGGGGACCGGCCCAGTCGGTTGGTCTCTACGCGGTTGCCTCGGCGGTCGCGCTGGGATCCGAGCGGGTGGTTTACGTCGACTTCGACGAGAACCGCGCCGGGGTCGCACGCGGCCTCGGGGCCGAAGCCATCTCCATGAGTTTTGACGAGCTGACCGAGTTCACCTGGGAGGAGCGGTTTCCGATCACGGTCGACGCCTGCGCCCTGCCTCCCGGGCGTGACCTCGCACTCCATTCGGCAGCACCCTGCGGGCACTGCACCAGCGTTTCCGGGGGCATCACCCCGATCGCCGAACTGCCGCTCCAGGTTCTGTACGCGAAGGGAATCAACTACAGCGTCGGTCGCGTCAATGCGAGGGCCACCGCTCCCGACGTGATCGATCTCGTCGAAGCCGGGATGCTGGATCCGGGTGTCCTGATCACCCGGACCGTTCCGTTCGAGGAAGCCGCAGAGGCGATGACCGACGGAGCGATAAAAATCGTCTTCACCCGGTAGGGGCCAGGCAGGCTCCGGTCAGGAGTTCGAAGAACCGGCGAGGCTCTCCCTCGCAGGCCTCGATTTCAGCCGGTCCGGCAATGATCTTCGCGCTGCCGTCATCGAAATGACCGACCACACAGGGAATCTGGCCTTCACCGGCCTCGATCACGGACTGTTCCCGTTCGTCGAGATGTACCGCCGTGAACGGAACCGGCAGCTCGGTGGCCAGCCGGTTCCACTCTTCCTTCTCCCTGAACAGTCCATGGGTCACCTCACAAAGAGCGCAATGCCGCTTTCCGAGTCGCGCCCCCACCCAGTACGAGAGTTCGCCCGCGAGTGAACCGTTGGCGTCATATACACCGGTGAGCCTGACGAGTACGGGTTTCTGTCGACGGTCCGACAAGGTCTGCCTGATTTTAGGCGCCACTTAGTTGCGGGATTAGCATGGCGGCATGCGAAGGACTCGACTGGTTCTGGCAGGTGCCCTTCTGATCGTTTTCGCCGGCGGACTGGCGGTCGCGGGTTGTTCATCCGACGACTCCTCGTCCGGGGAAGACCAGACCGCCGCTTCCACCCCGGCAGAGACCGTCGGGAACGGAGGATCCAGCGGTCCCGCAGGTTCGAATGCCGGTCAGGCCCAGCCCGATGGGAACGCTGGTTCATCGCAGCCGGGTCGCTACGTCGACTACTCGCCCGAACTCGTCGAATCAACGCCCGGCGACAAGCTTCTCTTTTTCCACGCTGACTGGTGCTCCCAATGCCAGGCCCTGGAAGAAGACATCGAGTCCAGCGGCGTGCCGGACGGTGTGACGATATTCAAGGTCGACTACGACTCAAACCAGGATCTTCGTCAGCAGTACGGAGTAACCATCCAGACGACGATAGTCAAGGTCGATGACGACGGCGAGATGATCGACAGCTACGTCGCATACGAGGACCCCACCCTGGAGAACGTCACCAACGCCCTGGTCCAGTGAACGAGAGGTCCGGCTGAGGACCTGACATGGACCTGCTGCTGGTTTCCTTCCTCGCGGGCGTGCTCACCGCCGCCGCACCCTGCGTCCTGCCGCTGCTGCCGGTCATCGTCGGCGGCTCCGCACTGAGTGGCGCTGAAAACGATCGGCGCTCGCTTCGCCATCCGCTAACCATCGTGGTCAGTCTCGCCGTTTCCATCATCATTTTCTCCCTTCTCCTGAAGACGACGACGGCGCTGCTCGGAATCCCCGATGACCTGTGGGCGATCCTGGCGGGCGGGATAGTCGTCATTTTTGGAATCACCCTGATCTGGCCATCACTCTGGGACCGGGTGGCGGCCGTCACGCGAATCTCGTCCGGGTCCGGGCGGCTGATGGAAAGGGCCGGGGACGAGACCGGAACGAAGCGGGACATCCTCCTCGGGGCCGCGCTGGGGCCGGTCTTCAACAGCTGCAGCCCCACCTACGCCCTGATCATCGCCGTTTCGTTTCCGGCCTCCTTCACGGAAGGCCTGATCTACCTGATTGCCTACGCAGCGGGCCTGGCTCTGATCCTGCTTCTGGTCAGCATCTTCGGCCGGGCGGTGGTTGACCGGTTGGGGTGGCTCAGCGACCCGCACGGGAAATTCCGCAAGGTGATCGGGGCGCTTTTCCTGCTGGTCGGCTTCGGTGTGATCTTTGGTCTGGACAAGGATCTGCAGGCCTGGATCCTGGAAAACGGCTGGTACGACCCGATCAAGGACCTCGAAGACTCCCTCAACTAACCTGCCCGGCTGATGCCGAAGGTTCTCTTTCTCGGGCTGCTTTCCGCGGTCTATCCGACACTTGTCGCGCTGGCGGTCTTGATGCTGGCTCGCCCGAAGCCGGTGAAGCTCTTCTCGGGATTCCTGATCGGCGGTATGGCAATCAGTCTCACTGCCGGTTTCGGCATTCTCTTTCTGGCCGATCCCCAATCGGTTGGGTCGGGGTCGAGCGGCGCGACGAGACCGGTGCTCAGTCTGGTCGTCGGCCTGCTACTGGTAGCCGTCGCGGTCACGCTCCTTCTCGGGCGCGAACTGCCGGGGGCCGACCGGCGTGCCAGGCGGAAAGCCCGGAAGGTGGCTTTGGCCGAGTCCGGGGAGCAGAAGCCCTCCCGGGTATCGCAGTTCATCGAGAAGGACTCCTTCTGGCTTGCGATGGGGATCGGCGCTGTCCTGAGCATTCCAGGTGTCTGGTACCTGTCGGCCCTTGCCGAACTCGACTCGCTCAGCTATTCGACGGGGGTCGACATCCTGATCGTCGTCGGGTTCAACCTGATCATGTTCGGCCTGATCGAACTCTGTTTGATCTTCTGTCTGCTCGCCCCCGAACGGGCGGCGGCGGATGTCGCCCGGTTCGACGCATGGACCAACAACCACATGCGGGAAATCGGAATCGCGGTCGCCCTCGCTGGCGGCCTCTACCTCGCTGCCAGGGCACTGATAACCCTCCTCTGATGGCCGCTGGAATCTCAAAGCTACCAAGCGGAGAGCCCCGTCAATTCAGCTCGCTCGGGGATGCCGCCAGAACCTTCGCCGGGGTGGCCAGAGTGTCGTTGCCGCTGGTCCGGGTTTACCGCGGCAGCATCGAGCCGGATCTGCGAGAGCGGGTAATGGTGGCAGTCAGCGAAGCCAACGCCTGTGCCGGTTGCTCCAGGGTTCACCAGAGGTGGGCTACCCGGACCGGCGTTTCGGAAAGGGAACTCGAGGCGCTTGGGCTGGGGGACCTCGCCCGCCTGGATGAGCGCAGCCGCGCGGCGGTGGTCTACGCGGTCGACCGCTCGCAGGCCCGTTTCTCTGGCGAGCCGTCCCCCGAGATCCTTGAGGTGACTGCCAATTGGTTCGGACCCGGGGAGCTGTTCGAGATCGAAGCAGTGGCAAGGGCGATGACTCTGGCCAACCTTACGGTCAGTTCGCTCGCACGAATCCGCTCGCGACTCACTCCCAGCGAATTTCGACCGGGGTCTTCTCCAGCCGGGCGAAGGAACGGCGCTCGAGGCGGTAGGAGGCGCCGCGGATGAACCGGCCGGCCGGGCCCCAGAGGGCGACCCAGGCGACCACGACGAAGGACTGGGCGAAAAGGGTCTCGAGGCTGTCACCGTCGCTTCCGCTGCTGATCAACACCGAGATGATCATCGCGATCAGGAAGACGAGGAAGCCAACCCGGGTTTCCCTCGCATTGAGGGTCTTGCGGACCCAACGGTCATGGGTGTCGAAGCACATCTGTTCCATGTCGAAGCGGAAGGCTTCGGGGAGGAGCCGCTCCAGTCGCTCCGAGCGCTCCGACTCAGGGAGGATCAGGCAGATCCGGTCGGGCGGGGTGCGCTTCACATGGCCCTCGTGCCACGCGTAGAGGATTCGTTCCCGGGCTCCGTCATCGAGTGGTCGGCGCTCGAGCGGCTCGGCGCTCCACTCGTCGAAGAAGCGGTCGACAGACGGGACCCTGATCGCGACTTCTGCCATACCGGTCAGCTCCGGATGCCCGCGTTCTTCCAGTCAGCCATCGGCGAAGCCTACCGCCGCCCAGGGACCCGACATGCGGGACGGGCTGTCGCTGGTTGGACCTTCGCTACCCTGCCTCTGGAAGCAGCCAGAGTGGCCGGGGACCGGATTCCCCCGCGACAGTCGACTGGGGTGGAGACATCGATTTCATCGAAGTAATACTTGTGCTCATCGCGGGCACCTTTCTCGCCTGGTTCGTCATGACGGTCCTGGTCGTGCTCAGCAAGGCCAGCCGGGACCGGCGGGAAGTCGTTTCCAGTTCCCGGCGCGGTCAGTACCGCAAGGCGGTGCTGAGCGGCGGGTCGAGTGATCTCGTGGAGATCTACAAGGAGATGGTTCGCGAAGACTCGGCCCAGACCGACATGCTGGCGGTGCTTGAAGAGACGGGCGTGACTCCCGAAATGATCCTGACGTTCCGGCGGGCCGACGAGATCCACCCGATTTCGGGGACGCTCGAGTTCCAGTCCTATGGAGAGGAGCCCACTGCCCGTGGCAAGGGGGTCCTTCTGCTGGGCCGCATGGGTCTCGACCATGCCGCTTCCGTCGCCGACAGCCTCTTGCGGGACGAGGATGCAGACGTGCGGTTCGCAGCGTGTTCGGCCCTCGGATCGGTAGCCAACGATGCCGCCGCCCGCTCGCTGATCCAGGCGATGAGCGAAGGGCTGATCCCGCATGAACGGCTGATCGAGAGGCTGGGAGCGCCGTGGGCAAACGACGAGGTTCTGCGCGCGCTGCGCGAGTCGGACGACCCGCACTGCCGGTCCTCACTGATGAGGTCGCTCAGCCTGGCCCCCGACCCCCGGGCGCTGGAGCCGTTGATCCATTACGCCAGCCAGGGCACAGAGGAAGAGCGGGTCAGTGCGGTCCGCACCCTCGGCCTGACCGGACCAGCCGAGAAGGTGATCCCGGTGCTGTTCGCGGCGCTCGAGGACGACTCTCCGGCCGTGCGTGCCCAGTCGGCCAGGGCGATCGGACTGATTCACGATCTGAACACACCGGAGGGCCTGGAGCTTTCGATCGTCGCCGCCGAGCGCCTGCGTGGCTGCCTCAGCGACCGTGACTGGTGGGTGCGGGCGAACACCGCTTCGGCCCTCAGGCATCTTGGAATGGCCGGCAAGCATCAGCTCCTGGACGCTCTCCATGACCCGGACCGGTTCTGCCGGGAGCGCGCCCGGGAGAGCCTCGCCCTGCTCGAATCGAAGGCGGCAGCGGCACAATGATTCCGGCGTTCGAGGATCTGCTGCTGACCTACGACTGGCTGATGGTCGGGTACTTCTTCGTGCTCAACGTCCTCTACGCGATCCTCGCGGTCATCGGCTGGCGCGAGGTCAAGAAGTACGTGAAGCGCCGGCCTCTGCGGGACTACCCGCAGGTGGCGCGTTCTCCGCTCAGCAAGCCGGTGACCATAATCGTGCCCTGTTACAACGAGGCGCTGGTCATCGCCGACTCGATCCGGTCGCTGATGCACCTCAACTACACCCATTTCGAGGTCATGGTCGTCAACGACGGATCCACCGATTCGACCATGGAGAAGCTCACCGAGGAGTTCGCCCTGACCCGGATGGACCGCATTCCGCGGGCTGCGATCGAGACCAAGCCGGTGACCGGCTGTTACGCCAGCGCCTCCCACCCGGGACTGGTGGTGATCGACAAGGTGAATGGCGGCAAGGCCGACGCACTCAACGTGGGCCTGCGCTTTGCTGCTTTCCCACTGGTCTGCGCGATCGACGCCGACACGATGCTTGACCCCGCGGCCCTTTCCCGCATCGTCTGGGAGTTCCAGGTCGACCCGTCCACCGTGGCGGCCGGTGGGATCGTCAGGATCGTCAACGGCTCGACCGTCGAGCGGGGCAGGCTTACCTCGATCAAGACTCCGAAGAACCTGCTGGCGAACCTGCAGATCCTCGAGTACCTGAGAGCCTTTCTCGGCGGCCGGCTCGCCTGGTCGCGGCTGGGAATGTTGCTGATCATCTCCGGTGCCTTCGGGATCTTCCGCCGGGACGCCCTCGTCGAGGCCGGCGGCTGGGATCCGACCACGGTCGGCGAGGACGCGGAGCTGGTGCTGAGGCTGCACCGGATCAGGCGGGACAAGGGGGAGAAATGCCGGGTCGTCTTCTTTCCCGACCCGATCTGCTGGACCGAGGCACCCCAGTCCCTGAGGCTGCTCTTCCGCCAGCGAGACCGATGGCAGCGCGGCCTGGTCGAGATGCTGGTCCGTCACCGTTCGATGGCGGGACGGCGCAAGTACGGGAGGGTCGGGACCATGGCCTTTCCCTACTTCACGGTGTTTGAGGCGTTCGGTCCGGTCCTCGAAGTCACCGGTTACATCGTCTTCGCCGTCTCCCTGATCCTCGGGATCGTTTCCTGGCCGCTGGCCATTGCCTTCCTCGCGCTCAGCCTCAGCTTTGGCCTGTTGATCTCGTTCGCAACCCTGCTGATGGAGGAGCGGGCCTTCCGCCGTTACCCGTCCTGGTCGGACCTGTCGAAGCTGGTAGTGGTCGCCGTGATCGAGAACATCGGCTACCGGCAGCTGATCGCCTTCGCCAGGGCCCGGGCGATCTGGACCATGTGGCGGCGACGGGGAACGCACACCTGGGGTGACATGGACCGCACCGGCTTCGGGGCAGGCCGGGGAAGCCGGGGCGACGGCATGGATTCCGACGATCTGGAAAAGCTTCCCGAGCCGGAAGTGATCGGCTCGGACCTGCCGTGACCGAGAAAGAACCTGTGAGTACAGAACAGACAAACGGGAACGGAGGAAACCGGCGCGGCGACCGACGCGCCCGTGAGTTCGCCAACCGGTTCGAGGAGGCTCTGCTGAACGGCGATGCAATCGCCGCCGAGTCCGTTGCGAACGAGGCCCATGAGTCAAACCTTGAGGTCGAGGAGATCTACGACCTGGTGATCGGTCCATCGATGATCGAGGTCGGACACATGTGGCAGGAGGGTGAGGCTTCGGTCGCCGACGAGCACCTGGCGACTGCGATCAGCCAACAGGTGATGGCCGGCCTCTTTCCGAAACTGTTGAGAAACGCCTCGAAGCGCCAGCAGCGGGTCATGCTTGCGGCACCCGCCGGCGAGCATCACGTGCTCGGCTTGCGGATGATCGCCGACACCCTCGAGGGTGCCGGCTACGAGGTGATCTACCTCGGGCCGAACGTACCGACCGAAGCACTGCTCAATGCCTGTCGCAAACACAGGCCGACCGCGCTCGGGCTGACCGCGGCAACCCCGGCAAGGATCCCCGCCCTGGTCGAGGCCATCGAAGGAGCCCTGGAACTCGAGTCACCGCCGGCCATCTTCGTCGGAGGTCAGGCCGTCGAGCAGGCCACCGACCTCGGGGTCGATGTGCCGATGGCCAGGACATGTGACGAAGCGGTCGAGTTCGTCGAGGAACTGATCGACAACCCGGTCCGACCGCATGAACTACGGAGATCGCTGGACAGGGGTTTCGCCGAGTGGCAGAAGAAATTTCCCGGGCTGGCCGACGAACGGATCGGTGACGAATCCGAGCCCGAAGGCCTGGGCATGGCGGACGCCTTCTCGACCACTGCCATGGTCGCCGCCGAGAATGCCCGCGAGGTTGCCCGCGACGCCTTCAGGCTCAAGGAACTTGCCTACCGTGACGGCCTTACCGGACTCTGGAACCGCCGCGCATATGACGACCACCTGCAGAAGCTGAGCGAAGTCGACCGGCCGGAAGGAGCAGTCCTGATGATCGACGTCGACCGGTTCAAGGAGGTCAACGACCGTTTCGGGCACGACGCCGGTGACCTCGCCCTTATCGGGGTCGGAGAAGCGATCCTGCGCCGGATCCGTCCGGCCGACTTCGCCGCCCGCTACGGGGGCGACGAGTTCGTCGTCCTGCTACCGGGGATGGACCTCGCCTCCGCCACCGAGGTTGCCGAGCGGATCCGCGAGACGATCAAGAAGGAGATGCAGGAACCGCCGGTCACCGTGAGCATCGGGGTTTCGGCGCTCGACGAGGATCCGAGGGCTTCCGGCCTGGCGGTTCACCAGGCCCTTTACGGCGCCAAGCGGGCCGGTCGCGACAGGGTTGTCGCGACCTGACCTGCCCTTACGAACAAGGCGGGGCACTTCGCCCGCCCGAAGTTCGAGGCGATCAGGATCAGAAAGGCCGGGCTACCCGTTAAGGAAGGCCGGGCTACCCGTTAAGGAAGAATGCAGCCATGGCCAACTACTCGACGAGTGTCGACAGCCCGAAAAGCGCTGAAGAAGTCTTCAATTACATGGCGGATTTCCGCAACGCGGAGGAGTGGGACGCCAACACCTCATCGGTGAAGCTGATCGCCGGAGAAGCGGGCGAGGTCGGCTCGAAGTACGAGGTGATTACCGGTTTCGGCGGCCGCGACCTGACCATGGAGTACGAGACGGTTGCAGTTGACGCACCCAATCAGGTCGTCTTTGAATCGTCGACCGGGGTGGCGAAGATCCGGGACACGATTGACGTGACCGCAGACGGAACCGGCAGCAGGCTCGACTACGACGCCCGGATCATGACCAGCGGACTCGGCAAGCTGCTCGACCCGGTCTTCTCCCTGATCTTCAAGCGGGTCGGTGACCGCGCCGCGGAGAGCCTCAGGAAGGCACTGGCTGGCTGATGGCCCCGACCGTCGCGGTCATTGGCGCCGGCTTCGCCGGTCTGAAGTGTGCGGGGATTCTGGCCGAAGCCGGCCATGACGTAACGGTTTTCGAGGCTTCCGACGGGGTCGGTGGCAGGGCCCGGACCGACGAGGTGAACGGGTTCAGGCTGGACCGCGGCTTCCAGGTGCTGCTGACTGCCTATCCGGAGGCCAGGCGGACATTCGACTACGAGTCGCTCGGCCTGGGGGACTTCGAGCCTGGGGCTCTGATCAGGCTGAACGGCAAGTTCGCGCCGCTGCTCGATCCGATCCGCAGACCGGGTAAGGCGGTCGCGGCGATCAGCTCCCCGGTCATCGGTATTGCCGACAAGCTGAGAATCGCCAGGATGAGGCAGGAACTGGGCTCACTCAGCCCGGCTGAAATCCTCGCCCGGCCCGACCTGCCGGCGATCGAGTCGCTTCGCCAGCGGGGCTTCTCGCTGCTCGCCCTGGAGAGGTTCTTCAAACCGTTCTTCGGTGGGGTGTTCATCGACCCGGAGCTCAACACTTCCTCCCGGCTGCTGGAGATCTTCTTCCGTTGCTTCACCAAGGGGCCCGCGACGCTGCCGGCTGGTGGCATCGGTTGCCTGGCCGAGTCAATGACCGGGAGGGTTGGCGAGGGGAACATCGAGCTCGAGACTCCCGTCCGGGAGGTTCGTGCCGACGGGGTTCGCCGCGACGACGGAGAGTGGATAGAGACATCGGCGGTCGTCGTGGCGACCGACGAGAGATCCGCCGCCACCCTGGCCGGACTGCCCGAGCCCGGCGAGGGAAGGGTGACGACCTGCGTCTACTACGACGCGCCCGAAACTGACATCAGCGCGTCGATGCTCTACCTCTCGCCACCCGGGTCGGGTCCGGTCAACGAACTGGCGGTTCCGAGCGCTGTGGCGGCCGGCTACGCCCCGGCTGGCCGCTCCCTGGTCTCGGTCAGCGCGATCGGGGACGAGGCCCTTTCGGATGATCTGGAACCGAGGATGCGCAGTCAGCTCTCGGACTGGTTCGGCGCCAAGGTCGTAGCGGGCTGGAACCACCTCGCTACCCGCAAAGTCACTGACGCCCTGCCAGACTTCGGGCCGGGACGTTTTCAGGTGGGTGGACTTTCGCCTGTCCTCGACTCGGGCCTCTTCATCTGCGGTGATTATCGGGAATCGCCCTCGATCCAGGGGGCGCTCGTATCGGGTCGCAAGGCAGCCGAGGCTGTGATCGAAAAGTTCCGGGCCTGACTTGGCCAGGTTGCTGCCGCCCCTGGCCCTGATGGGGATGATCTTCTACCTTTCCGCGCAGCCAGACCTGACTACCGGTCTCGGCTTCTGGGACCTGCTGCTTCGCAAGTTCGCTCACCTCGGCGCCTACGCACTACTGACCCTTCTCTGGTGGCGTGCGCTCGCCCCGGTCACCCGGTTCCCGCTGGCCGGGGCCGCAGCGATCGCCTTTCTTTACGCGATCAGTGACGAGTATCACCAGAGCTTCGTTGAAGGCCGCAACGGCAGCCCGGTCGACGTCGCGATAGATTCGGTCGGCATCGCTACCGCGGTGGTGCTGGCCCGCTCGGGCTGGTTCCGTCGGCGGATTGCCCGCCCGTTTGCGACGACGCCGATGGCTCGCCAGGCGCCGCACGGCGATCGCGGCAGCTAGGCCCCTCTGGGTTCCTGACCCACTAGATTTCATCCCATCATGCGCAAGCGAACGGGAGGAATCGCCTTGGCCTCTGCGGCCTCACTGGTGGCCCTCGTCGGCTACGACGTCTCGCAGCGGCGCAAGCCGATTCTGCGCAACTTCCCGGTAGTCGGCCATTTCCGTTACCTGCTTGAAGCTTTCGGTCCCGAACTGCGCCAGTACATCGTCACCTCGAACAACGAGGAGCGACCGTTCTCCCGGGACCAGCGGCGCTGGATCAAGACCTCGTCGGAAGGCAAACCGAACGTTTTCGGCTTCGGCACCGACGACGAGGTCGAGTCGGTGGACAGCCTCGTGATCATCAAGCATTCGCCTTTTCCGGCACCTGCCCCCGTTGACGGGGATCCCGCCGGTCCTCCCGACTTCGCGGTTCCGGTCGCAAAGACCCTTGGGGCCGCGCATGGACGAAAACACGCCTTTCGCCCCGCCTCGGTGGTGAACATCTCGGGGATGAGTTTCGGCGCGCTCTCCCCGCCGGCGGTCGAGGCCTTGAATCGCGGTGCCGCGATCGCCGGCTGCCTGCACAACACAGGCGAGGGCGGGATCGCCCCGTGCCATCGTCACGGCGGTGAACTGATCTTCCAGATCGGCACTGGCTACTTCGCCTGCCGGGATGAGGCGGGCAACTTCAGCCTCGAGAGGCTCGTCGAGACCGTCGAGGGCGCGCCGGTCAGGGCGATCGAGGTCAAGCTCTCGCAGGGGGCGAAGCCGGGACTCGGTGGACTGCTTCCGGCCGCCAAGGTGACGCCGGAGATCGCGGAATGCCGCGGCGTCCCTGTCGGGGTGGATTGCGTCAGCCCTCCTTCGCACTCCGCATTCGGCGACGTCGACGGACTGATCGAATTCGTCGAGCAGGTTGCCGGGGCAACCGGGCTGCCGGTCGGGATCAAGTCCGCGGTCGGGGAGCTCGAATTCTGGGAGGAGCTCGCCGAGCGCATGGTCGCGAGTGGCGGCGGCCCGGACTTCGTGAATATCGACGGCGGCGAGGGCGGGACCGGTGCGGCCCCGCTGGCCTTCGCCGACCACGTCGCCCTCCCATTCAAGCTGGGCTTCGCGACCGTCTACACGACCTTCGCTCGCGCCGGCCTGGCCGAAGACACCGTCTTCGCCGGGGCCGGTCGGCTCGGCTTTCCCGACGCGGCCCTTTTCGCGGCCGCCCTGGGCTGCGACATGTTCAACGTCGGGCGGGAAGCGATGATGTCGATCGGTTGCATCCAGGCCCAGCGGTGCCACACGGGACGCTGCCCGGCGGGGGTCGCCACCCAGTCCCGCTGGCTGATGGGAGGCCTCGACCCTGACCTCAAGTCAAGCCAGGCCGCCAACTACATCGTCACCCTGCGAGCAGAGCTCCTGGCGCTGGCCCGCAGCTGCGGCGTCTCCCACCCGGCCGCGGTCACCGCCGACCACATCGACATCGTCTCCGAGCGCTACGGAGTCGCGACCCTGCGCGAGGTGTTCGGCTACGAACCTGACTGGCCGCTGCTCAGCGCAGCCAGCCGCGAGTTCTGACATTCCGCCCTTCGACCGTGGCACAATGTCCACCGTGAATCCAGATTCAGACATCAATTACATCCCGCCGATCCTCGGATTCTTCATCGGGATCATCGCTGTGGTCGCAGCTTTCCTATTTGTTGGTGCCTTCGCCGGCATCATCGTTTTGCTCGTCGTTCTCGCATTTGCGATCTGGATCGTATTCCGGTTGCTTTCGCAGAACGAAGACTGACCGACGGCTTCCGCCAGCCCCTAACTGCACTTTGTTCGCATGGCTGCCTGTTAGCCTGCGTGCGGGAGTTTTCTAGGGAGTCAAAAGGGAGGATGTACCGATGCGCCGAATCGCCGCCTTGCTGCTTGTCTTTGCCTGTTCGTTTGCGCTAGCCGGAACTGCTGCTGCCGCTCCGTCTGGCGGGGAGACGACCGGCTATGCAAAGAAGAACCCGGCCGCCGCAAAGAAGGCGAAGCAGAAGGCTGCGGCAAAGAAGCGGCGCGAAGCGAAGCGGCAGCGCCTCATGCGTCCGACCGTGAGCATTCTCGGTGCGACCTCGAGTGCGCTCAGGTCCGGCAACCTCAAGGTCCGGGTAAAGGCGGGCAAGGGCGTGAAGGTG
>JRYG01006277.1_pt1 | contig 15710 bp, 15 predicted proteins | sample 235341 | NCBI WGS metagenome assembly JRYG01 (sample SAMN03074218, study PRJNA261478) | activated sludge metagenome | biome: Wastewater Treatment Plant; feature: Wastewater; material: Activated sludge; isolation source: activated biomass of a wastewater treatment plant treating hydrocarbon... ... | reverse complement strand
CTTAACTCTGTCTTCTTTGAAACAGTAAGATCGTACTCCTTATATGTGCCCTGTTTCACAATTATCACATCGCCGTCTCTGCTATCCGCAATCGCCTGCGCAATTGAAGTAACGCCGCAGGTACTGCAAACTACAATCTCCCTTGAACAGGCTTTTGATGCGATTGCAAGAGATAACAGAAGCACAGAAATATTGGAGCAGACCCGTATCATCTGGATTTGAACATTGCAACAAGCGAGTTCCATTCATAAACATCCCCGGGATATTTCTCCTTGTACTTTTCAGCCGAATTCCGGCTGTCATAGGCCGAAATGTTTTCGCCCATAGGACTTCTGAGCTTCGGGGAGATCAGGAAGACAGCCGTTCGGGCATCAATGAAATTTCCGGGAGATTCAATATTGGTAACGAGCAGAGTCTCGGTATCGGCTTCGGATATCTTGCCTGTATTCAGAAAATTGACCATGCATTCCGCCGCATCAAACTTGTGCACTTTGCCTTTTGATGACACTATCTCTGCGCCGAATTTATTGTCAACAATTGTCATTCTGCAGTGTGCACACTGGTCCTTGCCGTAGTCTATCGGATCAATTTCGCGGGAACATCCGAACAGTGCCCACACGGAAAGGAAAAGAATATTCAAATACATTTTACTCATGTTTAAGGATTTGATGACTTACGTTCTCTCAGGATCACAAATAGCGCCAGCGCACCTGCGGCAAAAGCAAGGTAGGCGCCAATATCCGGCCATGACTGCGCGTAAAAATTCAGCAGTTGCTTCGTGCCTATGAGCGGCGGCTGATAATTCATGCCAGGCACTTTTATGATCGCATTCGGATCAAGATTGTGCCCGTAGTCATATTCCCAAATGTAAAAATCAATGGCGCCTGCAATTGCAGTTATTATAAGCAAAGCAAACCAGGCGCACAGCAGAGATTTTTTTCCTGTCATTGCCACAACAATACCGAACAAGATCAGGAGTGCGAGTATGTACGGCATTAGCTTCAGCTCGAGGATCGATTCCGGTTCAATCACCTTCATTCCAATGTAATGGTTCAATCCGTTGATCGTCTGCAAGTCACCCGAGATTCTGTTGATGTGAATGCTCATCTGCAGACTTTCAGGATACTGAGGAGCGTCAAGCACAATTTCCCAAATTGGCAGAAAATAAACACCTATCAGCATGAGCGCCGCGACTAGTACAATTGTTCTTGATGTCTTATTCATAATGCAAAAATTTAGGGGCGCTCTTTTGAGCCTCGTTGGCGCCCCCTTTGATTGATTACTTTCCTCCGGTCGCTACAAGGGGCACGTTTGCTCCCTTATCCGATACGCGTATATAGCCCTGCATTTCCTGATGCAGAGCCGAGCAGAAGTCGGTGCAGTACATAGGATAGATTCCTGCTCTTTCCGGAATCCATTTGAGAGTGCATGTTTCGCCGGGCATTACAAGCATTTCGGAATTCTGATTGCCCATCACCGCAAAACCGTGCGGGATGTCCCAGTCCTGTTCCATGTTTGTCATATGGAAGTAAACAGTTTCCCCTACCATTACACCTTCAATGTTATCCGGTGTGAAGTGAGATCTTATAGCTCCAAGATATATGTGAACCGCTCCGTCCTTTCTTTCGGCACGGGCTTCGTTCGGAGATTTGATCGCATAGGGGTTCATGTTTTCCGAAAGCTTATAGATCTTCACCTGATTCTTTGTGATAAGATCAGCAGGAATTGCCTGAGCATAGTGAGGCTCGCCGACCGTCGGAAAATCGCTCAGCAGTCTCATCTTGTCTCCCGAAATATCTATGAGCTGAGCTGATTGCGTAAGCTCGGGTCCGGTAGGCAGATATCTGTCCTTCGTGATCTTGTTCATTGCAAGCACATATTTTCCCCATGGCTGTTTTGAATCGCCGCCCGGAATGGTAAGGTGTCCTATGGAATAGTATGCCGGAATCCTGTCAACAACTTCCCTTGTATCAACTTTCCATTTCACTACTTCCGATGAAACGAATGCCGACGTATAGGCAAACCCCTTGTCGTCAAACTCAGTATGCAGTGGCCCGAGTCCCGGGTTTTGCACTTCGCCGGCAAGGCATGCATCATATTTCAGAACCGGAATTCCGTCAATCTCACCGTCTGTCTGATTTCCTTCAATTGCCTTGATCATCTTTGAAAAGGAGTAAACAGGTATTACTGCCGCCAGCTTGCCTCCGGCAGCAATGTATTCACCGGTCGGATCAACATCAGCACCGTGAGGCGATTTCGGACACGGCATATAGTAAAGCATTCCCTTGAGGTCAGCCGCATTGATCATTCTTACTTCTTCCACCCAATCGGTTGTTGCAGTCTGTGTCTTTTCATCAAACACATTATGCGCAAACCTTGTCTTTCCCATTGTGCCCTTTCCGCCGGATGCAACCAGTTCGGCTATCTTCCTGTAATTCACTGCAAGGACGTAGTCTTTGTCCTTTTGTGAAGCATTAACTTCAAGAAGAGTGTATGCCTGCTCGGAATTGTAGCATGAGAAGAAGAACCAGCCGTCAGACGGCCCCTTTCCCGAATGGCTCAGGTCATAGTCGAAAGGCGGAGTGATGATCTGAAAATCAACTCCCATTCTGCCTGTGCCCTTATCCACTTTGATGAAGCTCAGTGCGCCTTTGAAATTTTCTTTATAGGAAGATATCGGCACGTCCTTGTTCTCGATCGGCAGGCTGAACCTTGTTCCGGCAACCACGTAATCGGAATTCGGAGTCGTGAACGGTGATGAGTGATTGCCCGCGCTGTTCGGGATCTCGATTATCTCGACGGTTCTGAATGTTGCAAGATCAATTCTTGCAATACGCGGAGTGTTATTTCCGTTGATGAAGAGCCACTTGCCGTCAGGCACGCCGTTTGTCTGCGAAAGCTCGGCGTGGTGCGAGTCGTCCCACGGAATGAAGCCGTATGAAGTCATCAGCATGGGCTTTGTCTCTTCAGTATATCCGTATCCGTTCTCGGGATTAACGGCGAATACGGGGATCACCCTCAGCAATCTTCCTGATGGAATGCCGTATGATGAAACCTGTCCGCTGAAGCCGCCGGATATGAAATAGTAGAACTCGTCATACTTCCCCGGCTCTACATAAACCTTGCTTGCCTCATCGCCGGAAAGCGACGGGCCCTTGGTTTCCTTCTTGGAAGAGCATCCGTCCATTACAAGCGCGATCACCGACACTGCAATTAGGGAAAGAAGGAACCTTAACAATCCTTGATTTTTCATTTCAAATGATTTTGAATTTTGATTAGGTTTTTTATCCGTTTATTTATCCGCTTATTTATCCATAGAGCGGAAATACTCGAGCAGGTTTCTTGCATCATCCTGTGTCACATCCTGAAAGGTCATCTGAACAAGCAACTGATTGTACAATGCCTGTGCTTCAGGATTCTTTTGTGTCATTTCAACGGGATTGAGGATCATGTTCATTATCCATTCCGGCTTTCTCCTCTTTGTAACTCCGGACAGCGCGGGTCCGACCAGCTTCTCATTCCATTTGTGGCATGAAATGCACTTCTGTTCAAAGATTGCCTTGCCTTTATTGGACATGTCATCATTTATCGCAGCTTCGAGTTTAACTTCCTTTACCGGACCGATTCCCTTTGATGGGTCGTCTCCGCATCCCGGGACAAGCATTACGAAAGTAAACAAGAGAAGTGCAATAGCGCTGATGTGAATTGATGTTTTCATCTTCAGTTGATTTTTGATTTGCGTGATATTTTTCTTCTGTTAGTTGGCAAAACTCTTCTTTCAAGCAAGACCGTCTTTGGAAAGAGAAGGTTGTTTTCAAAGTGAATGTATAGTCTGAGTGCGGAAGCAAGCTCCTTCAACTCCCTTGATAGCGTTTGCAGATGATCGCTATTGTAATTCTGACCGGCGGCTTCATTCACTTCATCAATGATCTCCCGGATGATACGCGTCATTCCAATATGTTCCGCCGCAAGGGATTTCAACGGATTTGCAACCCTGCCGAAAGGAGCCATCTCAAGCATCATGCCCGAATCAGCCGCGGAGGCGATCCTCTTGATGTATGGAAAGATCATTCTTTGCTCTTTGTTTATGTGAAACTGCAGATTGTCTGCAAACTCCCTGAATGATCTCATCGTACTCTTGCCGATGAACTTCTCTTTCTCAGCCGCAATCAGCCTGTGCTTTACATCAGGCAGTCTCTTTACAAGCCGGGCATGCATATTTGCCTTAATGAAGTCACACAGGAAAGGGGCTTCCCAGTCACCGGTGTTTCCGCAAATGTTCAGCGATCTTGCAGTGTCATTCAATTCTCTCAGAAGTCCTTTAACATCTGTTCCGTAATTCGCGCAGGCTTCCTGAATGCTCAAATGGCCAGAGTTGCCGTAGTCCATCTCATATCTGTCAAATACTGCGGCTGCCTCAAGAGACTGTGTTACTGCGGCTGAGAGAGTTGTTGATGCCGTAATATTCTTTGAACCGGTGTTTTCCATAGCTATACAAAACTACCGGAGTTGAACGGAAAATGGTTTGACTTAAGTCAATAAGGAATAATTTGGACAGGTAAGGTATTACTTTGAGGGGAAATTCAGCGCCTGTGATCCGGCTGAGGGCGCGGCGCGGGGATTCTTATTCTTCTGCGATCCTGATGAGCTTCTTGATGTCATTTATCACAACGTGCTTGCCTTTCATTTGAATGAGCCCTTCATCCTGAAACCTCTTGAATGTCCTGGACAGTGTTTCATCTATCGTTCCGAGATATGAGGCAAGGTCGTGCTTCGTTATCTCTATCTCCACCTTGTGAATATCATTCCCTCCGCTTCTTCTGCACTCCTGAACTAAGAACTCGGCGAGCCGGTGCGGAATGTCCTTCATTCTCGTTTCAATGTAGTTGTTCAGGTGCCTCAGCCGCTTTGAAAGCGCTCCGAGCATCTTCACTGAGATCTCATGGTTCTTGCGAAGGAGTTCATAGAATAGCGATGACCTGATAAGAAGAACACGTGTATCATTTTCAGTCGCCATCGCATTGGCGGGATAAGTGAACTGGTCATTCAGTATCTTTTCATACTGCTCAAACATCGGTACTTCAGCGAATGTACCGTAGGGGTGAACGAAATGAATTATCTGTTCCCTGCCGTCTCCTTTGATCTTGAATATCTTTATGCATCCTTCTACAACAACGTAAAATCCGAGGTACGGCTCTGTCTCAAAGAAGACCATCTCACCTTTCGCCAGTGTTTTAGGAGTTGAAAAGGAATAGATCTTTGACAGCTCCTTTTCATTGAGCACGGAGAACATGCTCACATTTTTCAGCACGGAACTATCCATGCCGGAGCTTGAGGATCAGTGTGAAGGTCATGAAGATCAATGAAATGCAATTGGCGGCAAGAAGCGGGATATCGCTCTTAAGATAACCGTAGATTATCCAGATGATGATGCCGACCTCAAGCATTACAAGAGTTATGAGCGACAGGTCGCCGGTGTGTTTTGTTTTTATTGCTTTGATGGATTGCGGCAGAAAACCGAATGTAGTGAGCGACGCTGCTATCAGGCCGATGATCAGTTCAAAGTTCAACTTACACCTCGAGCTTTCCTTTGAGATAGTCAACAATGTTGTCTTTGTTGATCCTCTCCTGATTCATGGAATCGCGCTCCCTCACGGTAACGGTATTATCATACAAGGTTTCCGAATCCACGGTGATGCAGAACGGAGTTCCGCATTCGTCCTGTCTTCTGTATCTTCTTCCGACGGCACCCGAGTCATCGTAAAACGATTTGAACTTTCTCCTGAGGTCATCGTTGATGTTGTGCGCGATATCCTGCATGCCGTCACGGTTGACCAGCGGGAACACCGCAACCTTCACGGGCGCAAGTGCAGGATGAAACCGCAGTACAGTCCTCAATTCCGATGAAGACGTTCCGTCATCATTCTGCTTCGTCACTTCCTCCTCGTCGTATGCATTGCAGAGGAAGGCAAAGAAGCTTCTTGATGCGCCGGCAGAAGTTTCGATCACATACGGGGTGTATCTCAGCTTGGTCTGATCATCGAAGTACTCTATTTTCTTGCCGGAAAATTCCGTGTGCCTTATAAGGTCGTAGTCAGTTCTGTTGTGAATGCCCTCTATCTCGCCCCAGCCGAACGGAAACTCATACTCGATGTCAACTGCGGCCTTGGCATAGTGAGCGAGCTTTTCATGAACATGAAGCTTCAGTCTTTCGGGGCGCATCCCGTACTTTGTGAACCAGCCGAGCCTTTCGCCTCTCCAGTACTCGAAAAATTTTTCGTCATCCTTCGGGTCAATGAAATACTGCATCTCCATCTGCTCAAATTCCCTTGTCCTGAAAAGGAAGTTCTTTGTATTGATCTCGTTTCTGAATGCCTTCCCAATCTGAGCAATTCCGAACGGAAGCTTCTGACGGGAAGAGTCCTTCACATTGTTGAAGTTCACATAGATCCCCTGCGCCGTCTCAGGCCGGAGAAAGACAACTGCGGAAGATTCTTCCAGCGGGCCAATGTGCGTTTTGAACATGAGGTTGAAATTTCTTGCCTCGGTAAACTTGCCTTCCTGCATGCACTTAATGGCTTTCCTTCCCTTGTATGCCTTGTTGCCGCATTCTGATTCCTCAACCTGATCTTCCCTGAATCTCGCCTTGCATTCTTTGCAGTCAACCATAGGATCCGTGAAGTGTTCAACATGTCCGGATGCTTCCCAAACTCTCGGATGCATCAGAATGGATGCATCAATTCCTTCAATATCTTCACGGTAGGTCATTTCCTTCCACCAAGCTTCCTTTATGTTACGCAGAAGCTCTACGCCAAGCGGGCCGTAGTCGTAACAGCCGTTCAGGCCTCCGTAGATCTCGGATGACTGGAAAATAAAGCCGCGCCTCTTTGACAAAGAAACTATCTTTTCAGCGGTATCTGATTTTACAGGTGTTCCCAATTTGATTTGTATTCGGTTTGAAAGCACGCAATCTACTCAATCGAAGCGTGAAAATGTAGGAAGTAATGAGAGTCCTTTGCCAGAACAACCAATGCAGAATGGATCCGCCTGACGAATCAGCATTAAGCAAGATAGCCCGCAGTGCTGACTGCGGGCTGAGTTTATGCATCGGTAAGAATGTACAGCAGTTATACTTCTACGCCAAAATCAACCTTGAGCACTTCCCTGAGCCCCTCTTCAAACGGCCTCGGATTGTATTCCGGCATTATGCTTTTGAGATAGGAGACATCTGTCCTCTTTTCATACATGCCGTCCGGTTTTGTTGTATCCCATTTTATCTCTCCGCTGAACTCGAACACCTTCTTAGCAATGTCTATATACTCTCTTATCGAATGGTCAAATCCCGTTCCTATATTTACGATCTCCGGTGAGTTGTAATTCTCCATGAGGTAAATGCACGCGTCTGCGCAGTCATCCACATACAGCGCCTCGCGCCTCGGCTTTCCGCTTCCCCAGAATACAAGCTCCGTCCCGTCCCTCTGCGCGTTGACAAACTTCTGCACAAGTGCGGCAATGAAGTGGCTGTTGTTGAGATCGTAATTGTCATTTGGGCCGTAAAGATTTGTCGGCATTGCGGCGATTGCGTTTATTCCGTACTGCTGTCTGTAAAGCTGGCATGCGACAATTCCCATTCCCTTAGCAACGGCATAACCTTTGTTGGTCTCTTCGAGAGGCCCCATCATGAACCTGTTCTCGTTAATGGGCTGAGGATTCTCCTTCGGATAGATGCATGTTGATCCTGTATAAAGGAGTTTTGTTTGCGGGGAGTTTTTTGCAAGAGACTCAATCACATTGAGTATCATCAGCGCATTCTGGTAGAGGAAATCCGCCTGCCTGGTGTTGTTTGCAAGAATGCCGCCGACGAGTCCCGCAACCATGAATACGCCGTCGGGCTTTTCTGCACTGAAGAAATTGTCAACATCATCCTTCTTCAGCAGGTCAAATCCATTCTTTCTTGACGGAGTAAGTACATTTGTGTAGCCGCTTGCAGACAGCCTTCTTGTGATGGCGCCGCCGAGCATTCCCGTTCCGCCGAATACGGCCATCTTGCTTTGCTTGTTCATGTAGATTTGGTGGTCAGATTAATTCACAAAATTATTATTTGGATTCACTTACAACCTCTGAAGGAAGATCACTTGCTGAAGACAACCATTATCTTTCTTTCGGTCATTTCTTCGATCGCATACCTGACTCCTTCCCTTGCGTTGCCTGAATCTTTCACTCCCCCGTAAGGCATTGCATCCATCCTGTATGTGGAAACGTGATTGATCACAACGCCGCCCGCATGGATCTTTCCAAATGCATAGAATGCGTTTCCAAGATCATTTGTAAAAACACCGGCCTGAAGCCCGAACGCAGAATCGTTTACCTGATCAACAGCGTCTTCAAATGAAGAGACCTTAGTGACAGTAGCAACCGGCGCAAACACTTCACGGCAATTCACACTCATATCCCTGCTTGTATTTGCAAGCAATGCGGGCGCAAGCACTGCCGAACTTCTTTCGCCGCCTGTAAGCAATTCCGCTCCACCGTCAACCGCTTCCTTTATCCATCTCTCGGCTCGTTTTGCTTCTTCTTCATTTATCATGGATGCAACTTCAGTGTCGTCATCAAAAGGATCTCCGACCTTGAGCTGATCAACTGCGGCCTTAAGCATCTCAACGAACATGTCGTAAACTTTTTCATGCACGAAGACCCTTTGAACCGATATACAGCTTTGGCCTGCCTGAGAGAATGCTCCCGTAACGATCTTTGCAACGGAGTCTTTGAGGTCTGCCGATTCATCAACTATCACCCCTGCGTTCCCTCCGAGCTCAAGCGAGATCTTCTGCCGGTCAAGCGATTTCTTCAGATGCCAGCCCACGTCAGAACTGCCCGTAAAACTTACGAGTGCAACCCTTTTATCTGATGCAAACTCTTCAGTTACCTTTCCCGGCGCAGTCAGCACATTAAGCGGGTAGTAGCCGAGGTTCATTTCGTCGCAGGCTTCCTTCACGATCTTCATGATCTCAAGCCCGCACGCGGCGGAAGCAGACGCCGGCTTAAGAAGGACCGTGTTTCCGGAGGCAAGCGCAGGTGAAAGCTTGTGAGCGACAAGATTGACCGGGAAATTCCAGGGAGTTATTGCAAGTATCACTCCAAGCGGAAATCTCTTAATGATTCCAATCCCGTTCTCCGAACCTCTGATGAGGCTCATATCAGTCACTTCGCCGTTTATCCGCGATGCCTCTTCGCTTCCGAGCATAAATGTAAGAACGGCCCTCTGTACTTCTATTCTCGAATACTTTATCGGCTTGCCGGTCTCGGAAGTCAACAATTGCGCAATGCTCTCGGACCTTTCAGAGATCTTCTGTGCGATCTTCCTAAGCAGTTCAACTCTTACATAAACAGGCCCGGCAGAATACTTCTGAAACGAAGATACAAGATAATTGAGCGAAGCATCAAAATCTTCCCTTCCAGCTTTTGAGATTCTCGCCGCCGGTTTGCCGCCGTACGGATTTATGACGTCAAAGTATGATCCGTCAGAAGACGTTCTGAAACCGTCACCCGAAAAGAATTTTTCCGTAATCATCAGTGCGGGACAAAATAGCGATTTTGTGATTGAGTTTGAACTGACAAGCTGGGTTTGCGGGCATTTGACGATTTGTTAAAGGTGAAGCCATTAAGATTGAATGGAAAACGAACTCAGGCGCCGGAAGGGCCGTCCTGCTTTTTGTTTCTAATTTCCAGAATGATTACGGTAAGCCAGCCGATGAGGAAAGCCACGCCGCCAAGAGGCGTGATCATTGCAAGAAATTTGATTTGAGTGAGTGAATACGGATAAAGACTGAATGAAAACAACACAATGCCTGCGAGGAAGAACTTGCATGCCTTGAGAAGATATTCTCTTGATGAAAGTCCGAGGGCGAGAATGGCGAGGGCATGAACAATGTGGTAGAAGACACCGGTGCGGAAGGTTTCGGATGTTTCCGGAGTTAGCAGAGGTTTCAAGGCATGTGCGCCAATGGCACCGATCGCAACGCCAAGGAAGCCAAGCGCCGAGCCCGTTATGATCCACTTCCTGCTTCCGCTCATATGTGTGTGATTCAGGTTAATTGTTAATGACCGGTACCTCCAGCTGATTCATGCATGTGCTGAAGACAAGGTCCGGCGTGATATGATCCATGCAACTGTACTCGTCATTCCGGCATGTTGCTCCGAAGTAGCACTTGCATTCCCTTAACGGCTCCACGATCTCACCCGAGCCGAACAGGTCAAATTCATTTCTGTTGAAGATGTTGTTCATAAGGACAACTCTCTTTCTCAAAGCAAGAGCAAGATGCATGCACATTGTAACCTGTGTCACCACCAGATCGCAAAAGTTCACCACATTTATGAAATCACCGATCCCGAATGTGCCAAAATACTTTGCCGGCGTTTTCTTCTCAAGTTCGGAATTTCTCTCATGCTCTGAATCACCGCCAAGAAGTATCACTTCAAATCCGGCATCACAGAGACTGTTTGCCAGTTCCACCCAGTGATCATCTTTCCACAGCCGCGACTTCCAGCGTTCTCCCGCACCTGTATTCAGGCCAATCACCTTCCTGTCAGGATCAACCGGCAATTCAATTTCCGTCCTCCCGGGCAGGTCAATCAGATATCTCTCGCCGGCATATTCGTATCCGCAGATCTCAAATACTTCCTGCATATAGCTCTTTGTGTTTGTCTTGGAGAAATTGTCATCAACGCCTGTCAGAAACTTATGAACAGCATTCGAATCAGCCGGGAAACAATTTCCGTCCTTCATAAGGAAGCCGGACTTCTTAGTACTCTTAAGATCCTTTGCTAGTGCTATTGCTTCCCTGTCCTTGTCGAGATTTATCACAAGATCAAAATCTAGAGTTTTGAGATATGTCAGGTCCCTCAAATTGAATCCGTACACCTCGTCAGCACACGGAGTTGTGCTTAACGGAACAAATCTCGGATAGTCCGTAAGCCAGTGAATTCTGGAATAGGGATACTGCTTCTTCAAAGCATAAAGCAAAGGCGTTGTTCTTATAACGTCGCCCGCAGCTCCGAGTTTAATTATGAGAATATTCTCTTCAACCCTGTCATACATGTTACAGCCCGTACAATTGGCTCCGTATTCCTTGTTTGCAATGCAAGGTGAACTGCCCTTGAAGTACCTGCAGTCTGTCTTGATCTCTGAAAGAAGTGATCTCTTCATGATTTGGGATTTGTTTGAATGCAACTTACATCTTTATCGGAATGACCGCAAATTCAAATTCGCTTCAATTGTAGGATTGAAGAGCATGGGATAAGACATAAGGTGAGAGGACTGCCGTTTGAATCCTTCGCGAATAAGATTTTTGGTAAGTAATTTCAATTTGTAAATCCATATTTTTCAAACCACTGAATGAACAATACACAAACGCAGGACCGGGAATCGCCGGGAGAGCTTACTTTTACAGAGATTTATCTTACGGTATCCGGGAATCTCAGGAAGATCCTTGCCATTTCCGCAATCGCCGGGATTATAACTGCGTTACTCGTATTCTTCGTAGTTTCGCCTCTGTTTCTTTCTACGGCCACTGTAAAGACCTCAGGAAAGATCGTCGGCTTAAGCATTCCTGAAATGCCTGACCTTTCGGGAATCGGAGACCTTGCCGGCATAAACAGCGCATCAAAAGAGCTTGCGCTTTACGAGAACATCATACTCAGCAACAGGTGCCTGATAGAGACCATTACAAAGTTCAATCTGAATGAGGACTTTGATTATATGCAGGATGCCGTAAAGAGTTTCAAGCAAAACAATCTCGTGATCGAAAAGGACAAGATTGCGGGAACCATGAACATCGGGGTATATGACAAAGACCCTGCAAAGTCCCGCGAGATCGTCGAATTCCTTGTATCCCGGCTGAACTTTATCAACATAGACCTCAACAGGCAGAACGCGCGAAACCAGAGAGAGTTCATTGAAGAGCGCTACATACAGGCGGAGAACGACATGCGCAACGCCGAAGACAGCGTCAGGATCTATCAGGACCAGTACGGCGTTCTTCCGGATGCTCAGATAAGGGCAACTTCACAGACTGAGCTTGACCTTGAAGCGCAGATCCGTTCGGAAGAAATAAAACTCGAACTGCTGAAGAAGATCATTTCTCCGGATCAATCTGAAGTGAAAATGGCAGAGGACAAGATCGGTGCGCTGAAGAAGGAACTGGATGACATCAGGAACTCTACCGACAACAGATACAAGCTGAAGCTAAAGGGCCAGCCCGAGATGCTCCTTAATTTCTACAGGCTCGTTGCCGAAGTTGACAAACAGAAAAAGATACTCACAATACTTCTCCCAATATACGAATCGTCAAAGATCGAAGAGAAGAGAGAGATACCGACAATACTCGTACTGGATAATCCGCTGGTTCCCGAAAAGAAATCAAAACCCAAAAGGCTCACGACCGTTGCAATAGTCTCGCTCGTCGCATTCGTGTTGTCTGCTTCATACTTCATACTCAGAAAGAAATGGAGGCAGTTCAAGAGCACGCTCCCGCCTGCCCGGGAGGCGTAAATCTATCGTGACAGCCGCTTCCGGATTCCGTACAGCCGATGTTATCCTGTTCTTACTGCTGACCGCAAACCTTTACATCAGCACGTCACTTCCGCTGATGTTTTCCGTAAAGAATTACATCTACTACATAATTGCAGGTCTTTCGTTCATTCTCTTCGTGATAACGGCAGATTTCCGCTCAATGAGTTCGAACCTTCTTAAGCCTGAACCGGCAAGGATACTCTTCGCAATCCTCGCGGCCGCATTTCTGATAAGCTGTTTTGCCGTGAATTCCGGATCGATCAGCGGATTGAAGACTCTTGCAAGGCTTGCCTGCTATGCTTGCGTGTTCGTAGCTTTCTTCATCCTGGCCGGCAAGAGGTTATGCAGCGGCGGGCTGTTCGACAGGTATATGCTTGTCTTCCTTTCAGCAGGAATGCTGTTGTGCATATTGTCACTGGCCATGTATTTCACCGGCTCGGGCGGAAGTTCCGAATACTCATTTGCGGCGCACGGAATATTCATGCATCCGAACACTGCATCATTCATGTATATCATTGTAATGCCCGCACTGATCTATTTTTACAAAACGGGAAAGGCCGGACTGCCGGTATTTCTAATGGCTATGCTTGTTCTCACGGCTGGACTCCTTCTCACATTCAGCCGTGCCGGATATATCGGGGCGTTTTCTTCGGTGCTGATATTCGTGTTCCTCTGTTCAAAGCGCAAAGCGCTTCTGCTGACCCTCACTCTTATTGCTTCCGTGTTGCTGATCAACCTGCTTATGGACTTCATCACCGCTAAGCAGGACAGCTCATTCGGCAGATTGCTTCTTGCAACTGCGGCGCTCAGCATGATCTTTGAGTCGCAGGGAAGTTTTCTTTGGGGTTACGGTGTTGCGCGCGGATTGGATATTTTCAGGGACGAGAAGATCCTCTTCGGAAGTTATGAGTTTGTTGATGATCCGCACAACTTCATTCTGCTTCTCGGCATACAGTTCGGCATGATTGTGGCTTTGCTCTCAGCCGTGATCCCGGCATTCATCATTGTCAGGTCACTCTTGAAAAGCAAGAACATTTTTCAGATGGCCGACCTGATGAGGATCTATCTTGCATCTGCGGTTGCCTCGGGATTGCTCATAAACAATATGTTCGAAGACATCATAGCATATCCGGAATATTACATCATGCCCTTGTTCCTGATGTTCACAGGTTACATTTATTTCAAGACCTCATCAGCGGCGGATGGAAACTAACACCGGGCTCTTTTCAAGGCTGTTCCTGATCGTGCTTGTCATCAAGGCATTCGATGTATTCAAGAACCTTCTGATAGCTTATTTTCTCGGAGTGTCTGACAGCGCCGATGTTTACAATTCCATTATCATAATTCCCGACAGCCTGATCGTCCTGTTCGGGCTTGACACGATCCGCGGAGTAGTGAACAGCGAGTATGCCCACAGCTACGGGTTGGAAAGGAAGGACGAACTTTGGGAGTCATTCAGAAGACTGTTCAGCATTCTGCTGGTTACAGGTATTGCAGTAACCATTGCCGTGCTTATTCTCAATCCGCTCATAATCGGATTGATACTGCCGGGATTTGACGGGGCAAAGAAGAACGCCGCAATTGGAATTGCTTACATCGTGTTTCCGATCCTCTTCTTCAAGATCCTGAGCGGCTACTTCCACTCAGTCCTCAATTCCGTCAAGAGCTTCTACCTTCCTGTAATTGCTCCTGCGATGATCAGCGTGCTTATAGTGATCTCGGTCATGTTGCCTTCTCCGGAAGGAGGTCTGATCTACAATCTGTCCTATGCAAACCTCGCCGGAAACATTCTGCTTCTGCTCATCTTTGGCTATTCGCTCAAAAATCTCGGCGCAATCTTCCGCTGGGCAGGCTTAAAGCCGGATGAACTGACTCTGAAAGTTATCAAAGCATCCGGCTCCATCATGATGCTTGTTGTTTTCAATCAGATCTATCTGTTCTCAAGAAACTATTTCGCGTCATATTTCGGCGAGGGCGCGATATCCGCGCTTCATTACTCCGGCACAATACCATCAATCGTTATCTCCGTTGTATTCGCAACGTTCTTTACTGCCATCATCTCAAAGCTTTCAACACTTTTCTCGGAAGGAAAGGATTCCGATGCGGGACAGCTTTACAGAAAGACCATACTTGCGCTCCTTTTCTTTGTGGTACCCGTCGTGGCCGTGTTCCTGTCGAGCGGAGAAGAACTGCTTAAACTGCTGTACCTACGCGGTGAGTTTGACCTGAAGGGAATCGAACTTACAATGAAGCCATACTATTGGGATGTGATGTCACTGATCACATTTGTCCTCTACATCTTGCCAACGGCATATTTTCTTGCGTGCAAAGATTACAAAAGACTGTCGATCGCCGGAAGCTCAGTTTACATTGCAGGCACTGTGCTCAACTATTTTCTCACGGCGGAACTCGGCTTCTATGCCGTATCCGTTACACATCTTATCATAACCGGCATTTACGGGTTCATACTTCTATCAATGTCATTGCCGCGCGGCGAGGAAAGAACTCAATTTTTCAAGACTGCTTTGATGATCATTGCCGGGGGAGCTGTCTCATTCTTTCTGGTCAACATTACCGGCCCTCTTATAAGGAATGTTTCCATTGCCGCATCATGGCAGAGGGACCTGTTTGTTGTGATAGTCAACACCGCTGTTACGCTGGCAGTCTTTCTGTCGGCAATGCAGATTCTAAGAATCAATTTCGCATTTGAGTTTGTAAAAGGTCTGGCGAAGAAGTAAGAATACTACAATTATGTTAAATTCGATTTGAGAAGACTGCCGGCACTAAGTAATTTTGAACTGATATGAAGATCACATTTCTCCTTCCTTTTGCATCGGATCATCCCATCGGAGGATTCAAGGTCGTGTTTGAATACGCAAACCGGCTTGATGCAAAGGGGCATGAAGTTGAGATTGTGTTTCCGTCCTTCACGTTCAGGGAAGACCCTCTGCGCAATGCATGGTATGCCGCACGCTATATTCAGAGGAAGCTGGACGGAAGCTACAGGCCATCATGGTTTCATCTTAATGAAGGTGTTAAGACCACCTGGATAAGAAAGATCTCGGAAGAAGAAATGCCTGACAGCGACATGCTTATTGCACCGGCATGGCGTACAGCCAAGTGCGCGGAAACGCTCTCC
>JRYG01005879.1_pt1 | contig 15760 bp, 13 predicted proteins | sample 235341 | NCBI WGS metagenome assembly JRYG01 (sample SAMN03074218, study PRJNA261478) | activated sludge metagenome | biome: Wastewater Treatment Plant; feature: Wastewater; material: Activated sludge; isolation source: activated biomass of a wastewater treatment plant treating hydrocarbon... ... | reverse complement strand
AACCAGAGGAGGACCCGGCTTTCGAAGTTATACCGCGGATAGTCCTTCTCGCTATCCGTCGTTTTCGGAGCGGGCGCACCGGATACGATGCCCTCCGTCTTGTAGTACACATCCTTGCCCTTCTCAACCTTGGCCTCACCGCCCTCTTTCTTAGCCGTATCAGCCGGCGCGGCTGGAGCCGGTGCACCACCACCGCTCGCAAGCGCGGGAATCGCGACTAAAATCGGCAGGAGGAGGAGGCCGATCATCGCGCTCAGCGCCATGATCGACATCAACTTCTTGCGGGTTACAGGACCCATGGGTTACCTCCTTGATACATCACGTATGTGAGCGACAACTTCGAAACTCTTGTCTCTTCAACGATTACTTGCGGAAGAGATACCAGTAATCCAACCCCTGCATGTCCATCAAGAAGTGATCGACGGCAGTGAAATAGGCAATGCAGATCAAGGCGGACACCAGGAGATACATGATTGTTTGGCCCATCTCAAACCCCCCTCAGCGTAGTAAACCAGCCTAAAAAGTTTACGAGCGGAATCAGCACGGGCACTGAATCCCGCCAAACCAATAGAAAAACCAGAGGCTGACCGCGCAGGTGATGTAGAAAATCATCTTGCCGATCTTAATCTTGATGTCGTCTTGAGGCTGAGCAGCTTCCATTCCCATTGTGGGTCTCCTAACGGTTTAAGTACGTATTTGGAATTGACACACCACCTGCTCTGTGTTAATCAAAATTTCTCACGCGGACGCGCAAAAATAGGAATTTTTATGGCAAAAAACTCAAAAGTGTTCGACATTATAGTTTTGGCCGGAATGGTTGTCAATATCATTTTGGCCGTGTTCTTGATCCTCTACTACTTTGATTTTCTGTAATATTCTTGGAAGATCCCGGCCCTGCTGACTCACCGTTTTGATCCACCGATCGAGCACATCGGAAGCCGATTGTTTCATCACGAAAATCGGCCATCATTTTCGAACGGCTGGTGATGCGAAGATCGGATCCGGAGCTGGTATACCCTGCTCCGCGGAGTACCCGAAATGTCCCGTGCTCGAGACTCTTGGGGTTCCTCTCGGGGGCCTCGGCGTAGGCATTTTCCTGATACCAGTCTTCGACCCATTCCAGGACATTCCCCGCCCCGTCCATCACTCCATACGGACTGACGTCGCTCTTGAAGTGTCCCACGGGTGCGGTGACGTCGTACCCGTCATCAACCCGCGCCCAGTTCGCGCCGGCTGGAATTTCCACGTTTCCCCAGGGCCACAACCGTCCATCGGTTCCACGCATCGCCTTTTCCCACTCCGCTTCGGTCGGCAACCGGTAGCGGTGCGTATTCTCTTTGGTATTCAGGCGCTGGATGAACTCCTGGGCATCCTCCCACGATACCGTGGCGGGATGATCGGGACGGGTGATTCGGGCCGCCATGCCCGGCAGGCCGTAGAATGGATTCGAGCGCGACAGGGTATAAGGGTTACTGCCCATCACCGCTTCCCATTGCGCTTGTGTGACTTCATGCTGGCCGATATAAAACGGCTTGCTGATGGTCACCCGATGTTGCGGTTTTTCAACATCATACGCTTCAGGGTCGCTGTCGGCCGAGCCCATCATGAACGTACCGGCGTGAATCGCGACGAAGGCCATGCCAATGCTGTTGGTGACGGTTTTGGCATTGGGCCGCGCGCCATCGGTTTGAACGGCGCGAACGCTGCCGCTTGACGCCGCTGGGTTGGCATTCGTTTCCGCCGCCGAAGCCACCGCTACCCATGCCCAAATCGGCAGGGCGGCACAAATCAAGAATTGCTTGGCGGAAAATGTCATTTGGCCATATCTCTTACTGGTCTCTATCAGCCCCGGCTTCTGTGCCCTCGTCGATGACCTTGAGCGCATTGAGGGTGCGGGGATAGCCGATGAACGGCAGCAACTGGGTGAGGGTGCCGATCAACACCTGCCGGTCATTGCCGACCGCCAGGTTCCCGGCCACGTGTCCCGCAAGCTGGAGTTCACAGCCACCCAGCGCCGCGAGCATCGCCAAGGTCAGCAACTCGCGCGTCTTCAGGTCCAGGCCGGTGCGGGTGTAGTAATCGCCGAAACAGTTGGCGGACAGGTACTTCTGGATGTGGAGCTGGTCCTTGGGAGATTGCGCGTACAGCGCGTCGATCCGGTCGCCGAAAATGGCTTTCTGCGTCGCCAGCCCTGTTTCGAACCGGGTGTCGGGATTCGTCGTGGACTGCCCCTCCAGCGGCAACTCGATACCTCGGCTTTGCAGCACGTCGTTGGTAGCGTGGAGGAAGTCGAAGACCTTGGCCATGCCGACATAAGGCACGGCCTGGTAAACGATCTCCTTGACCTCGACCGGCGTGACGCCGACGTTGAGCGCCCCGCCGAGCATGACGCGGTATTCGTTGACGGCCTGGCAGGCGATGAGGGCCGCCAACTGCGCCATGAGGCGGGTTCTGGTGTCGAGTCCCCCTTCGCTCAGGACTTCGCCAAACACCCAGTTGTCGAAAATCTCGATCAACTCGGGATCGGTGACTTTCAGCATCGATTGGTGATTGGGGAACAGCTCGTCGTGATTGCGTTGCGCCACTTCACTGATGGTCATGGGAAGTATCCTCTCTGGTTCGCCACCGCATCCGTCGCGTTGATGATCGCTTATCTGCCGGCGCGGGCGGCCAAGTGCGGGGGATAGCGATCCCCTTGCACCTGGATGTGGGCGAGGGCCGCTTCGATCTGGCGCAGGTCGTCCGCGGTCAGTTCGATGGCGGCGGCGCCGACATTTTCCTCCAGGCGCTGCACCTTGGTAGTGCCTGGGATCGGTACGATCCACGGCTTTTGCGCCAGCAGCCACGCCAGCGCGATCTGGGCCGGCGTGGCCTGCCTGGCCGCTGCGATCTGTCCGAGGAGATCGACCAGCGCCTGGTTCGCCTTGCGGGCTTCCGGCGAGAAGCGGGGGACGATGTTGCGGAAGTCGTCCTTGGCGAAGGCGGTGTGTTCGTCGATCTTGCCGGTCAGGAAGCCCTTGCCCAGCGGGCTGAACGGTACGAACCCGATGCCCAACTCCTCGCACGTCGGCAGCACGTCCACTTCGGGCTCCCGCCACCATAGCGAATACTCGCTCTGGAGCGCCGCCACGGGTTGCACCGCGTGCGCGCGGCGGATCGACGGCACGCCGGCCTCCGAGAGGCCGAAGTGCTTGACCTTGCCCGCGCCGATCAGGTCCTTGACGGTGCCGGCCACGTCCTCGATCGGCACGTTCGGATCGACCCGGTGCTGATAGAACAGGTCGATGCGGTCGGTCTTGAGCCGCTGGAGCGAGGCGTCGGCAACCGCCCGGATCCGCTCCGGCCGGCTGTCCGTGCCCGCTTGAGAATCCCCGTTCTTGAAGCCGAACTTGGTGGCGATCACCACCTGGTCGCGGAACGGCGCCAAGGCCTCGCCCACCAGTTCCTCGTTGGTGAAGGGGCCATAGGCTTCGGCGGTGTCGAAGAACGTCACGCCGCTCTCGAAGGCATCCCGGATCAACGAGATCGCGGCCTGCTTTTCCAGAGCGGGGCCATAGGCGAAGTTCAATCCCATGCAGCCGAAGCCCAGGGCCGAGACTTCCAGATTGCTGTTTCCGAGTTTGCGCTTTTGCATTTCCTAATTTCTCTGTTAGTGAGAAGTTGGGAGTGCCTTGGCCTGTTCTGGGGGGATAGCACTCCTTGTCCCGTTGCTGATGAATTTACTGAGTTCAGATGCATTTGATTAGACGGTACAATTCGCATGAACTTATGAGCTCGGTTCATAAATGCCGCGACAAAGCTTCGACGATCTCCTTGCCTTCCTCGCGGTTGCGCGAGAAGGGAGCTTTACCAGAGCGGCAGCGCAGCTCGGGGTCTCCCAGTCGGCGCTGAGTCACACCATCCGGGGGTTGGAGGCAAGACTGGGCCTTCGACTCCTGACCCGCACCACGCGCAGCGTCTCCCCCACCGAAGCCGGTGAACGCCTGCTCCAGACCGTGGGTCCTCGGTTCGAGGAGATCGAAACCGAGCTGGCGGCCTTGAGTGAACTCCGGGAGAAGCCCGCGGGCACCATTCGCATCACGACCGCCGAGCACGCCGCCGACACGGTCCTCTGGCCCAAGTTGGCAAGGTTCCTGCCGGACTATCCGGACATCAAGGTCGAGATCACCGTCGACTATGGGCTGACCGACATCGTCGCGCAGCGGTATGACGCCGGTGTACGACTGGGCGATGAGGTGGAAAAAGACATGATCGCCGTGCGCATCGGGCCGGACATGCGCATGGCCGTCGTGGGATCGCCGGCCTGTTTCTCGAAGCGACCGCCGCCGAAGACGCCCAAGGACCTGACGATGCACAACTGCATCAACCTGCGGTTGCCGACCCATGGGGGTCTCCTGGTCTGGGATTTTGAGAAGGATGGCCATGTGTTGAACGTGCGTACCGATGGCCAATGGGTGTTCAACAGCAGCGCCGCGATCCTCAGGGCGGCATTGGCCGGGTTCGGCTTGGCCTTTCTGCCGGACGATATGGTTCAGGAGCATGTCGCCGAAGGGCGTCTCGAGCGGGTGCTCGAGGACTGGTGTCCGAAGTTTCCGGGCTACCATCTCTATTACCCGAGCCGCCGCCAGTCCTCACCCGCATTCGTCTTGCTGGTCAATGCGCTGCGCCACCACGGTTGATCGACATGTGCGGAGCATTTCTGGCCAGACTCGATTCACCGCGTAGCGCGACCGCACGCCCGCTATCGTCAACCCGATGGTATCTTGCAATTCGGCGCTTTCCTTCATGGAAGCCTGGGGATCCTGCAGGCGGTCATCCACTGGGCCGTGGTGGTCGCCGGGTCGGGCGGCAGCACCGGCGCCGGCCAGCACCCGTTCGACGCCGAAATTGGTGGCGCCCGCGGCGATTGCCGACTACGCGAGTCGGCAATACACTGTCTGGAAAGCCGATCACCGTGGTGGATGGCGACGACCGGTTCGCCAGGCGGCTGGAGTCGAGGGTATTGCATGGGTGAATCGCCGAATAATTCATTGACGGATTTGACCGGTCTATCCACCGCCGAACTGGGCGCGTTGACGTTGGCCAGTCTCGATCACCTGCACGAGGCCATCAGCATCTTCGACCGGGGACTGCGGTTGCTGGTCTGGAACCGCCGTTTCGTCGAACTGCTGGATTTTCCGCCCGACATGATGCGGGTCGGCCTGCCGTTCGCCGAGGTGATCGGCTACAACGCCCGGCGCGGCGAGTACGGTCCCGGCGATCCCGAGGTGCAAGTGGCGGAACGGGTGCTGCTGGCCCGGCGATTCCAGAGCCATTGCTTCGAGCGGACCCGCCCCAACGGCACGGTGCTGGAAATCCGCGGCCAGCCCATCGCCGGCGGCGGGTTCATCACGGTCTACGAGGATATCACCGAACGCAAGCGCGCCGAGGCGGAACTGCGGGAGAGTCACGAGCAGCTGGAGACGCGGGTCCGCGAGCGCACCGCCGCGCTGCTGGCGCTCAACGCGCAACTGATTCAGGAGATCGAAGAGCGCAAGCAGGCGCAGATGGCGCTCAATCAGGCCCAGAAACTGAAGGCGGTCGGCCAGCTCACCGGCGGCATCGCCCACGACTTCAACAATCTGCTGACCGTCATCCTGGGCAATCTGGCCACGCTGGAGGAGGGCGTACGGGAACGCCCGGAACTGCACCGGGCCGCGCGCGCCGCGATGAACGCCGCCCGGCGCGGCGCCGATCTCACCCGCCGGCTGCTGGCGTTTTCCCGTCAGCAGCCCTTGCAGCCGCGTCTGCTGTCGCCCTGGCAGCAGTTGCGGGAAATCGCCGAACTGCTCAAGCGCACGCTCGGCGCCAACATCGAACTGGAAACCGTGGTCGACGACACGGTCTGGCCGATCCGGGTCGATCCGGGCCAGTTGACCAACGCCGTGCTCAACCTGGCGATCAACGCCCGCGACGCCATGCCCGGCGGTGGCCGGCTGCGGATCGAGGCCGGCAACGTCACCTTCGCCGCCGAGTATGCCGCCCGTCATCCCGATGTCGCACCCGGCGACTACGTGCGGCTGGCGGTCGGCGATACCGGTTCCGGCATGGCGCCGGAGGTGCTCGAACGGGCCTTCGAGCCGTTCTTCACCACCAAGGAACTCGGCGCCGGCACGGGGCTGGGGTTGAGCATGGTGTACGGTTTTGTCCAGCAATCCGGCGGCCATGTCCGCATCCACAGTCAGGTCGGGAGCGGGACCACGGTGGAATTGTACCTGCCCCGGCATGTGGTCAGGGGAAAGGAACAGAAGGTCGATCCGACCGCCGCGACGGTGCTGGACGAGAGTCATCTGCGCGGACGGGAAACGATTCTGTTGGTGGAGGATGACCCCGACATCCGCGACTTCGTGGCCCGAACCCTGGCCGATTTCGGCTACGCCGTGCGCGAGGCCGGCAACGGTCGGGAGGCGCTGGTGCGGCTGGCCACGGAGGCGCCGCTGGATTTGCTGCTGAGCGACATGACCATGCCGGGAGGCGTCAGCGGTCATGATCTGGTCGTCGAGGCTCGCCGCCGGCAGCCCACGCTCAAGGTGCTGTGCATGTCCGGCTATTCCGACCAGGCGGTCGCGAGTCTGCTGCCCACCGAATACGCGCTGCTGGAAAAACCCTTTTTGAAACTCGATCTGGTCCGGGCGGTGCGGCTGACGCTGGATCGGCCCGTCGCACCGCTCGAAGACGGGGCGGCGGGATAGCGTTGGACGGGAAACCGCGGCCGGACGACGAGCGGGATCGGCACTGGATGCGCCGGGCATTGGAACTGGCGCGCCGGGCGGCGGCCAGCGGCGAGGTGCCGGTCGGGGCGGTGCTGGTGCGCGGCGACGAGATCATCGGCGCGGGCTGGAATCGGCCGATTGGCGCTTGCGATCCGACCGCGCACGCCGAAGTGACGGCGCTGCGGGCGGCGGCGGCTCGAACCGGCAATTACCGCCTGGTCGACAGCACGCTGTACGTGACGCTGGAACCCTGTCCGATGTGCGCCGGCGCCATCGTGCACGCGCGGGTAACGCGGGTGGTGTTCGGCGCCGCCGATCCGCGCGCCGGTGCGGCGGGCACGGTGTTCGACCTGCTGCAATCCACGGCGCTCAATCATCGCGCCGAAGTCACGGGCGGGGTTCTGGCGGGGGAGTGCGGCGCCTTGCTGCGAGGGTTTTTTCGCGCCCGCCGTCTCAAACCGGCTGCCGGCGCGGAAGCCGCGTTCAACGCTGATTGAAGCCGCTTTCGTTATATTGCTGTTGCCACCAGGGCTGCCGCGCTTGCGGCGGCGCCTCGGGGGGAAAGTCGAATTGCTCCCGTATCCGCTCGGCTTGCTCGACTTCCTGGCGCTGCCGCGCCTCCAGCAGCGCTTGCCGCTGTTCCTGTTCCCGCTGTCTGGCCAGGCGGGCTTCCCGCCGTAGATTCAGCAGGACCTCGTTTCTGGGAGCCGCACGCAGCCCGCGGTTGATGTAGGCCAGACTTTCGTCCGTGCGGTTCTGCAGCAGGCTTTGTCTCGCGATGTCCTGATAGTACGCGGCGATGCGCTGAATGCCGTCGAGAGCGGCCGGATTGTTGGGCTCCAGTTCCAGTACGCGCTGATACGAACGCAGGGCGTTGCCGCTGGCGGGAGCGGTGAGCCGGCGGTTTTCCATTTGCTGCTGGGCCTCGGCGAGCAATTGCTCGATTTCCGCCGGCGGCGTCGAAGGTGGAGCGTCTTCGGTGGGCGTTTCGGCCAGCGGCGCGGCGGGGTCGGTCTGGCCGTCCGCCGGGGCGGCGGCCTGTTGTTCGGGGGCGATTGGCGGCGCATTCGGATCGCCGGGGATTTCCGTTGCGGGCGGCGTGGCGGCGGTGGCGTCGTCAGCCGGCGCGGACGGCGGCCCGGCAAGGATGGACGGAGCGTTCGCGGGCGATTGAGGCGGGGTTTCGGGCGGTTTGGCCGTCGGAACCGGTGGCGGTGCGGTCGCGGAAAGAGGTCTGGCCGAGGACGTGTCGCCAACGTTCTTGAGCATTTGCGACACGTCTTGCATGACCACGATTTGCCAGAGAAAAAACAGGCCCGTCGCGCAGGCGACCGCCACGGCGCCCAGATAGAGCGCGAAGTGCTTGAGCCATTGGATAAAGGCGGCTCCGCTGGGCTTCGGCCCGGAATCCGAAGCCTGGCCGACGGGGTTGTCAGGTGGATAGTGAGCGGGAATATGGGGTGCTTGTCTCATTGCATCAGCGCGGCGGGTGAATAAATGTGGGTCCAGCGTCCCTGGCTGGCAAACGACCGGCGGAGACTCCAGAGGGATTGGCAAAACCTTGCGATACTATAAAATATAAAACTCTTCCGCGTTCGCTCCAAGCGATTCTCCCGGAGAGGTACCGAAGCGGTCATAACGGCGCCGACTCGAAATCGGATGGGGGCCTAACCGCCCCACGTGGGTTCGAATCCCACCCTCTCCGCCAAATCAGCGGGTTATGCTCCCCGCAGCCACGGCTCCTGTCGGAAATCCCGCGGTTGCCTTCCATGGCTTCAGCGTAGCCGCATTCGTGGCGATGTGTAAATGCATGTCGATCCGATGCCGGCGGCGGTGCGCGCCATGCCTGATCGTTCGTCCTGGTTTAGAGACAGGTTCCAGCCGGCTCCAGAGCCACATCGGGGACTGTTGGGAATCGCCGGTAACGTTTTGTCGTCCGAACGGTCTTTTGTAGGCAGTGATCCGGTTCTTCGGTCAATTGCCGGCGTTGCCACAGGTGGATTTCAAACATGCGCCTTCTTCCTCAACTGGGTATCGTCGCCCTGTTGGCCGCGCTGGCGGTCGGCGGCTGGTTGTGGGCCGCCGGCGGCGAACGTGGCGGCGACGGGGCGCAGCAGCCACGCCAGCAGAGCGGTCCCGTGGCGGTCGAGACTGCCGTCGCACGGCTCGGTGCGGTGACCGAAACGGTGACGGCGGTCGGTGCCACCCGCGCCGCCCGTTCGGTCAGGATCGTACCCAGCACCTCCGGCCTGGTCACCCGGATCGCCTTCGCGGCGGGACAGCGGGTCCAGGCCGGCGCGCTGCTGGTCGAACTCGACAGTGCCAGCGAACGGGCGGCGGTGCGCGAGGCCGAGAGCGAACTGGCCAATCTGCGCGCCCAGATGGCGCGCGCCGAATCGCTGCGCGCCCGCAAGCTGCTGTCGGCAGCCGATCTGGACGAACTGCGCGCCAAGCTCGGCATGGCCGAGGCCCGGCTGGAGGCCGCCCGCGGCCAGTTGCAAAAGCGTAGCGTCCGGGCGCCCTTTGGCGGGGTGGTGGGGCTGCGCAACGTCGATCTCGGCGGTTACGTCGATTCCAGCACCGTGCTGACCACGCTCGACGATCTGGAAACCGTCGAACTGGAATTCAGGATTCCGGAACGATACTTCAGCGCGGTCAAAACCGGTCAGCCGGTGGCCGCCACCAGCGTCGCCTTTCCAGGCCGGACCTTCGCCGGCGCGGTGCGCGAGGTGGATACCCGCATCGACCCCGCCACCCGCGCGTTCCGGGTTCGGGCCGAACTGCCCAATCCCGACGCGGCGTTGCCGGACGGCCTGTTCATGGCGGTCGGGCTGGTCATCGCCGAGCGCGATAATGCGATACTGGTGCCCGAGGAGGCCGTCATCCGCGAGGGCGGTCAGAGCTACGTTTACGTGGTCGGCGAGGGTATCGCGGCGAAGACGGCCATCACCACCGGCCAGCGGCGCGACGCGGCGGTCGAGGTGCTGGCCGGACTGGCGCCGGGCAGCGAGGTGGTGACCAAGGGTCACCAGTCGTTGCGCGACCGGTCGCCGGTGCGAGCGGTCGAAACGCGAGCGGCCGACCCGGAGCGGGGCGACCGCACCCGGCAACCCTCCTGACCGGTCCGGCGGCCGCCATGTTCATCTCCGACCTGTTCATCCAGCGGCCGGTATTCGCCATCGTGGTCAGCGCGCTGATCGTGGTCGGCGGCGCGATGGCCTTGCGCCAGCTGCCGGTGCGCGAATTGCCGGATGTCGATGCCTCGGTCATCACCGTCACCACCCGTTACACCGGCGCCGCGCCGGCGATCATCGATACCGAGATCACCGAAGTCATCGAGGGCGCGGTCGCCCGGGTCGATGGGGTCCGACGCATCGAATCCAACTCCCGCGAGGGGATCGGTCAGACCCGGATCACCTTCGTCGCCGGCAAGGACATCGACAGCGCCGCCGCCGACGTGCGCGACGTGGTCGGGTCGGTGATCAACCGCCTGCCGGAGGAGGCCGACGCGCCGCAGGTGGTCAAGGCCGACAGCGACAGCCAGCCCGTGCTGCGGATTTCGCTGACCAGCGACCGCCTGTCCGGGGTGGAACTGACCGATCTGGCGGAGCGGGTGGTGGTGGATCGGCTGGCCACGGTCGGCGGGGTGGGGGAGGTGAGCGTGTTCGGCGCCCGCCGCCAGGCCATCCGGGTCTGGCTGGACAACGAGGCGCTGGCGGCGCGCGGGCTGACCACCGCCGACGTCGAGGCCGCCCTGCGCCGGGCCAACGTGGAATTGCCGTCCGGCAACCTGGAGTCCGACAACCGCCAGTTGGTGGTGCGGGTCGATAGTCGGCTGCAGGAAATCCAGGCGTTCCGCGATCTGACCATCGCCCAGCGCGACGGCTATCCAATCCGGCTGTTCGAGGTGGCGCGGGTGGAGCCGGGCGTCGAGGACGACCGCTCGCTGGTGCGCACCAACGGCCGGAATTCGGTCACCCTGGGCGTGATCCGCCAGTCCAGGGCCAATACCCTGGCGGTCTCGGCGGGGGTGCGGGCCGAGCTGGAGCGCATCCGCCCGCAACTGCCCGCGACGGTGCAAATGACCGTGGCCACCGACGACGCGCTGTTCATCCGGGCCAGCATCGTCGAAGTGGTGACGACGCTGTTGCTGGCGGTCGGCGTGGTGGTGCTGGTGATCTTCGCCTTCCTCTACTCGGTCCGGGCGACCCTGATTCCGGCGCTGACCATTCCGGTGGCGATCATCGGTTCCTTCATGCTGCTGGCGGCGCTGGGCTTTTCGATCAATCTGCTGACGCTGCTGGCGCTGATCCTGGCCATCGGCCTGGTGGTGGACGACGCCATCGTGGTGTTGGAGAACGCCCAGCGCCGGGTGGATCACGGCGAGCCGCCGCTGGTGGCGGCCTGGCGCGGCACGCGGCAGGTCACCTTCGCCGTGCTGGCCACCAGCGCGGTGCTGATCGCGGTCTACGTACCGCTGTCCATGCTCGGCGGCGAGATTGGCCGGCTGTTCCGGGAATTCGGACTGGTGCTGGCGGCGGCCATCGTGATTTCCACCCTGGTAGCGCTGTCGCTGACGCCGATGCTGTGCGCGCAACTGCTGGGCCGCACCGGGCCGCCGAACCGGCTGATGCGGCTGGCGGAACGGTCCTTCGCGGCGCTGGAACGCGGCTATCGGGCCGCGCTGAACGGAGCGCTGGCCATGCCGCTGGTGGTGTTGGCCAGCGCCGGTCTGGCCAGCGCCGCCGCCTTGCTGCTGTATCGCGAGCTGCCGCGGGAACTGGTGCCGAACGAGGATCGCGGCGTGTTCTTCATCACCGCCACCGCGCCCGAAGGCGCCACGCTGGCCTTCACCGACGCCGGCGTCCGCAAGATCGAGCAGGCGTTGCAGCCGCTGTTCGACAACGGCGAAGCCCAGCGACTGGTGGCCAACGTTGGTCGGGGCGGCAACCGCAATCAGGCGTTTCTGGTGGTCGGCCTCACCGACTGGAGCGAGCGCCGGCGCAGCCAGCGGACCATCGTCGATGCCGTCCGCGGCGATCTGCGCGATATTCCCGATCTGCGGGCCACGCCCAACAGCCGTTCCAGCCTGAGCCGCAACGCCGGTTCGCAGACGGTGCAGTTCGTGGTCGGCGGGCCGGATTACCAGACGGTGGTGGCCTGGAGCGAGGCGGTTATGGCGCGCGCCCGCGACAATCCGGGGTTGACCGCCCTCGACAGCGACTACGAGGCCAGCCAGCCCACCCTGCGGGTCGAGATCGACCGGAGCCTGGCCGACGAACTGGGCGTTCCGGTCGAGCGCATCGCCGCGACCCTGCAAACCCTGCTGGCCTCGCGCGAGGTGACCACCTACATCGACCGGGGCCGCGAGTACGCCGTGCTGGTGCAGGCCCAGGACGCCGACCGGCGCCAGCCGTCCGACCTGCACGGCGTGTTCGTGCGCGCCGACCGCAGCGGCGAACTGGCGCCGCTGAGCGCCGTGGTCGAGCTGCGCGAGGAGTCCTCGGCCCTGGCGCTGCGCCGCTTCGACCGGCTGCCGTCGGTGACGGTCGAGGCTACCCTGGTCGGAGATTACGATCTGGGCCGGGCCATCGCCGAGTTCGAGCGCATCGCCGCCGCGGAACTGCCGGTCGAGGCGCGCACCTCGTTTGCCGGCGCCGCCGAACTGTTCCTGGAGACCTCGGGCAGTCTGTACTTCACCTTCGGCTTCGCCCTGCTGATCGTGTTCCTGGTGCTGGCGGCCCAGTTCGAGAGCTTCGTCCACCCCTTCATCATTCTGCTGACCGTGCCGATTGGCGTGACCGGGGCGTTGCTGGCGCTGCTGCTCACCGGCCAGTCGCTCAACCTCTACAGCCAGATCGGCGGCGTGCTGCTGATCGGGCTGATGGCCAAGAACGGGATTTTGATCGTGGAGTTCGCCAACCAGCTGCGGGCGCAAGGGCTGGAGGTGCGCGCCGCCGTGCTGGCCGGCGCCAGCCAGCGGCTGCGGCCGATTTTGATGACGGTGCTGTCCACCGTGCTGGGCGCGCTGCCCCTGGCGCTGGCCACCGGCGCCGGCGCCGAGAGCCGGATCGCCATCGGCGTGGTGGTGATCGGCGGTTTGCTGCTCTCGACTGCGCTGACGCTGTTCCTGACGCCGGTGCTGTATCACCTGCTGGCGGGGTTCACCCAGCCGGTCAACGCCATCCAGCAGCGGTTGACGGCACAGTTGCGGGATGTGGCACCCGTCGCGCCCGAGACGGCGAGCCAGCGGGGTGGAGATTGAAATCGTCCGCCAGACCCGGAATTTTGGCGGTGGCAACGGTCACTTTCCGGTCATGCAACGGGTGATAATGTCCATGCCAGCGAGCGAAATCGGGCAAGGGGGCAGGCCATGTCGATTTGGGCGAAAGTCTTTCTGATCCTGGGCAGCGTGGGGATGGTGCTGGCGGTGGCGATGGGCGCGTTCGGCGCGCATGCCCTGAAAAGGACGCTGACGCCCGACCTCATGGCTGTTTACCAGACCGCCGTGCACTATCATGTTTATCATGCCTTGGGATTGCTGGCGGTCGGGCTGCTGGCGCTCCATCTGCCGGCGACGGCGCTCCTGCGCGGGGCCGGCGTCCTGATGGCCGCCGGTCTGGTGCTGTTTTCGGGCAGCCTGTACGCGCTCAGTCTGAGCGGCAGCCGTTGGCTGGGCGCCATCACCCCCATCGGCGGCGCGGCTTTTCTGCTGGCCTGGCTGCTGTTGACCATCGCGGTGGTTCGGTCAGGCCAGACTGAAGCGCCGATCCGCGCCGCGGCAGGCGAGGCCACTGTTGGGTACGGCCAGAAAGACGAGCGAGGATGACGTGGAAGACGTGGAAGACGTGGACAAGACTTACGCCTTGGGTTTCGATGTTTACGGTACGCTGGTGGATCCACTGGCGTTGGCCGAGCCGTTGCGGGCGCTGGTCGGCGAACAGGCCGTCCGGTTCGCCGAGTTGTGGCGGAGCAAGCAACTGGAGTATTCGTTCCGGCGGGGCCTGATGCGGCGCTACGCGGATTTCGACGTCTGCACCCGGCAGGCATTGCGCTACACCCAGCAGGCGTTGCGCTGCGAACTGCTGGAATCCGACCAGGGCCGGTTGCTGGAAGCCTATCTGTATCTGCCGCTGTTTCCGGAAGTCGCCGCCAGCCTGGCGGCCCTGAAGACCCAGGGCCATCGATTGGCGGCGTTCACGAACGGAGTGGAAACCAGCATTCGCGCGCTGTTGGCCAATGCCGGCGTGTTGCCGCAACTGGAGGATGTGGTCAGCGTGGACGATCTGCGCACCTTCAAGCCCGATCCGGCGGTTTACGCCTATCTGGCGCGGCGGACCGGGCGCGCGCCGGGCGAAACCTGGCTGGTGTCCAGCAACGCCTGGGACGTGATCGGCGCCAAGGCGGCGGGCCTGCGCGCCGTGTGGGTCAAGCGCCAGCCGGATGCCGTGTTCGATCCCTGGGATGTCGAGCCGGACGTGGTGGTGAGCCGTCTGGACGAATTGCCGGCCTGGTTCGCCAGCCAGTCCGGATGAAAGCGGGCGCCGCTGGCCGACTTGCGAGCCAGCGGTTTGCGAGGTGACTGGAAAGAGTCGCTCCGCCCGGCTCAGGTGATGAACGGCACCAGGATCAGCGAAACCACCGACAACAGCTTGACCAGGATGTTCATGGCCGGGCCGCTGGTGTCCTTGAACGGGTCGCCCACGGTGTCGCCGATGCACCGCCGCCGCGTGAGCGTCGCCGCCCTTGCGCTCGCCCTGAAGATCGCCATGCTCGATGGCTTTCTTGGCGTTGTCCCAGGCGCCGCCGGCGTTGGCCATCAGCAGGGCCATCGTCACGCCGGTGAGCAGCGCGCCGAGCAACATGCCGCCCAGGGCGACGGGACCCAGGAAGAAGCCGACGATCACCGGCATCGCCACCGCCAGCATCCCCGGCGCGATCATCTCGCGCAGCGCCGCGTCGGTCGAAATCGTCACGCAGCGCGCGGTATCGGGCTTGGCGGTGCCCTGCAACAGACCGGGGATCTCGCGGAACTGGCGGCGGATTTCGGTGACCATCTCCATGGCCGCCTTGCCCACCGAACTCATGGTCATGGCCGCGGCGAGCATCACCACCATGCCGCCCAGCAGCACGCCCATCACCACCCGCGGTTCGGTGATGTCCATCGCGAGGGGGTGGCCGATCGCCAGCTCGACCGCTTCCTTGTAGGCGACGAACAGCGCCAGCGCGGTCAGGGCGGCGGAGCCGATGGCGAAGCCCTTGCCGGTGGCGGCGGTGGTGTTGCCGATGGCGTCGAGTTCGTCGGTGATCTTGCGCACCTCGGGCGGCTGGTGCGCCATCTCGGCGATGCCGCCCGCGTTGTCGGTGATCGGACCGAACGCGTCGAGCGCGACGATCAGGCCGGTCAGCGAGAGCTGCGCCATCACCGCGACGCCGATGCCGTAGATCCCGGCGAGCTCGTTCGCGCCGAGGATCGCGAGGGCGATCACGAGCACCGGGGCGGCCGTGGACTGGAAGCCCTGGGCGAGGCCCTGGAGGATGTTCGTCGCGTGCCCCGTCTCAGAGGCCTCGGCGATGGTGCGGACGGGCCGGAAGCGGGTCGAGGTGTAGAAGTCGGTGATCACGAACAGGAGCGCGGTGACGCCGACCCCGATCAGCGAGCAGAGCCAGAGGTCGGAGACGCTCGAGTTGGCGAGCGCGCCGCCGGCCTCGGCGACGCCCTGGGAGAGCGCGTCGTCCATCAGCCACTCCGTGATCGGGTAGAAGGCGATCGCCGAGAGCACGGCCGAGACGATCAGGCCCTTGTAGAGGGCGCGCTCGACGTTGCCGCTGCTGGTGCGGACCGCGAGCGCGCCGATGATCGAGGCGAGGATCGCCACGCCGCCGAGGGCAAGCGGGTAGATCGCGACCTCGCGGTCGAAGCCGTCCGTGAAGAAGAGGACGCCGAGGAGCATCACCGCCACCGTCGTGACCGCGTAGGTCTCGAAGAGGTCGGCGGCCATGCCGGC
>JRYG01008389.1_pt1 | contig 15836 bp, 9 predicted proteins | sample 235341 | NCBI WGS metagenome assembly JRYG01 (sample SAMN03074218, study PRJNA261478) | activated sludge metagenome | biome: Wastewater Treatment Plant; feature: Wastewater; material: Activated sludge; isolation source: activated biomass of a wastewater treatment plant treating hydrocarbon... ... | reverse complement strand
TGGCCGGGCTGGGCGGCGGCGCCGGATGTCTGGCCGCTGCTGGGACTGGTCGGCGTTCTGGCGGGGGGAACGGTTGGAATCATGGCCGGCGCCATGTCACTCGCTGTCGTGCTGGCGGGACTGACGCCCTACCTGTTCCTGCTGCTGCGCAATACGGCATGGCCCGGCATGGCCTGGCTGGCGGTCGCGACATTGACGGCGAGCGGTTTGCTGGCCGGCGGCGCGCTGGAGTGGAGCGGGTGGAGCCGGGACCATGGGTTGCCCGCCACACTCCGCGGATTCGCGGTCGCGCTGGGGTGGCTGAATCTGCTGTTCCTGTCGATTCCGTTGTGGCGGCGCCATGGCCGGATGCTGGCGCAAGGGTTGCGCTGGCGGCAATCCGATCTGGAGCCGCCGCTGTTCTGGCTGCCGTTCGCGGCGCTGCTGGTGCTGCTGGCGCGTCTGGGGTGGTTGGAAATCGGACTGCTGTGGGTTGGAGCGTCTCCAGCGGAACCGTTGCCCTGGACGCTTGCCGGCGTCGCATCGCTGCTGGCGGCGACCGCCGGACATGCGTTCAAGCTCCGCCCGGCATGGCCGCAAGCGCAGGCGTCGCTGCTGGCCTTGCATGGGGTGGTTGTCGCCGTTTCGCTGAATCTGGCCGTGCCTCTCGTCTGGTTGCCGTTGGTGGCCGCGCTGTGGAATGGCGTGCTGCTGCCGGTGTGGCGTTATGGACCACGCGGGCCGGCGGCATGGCGTGGGACGCTGGAACTCTGGCTGACGCTGCTGCCCGTGACGGGCATTGCATTGCTGTTCGTTGTCTCCGGTATCGGTTGGGCGGACGTTACCGCAACCCTGCTGGCGCTGGCGGCGGCGACGCTGGTCCAGGGTTGGTGGCAGGGGCAACCGTTCCGGTTGAAGGCGGGAATGCTGCTGGCGCTGGCTGGGGGGTACACCATCTGGCTGGCGGATACGGCATCGTTCGCCGTCATGGCGTTGATCGGTTTGGCCCCCTGGTACGCCGTGCAGACCGTGTTGCTGCTGATGGTGTTCATGACCGTTCGGCGATGGCTGGAAGCCGGCCTGGACTCCGCCGATTCCGGGTCGAATGAAGAACGGTTCAGCCGGATCTGCGAACTGGAGCAGGCGCTCAGCGAGTCGATACCCTGGCTGTTGCCGTTGAGCCTGCTGTGGCTGGGACTGCACGGTTACGCCGTGCTGGCGTATCAGGCCGGCTGGGGAGCGGCGCCGTGGCGTTTCGGCGGCGCCGCCGACCCACTGGCGGCGGGGGCAGCGTTACTACTGTTGGCCGGGCTGGCGGCGGTGAGGGCCTGGCGGCGGCCGAAAGAGCCAAGCTGGGTTTACGCAACCGCGCTGTGGCTGGGACTGCTGGCCGGTTACGGTCGGCTGGTCGTGCTGGGGTTGGCGCCGTTCACGGTCGGCGATACCACCGCGCTGTTGGCAGCTGCCTATACCGCGTTCCTGCTGCATCAGTTCACCGCTTCCCGACCCCTGTATCATCTGGCCCTGTTGCTGCCCGTGCTGGCGCTGGCGACCGCGCCATGGCAATTGGCCTCACCGTGGACCGGCGGAACCCTGCTGGCCGCCGCCGTGCTGTATCTGTCGCTGGCTGGCACGCTGCAAAATCCGTTGCCCATGTACCTGGGCGTGCTGGCGCTGAACGGCGCGGTCTATCTGTGGGCGCCGCTGTGGGCGGAGCGCTACGGGCTGTGGCAGTTCTACATCGTGCCGGCGGCGGTGTCGGTGTTGGCGCTGCTGCATCTGCACCGGCGGGAATTGCGGCCCGATGTGTTGAACGGGGCGCGATTGACGGCAACGAGCGCGCTGTATGCCGGGGCGGGCCTGGACGTGTTCCTGCGACCGGAGCTCGAGGTGTTCGTGCTGGCGCTGGCGTTGGCGCTGGTCGGGATCGTCGCGGGCATCGCCTTGCGCATCCGGGCCTTTCTGTATGCCGGTGTGGCGTTCCTGGTGCTGAACGTGGTCGGACAACTGGTCCGCTTCTATCCCGAACAAGCCATGAGCCGCGCGCTGATTCTCATCGGGCTGGGAGCGTTCATCACCGTCGGCATGGTGGTGTTCAATCTCCAGCGGGAGGCGATCCTGCGGCGGATTCGGATCATGCGCGCCGATCTGGCGGGGTGGGAATAGACTCGATTCCGCAGGCGGGCGAAAATCTTTCAAGGCAGGTTCGTAACCGATGAAAGCATTGTGGATTGCCGTTTTCGGGTTGGTTCTCGTATGGTCCGGAATAAACCCCAAGGACTACTTTACCTGGTTTCTGGAGGTATCGCCCGCCATCGCGGGAGCCCTCGTGCTGGCCGCCACCTACCAGAGGTTTCCGTTGACGACCCTGGTTTATGTCCTGATTCTCTTGCATTGCCTCATCCTGATGGTCGGCGGACATTACACGTATGCCGAGGTGCCGTTGTTCGAGACGTTCAAGGATCTGTTCGGCTTCGAGCGGAACAACTACGACAAGGTCGGGCATTTCGTGCAGGGCTTCGTGCCAGCCATAATCGCCAGGGAACTCATCCTGCGGAAGAACATCGTCAATGGCGCCGCCTGGTCGAATTTTTTTATCGTTTGCTTCTGTCTGGCGTTCAGCGCGTTTTACGAATTGATCGAGTGGGCCGTCGCGATCATGAGCGGCGAATCGGCGGAAGCGTTCTTGGGTACTCAGGGCTATGCGTGGGATACGCAATCCGACATGGGACTGGCGCTGCTGGGATCGATCATGGCGCTGCTGTCGTTGTCGAGAGCGCATGATCGCGCGCTCGAAAAGGGCGGTTACCTGATCCCGTCCCCGATCCGGCGCGGGTGAGAGGGCCGCGACGGGTCAGTCCCGGCCGACGAATCCGGCCAGGTAATTGTCCAGCAAGGACGTTGCGACCTCCTGAATCGGACGACCGCCGACGGTTTCCAGTTTCCGGTCCAGACTGAGCATACAGACGCCATGGATGCCGCTCCACAGCGCGCGGGCGGCCAGGGCGACGTCCTCCGGTGACCGCCGCGGACACAACAGCGCCACATGGTGCTGCACCAGTTCGAACATCCGCGCTACTTTTTCGGTGAAGGATTGCGGCACCGACCGCCCTTCCGGCATCCGATGCTGGTAAAGGGCCAGCCAGCGATGAGTCTCGAAGAGCGCGAAGTGCAAATAGGCTTGGGCGAGCGCCTGAATCGCGGCCGCCGGCGGCCGGTCACCGACGGCGGCGGCCAGCCTGGCGTACAGCGCGTCCAGCGTCCGCTCGTTCATCTGAGCGATCAGGTCGTCGAGATTGCGGAACACCATGTACAGACTGCCGACCGTGTAACCGATGCGGGCCGCCACCTTGCGGGCGCTCAACCCGGCCAGACCGTGGGCGGCGACCAGCTCTTCGGCTGCCCGCAGCCCGATCTCCCGCAGTTCATCGCGTGTGTGTTCGTTGCGTCTTCCCATCGGATCCTCCGGCCGGTCGCGGCTGTCTAGGGGCGATTGCGCCACCGCCAGATGGCGTCGAGACGCGGGTGGAAAACCCGCAGGTCGGCTTGGGCCTGGGCTTCCTGCATCGCCTGGCGAATCAGGGCGATGTTGAGCCGGGCGCGCTGTCTGAGAATATCCGTCTTGATTTTAGCGAGTTCCTCGGGACCCGCCAGCAGTTCGCGCTCGATCTGGAGTCGGCGTTGAGCGTACTGTTGTTGCAGGTTGACGCTGGCGGCGGGATCGGCGCTTTGCCGGGGATCGTGGCGGAAGCGCTGTTCCAGCGCCTGACGCCAATCGAGCAGCGCCGCCGCCCGCTGGCGGCCAAGGCGCTGGCCGAAGCCGGGAACCCCTGCCAACGCGGCGGGGGTGACATCGGCAGCGGTTTCGATGCCGTAGGATTCCAGCGCCACCCGGTCGGTGGCGCGAAGGCCGGGAATCTGGGCCGCATCGATGAAATGGCCTTCCAGGTACGCTTGCAGTTGCAACTGGCGCTGATCGGTTGCCAGTCGTTGCAAATCCCGCTGGAGGTCGGTCGACAGGTTCCGATAACGATCCCGCAGGGCGTGCAGGGCATGCAGCTTGCGCATGAATGGCTGATCCGTCGCGTGCCGCCGCCAGGCGGCCCGCAAATCCGTCAGTTCGTGGCGGGCCGTCAGCAGGGCCAGCCGGCGGCGCTGGCGTTCGCGGCGTACCGCGCTGTCCTGGGTGAGCGACCAGGCGGCAACGGCCAGCGGCAGCCACAGCCAGCTCAAACCCGGTTGGATCAGGATGGCGAGCAGGGCGAGGCCGGCGATGGTCGCCGTTTTGACCAGGTTGTCGCGCTGTGCGCGCCGCAGCGGTTCCGGCAGGGGAGTCGGCGTGACCGGCGCTTGGGCGCCGGGCCGCGGCATCGCTTCGGCGCCGGGCGGAGGAACCGCCAGGATTCGGTTCCAGACCGGGTCGAGATGGAAATCGCGCCGGTCAGGACCCGGGCTGGCCGGCGAGTGGCGCGGCGGTGTGAAGAACGAGGTCCCGCTCGACTGTTCCAGCGCGCACCAGGGGCAGGCCGGCGACCGTTGCGGGTATTTGTGCGCCGGGTTTCGGTCGCAGGAGCGCAGTTCGCGACCGAGCCGTTCCAGCGCCAGCAGCCATTCCCGCGCCGTGGGGCGCTGGCGAGCCGGCGCGGACGGGGCGAAGGCGCGCTCGAACAACTCCGCGACGGTTTGAGGCAGGGCCGTGAACGGCAGCGTGTGTGGCGGCGGTTCCATCAGCCGGGCGGCGGCGTGCCGACCGAAGGCGAACCGATAGTCCTGGATGGCGCGTTCGATGGGCATGTCGCCCTTGCCCCGATAGCGACCGGCGAAGGGATGACGGCCCATGAACAGCAGATGAAAGCAGAGCAGGGCGAGGCTGAACGCATCGTGGTCGGGCGTGCGCCGCAGGCCGTGAAAGGGCCGGTCCTGCAATTCCGGCGCGGTGAACTGCGGCACCCCGACATCGCAGAGGAACAGCCTCTCGCCCGTGTCGATCTGAAACGAATCGCAGTCGATCAGCTTGACCAGCGCTTGGGGAGACACCACCACGTTGCCGGGATTCACGTCGCCGATGACGTGGCCGCGGGCGTGGATGGTCTCGAAGGCGCTGGCCAGGTTGCGAGCGGTGTGGATCAGAAACGACCAGTCGGCCTGCGGGAAGGTTCGCTTGCGGTGGGAAGGGCCGTAGAGACTGTGAATCTCGTGGTAGCCGTTGACCCGATGCATCACGAAGCCCTGCGCCGGGCCGCCCGGCTGGATCCGCAGCACGTCCACCGGCCAGGCGGCGATTTCCAGCAGGCCGGGATGCGCCTGCCGGACCATGCCTTCCAGTTTGAGGGCCTTATCCGGGCTGACCGGTTGATGATAGATTTTGGCGACGAAGCCGGGCCGTCCGGCGATTTCGTGAACCGCGCCTTCGCCGCCGCGCCCCAGGACCTTGCCCGGTTCGACCGGATGACCCGCGCCGCTATACAGCCTCGTCACCGTGGCTTTCCCGAACGGGGGACGCGGACGTGGCGAAGTCGGGACGGGCGGCGGCGGTTTCGGTCGTGGAGACCGCGTCGGGTTCCGCCGGAACCGGCGGCGACGCGGCGGTGACCGGCTCGACCGTTGGCGCGACGGCGGCCGGCGGCGGCAGCCGGGTGGCCAGAATCAGGGTCTTGTCGTCGTGGGTACGTTGGTTGACCGCCGGGCTGACGAGAAAGCGTTCCAGCGCCGCCGCGAGCGCTTCCGGACAGCCAGGCTCCGGATGCGCGCGCAGGTGTTGGAACAGGGGGCGAAAGAACGGCGCGTGGGCCTGTCGCTGGTGGTAATGCAGGGCCAGCAGTTGCAAGCCGTCGGAGAACAACGCGATTTCGGCGACCGGTTCGGTCAGGACGAGGCATTCCAGGTGATCGGCGGCGTCGGGATCGGTCACGAACCGGGTTTCGTTGACGTATTCGCCGGTCTGCGGCCAGAACACCGGCCGGTAACCCTGGCCGGTCGCGACGACGATGGCCCCATCGCCGATTTGCAGAAACAACGCCTGGTCGGCGGCCACCACCGCGCCCAACAGGGTGCAGGCGAATTCCCGAACCGGCAACTCCGCCTCCACCGCTCGTTGGGTCAGGGCGGTTCGGACGCTTTGGAGCAGGGTCTCGGCGGCGGTTGGCGTCCAGTCCAGCGCGCCGGAATCCGCCAGGCGGACCGTGCATTCGGCCAACAGGGTCTGGCAGGCCAGTTCGGCGCCGGCGCGGGCGTGCGTGGCGCTGCCGGCCCCGTCGGCCACGGCCAGCACCAGCACCGGACCGGCGTCCGGCGCCGGCAGCAGCGCGGCGCCGCAGGCGTCCTGACATTCGACGTTGCCGGCGAGATGGGCCACGCCGGGGACGCTGGCGTATACGTACCGCCAGTCGCCCGTTTCGCTCATACCGAGGCCCAACCGTCGGGGCTGGCGGGATTGCGCAGCGGGACTTCGGTGCCGGGGACCGAGCGCGATACCGAGCGCATCGAGTTGGACAGCCACTGGAACAGTTCGCGGAAGCGCAGGCCGCGCAGCCGCAGTGGTTGGCGGGTGGAGATCTGTTGCAGGATATCCAGGTTGGCGCCCTCGACCCCGACCGCGAAGAAGGCGAACGCCCGGTTTTCCTCGCCCTTGCGCACTTCGCTGGCGGCGGCTTTCCAATCGTCGGTGGGCGTGCCGTCGGTGATCAGAAACACCCAGGGCCGGAAAAAGGGAATGCCATGTTCCCGATACAGCGTCTTGCGCTGGTGCAGCAGTTCCAATCCCTGGATAATCGCCAGCCCCATGGGCGTGTCCTTCCGCGCGGTCAATTGCGGCGGCGTGAAGTGCTCGGCGGTCTGGAACGGATTGACCACCTGAACCGGGCCGAAGCTGACGATGGCGATTTCGACCCGTTTGGCGGCGAGGCTGTCGGCCAGCAGTTCCTCCTTGAAGGCGGCCAGGCCCTGGTTGAGTTCGGCGATGGGCTGGCCGTTCATGGACCAGGAATTGTCCAGCAGCAGCACGCAGGGGCAGCGCGGTTCGGGGTTGTCGGCGAATTCCGCGACGCTGAAGTCCATGCCGAACGGAGTTTGCCGGGACAGGTCGAGTTCGTTCATCCAGGTGATTCCTCTTGGGAAACGCGGGTTCGGGCCGCGAGAATATACCTTATCCAGGACGGTTGTGGGCGGGGGGAGTCCGCGTCGGATGACCGGGCGAGGCGTGGTGGGTTCAAGAACTTTCAGATCGGGAACCAGAGATGAAGTTGACAGAGATTGGGCTGTTGCCCGCGCTGATCGCAACGTTGTCGTCGGGCTGCGCGGCGCTGGAGCCGCCGCCGGAAGCGGCGCCGGCGTCGGATCGGGTGGTGCTGGAAGCCAGATTGGTGGCGGTGGAATCGACCCTGGCGGAATTAGACGCGCGGCTGGATCGCCTGCGGCAGGCCACCGATGGGCTTGAAGACCAGCGGGAGCGGCTGACGGCGCAAGATCGGAAGTTGGCCGGGATCGAACGCGAACTCAAGGAAACCCGGACAGCCGTGGCGGGTCTGCGGCGCAAGCTGGCGTCGCCCCCGTCCGCGCCGCCGGCGCGAGGGGGCGGTGGGGCCAGCACCGGCGGCGTGGGAGCGGATTATCGGGCGGTCGATGTCGCGCTCGGCGGGTTGCCGGGCGGTGAGGGCGAGCGGCTGGCGCGCCCGATTCCAACCGCCGTGCCCGCCTCGGCGCGGGAGATCCTGGTGTATGTTCAGGTCGCCACCGGTTACGTCGAGGGTGGGCCGCATCGGTTTCGGATAGCGGCGCCGCTGGATGGAGGGCGGGAAGCGGCGTTTTATCTGTATGCCGTCGGTCAGCCGCAACCGGGCTGGGCCTACAATTCCGACAACGTGTGGCTGCCGATGCCCAGGAACCGGGAGTTGATCCTGCAGGCGGAGGGCAAGCCGTTTTTCGGCGACTGGAACAGCGAGGTGCGGATCATCGGCTATCGGTGACGCGATCTCGCCGAGGACCGGTCACCATCGCCCATGCTCGATCCACATTCGGTGCGGCAAGATCATCATGAACGACGATTCCACGATTCCCCCATCTTCCGGCGCCCTGCCGCTCGGCTTGCTGTTCGATCCTGCCGCGGAGCAGGCGGTGCGAGACAGAATCCTGCCGTTGCTGGCGGACCGGCCGGTGCGACCGTGGCCGTATCGTTTCGGCCAGTTGCCGGACTGGGCCGAAGGCACGACGGTGCTGGTCTATCTCGACGACGCGGCGCTGGCCGAACTGGCGCCCGAGGCGGTGGTCCGGTGCTGGCGGCTCGGCTTGCTGCCCCACCCCGGCCTGAACCAGGCCCGGTTGTGCTTCGGCGTGGCCCAGCGGCTGGAACACGCGCTGGACGACGCTCTGCGCTGCGAAAAAGACCGGCGCGTCGATCTGCTCTCCTGCAATGGGCGGCTGGTCTTCAACTCGGTGATCGTCGGCAAGGTCTTCACCCTCGGCGGGGCCGGCCAGGCGCCGAGCTTCCGAGACCGGTTCCAGGGCTTCCTGCGCATCCTGCGAGCGGGGTTCGGCGCCATGAAACCACGCCCCTACACGCTGACCACCGGCAAGGACAAGAGTCTGGCCACCGCCGCGCTGGGTATCGTGATCGTGGAGGAAGGGGGCAGTTCGCTGCTGTCGCGGCGGATTCTCGACGACGCGGGCAGCAACGACGGCATGCTTCACGCCCTGGTTCTGGCGCCGCGCAGTCGGATGGAGATGCTGCGCTTCCTGCTGGCGGCGCTGTTGCCGGCCAGCCAGCGCAAAAAACCGCCGCCGTTCGTGGGGCACCTCAAGACCGCGGCCTTGACCGTGACCAGCCCCGAACCGCTGGATTACCTGCACGACGGGGCCTGGACCAGCGCCCGCCAGCTCGAGCTGGCGGTGGCGCCCAAGGCCTTGCGCCTGCTGCCCGGTCGGCATCTGAACCTTCGCGAGGATGCTCCGCAAACCAAGGAACTCCATAAGGTCCAGGGTTTGCCGGTCGGCGAAGCCAGGGCGGCGCTGATCAGCAAACCCCTGCCCTGGTTGCACCGGGCCAGCACCGAGGAATTCAAGGATCTGTACCTGGCGCTGCGGGACAACGCCCGCCCTGCTCCGGCCTATCTCACCCTCATGGTGCTCGCCACGCTGTTGGCGACCATCGGCCTGTTCGCCGACTCGGCGCCGGTGATCATCGGCGCCATGATCCTGGCGCCGCTGATGGCACCCATCATCTCCCTGGCGATGGCGGTGGTCCGGCAGGACAATGTCCTGCTGGCCGACAGCCTCGGAACCCTGGGCATTGGCGTGCTGCTGGCGCTCGGCTGCGCGGCGGCGCTGACCTGGGTCATCCCGCTGCAGGTGGTGACCGGCGAAATCGCCGCCCGGCTCAATCCGACCCTGCTGGATCTCGGGGTCGCCATCGTCTCCGGGGTGGCCGGCGCCTACGCCCACGCCCGGGAGGAAGTGGCCCGCAGTCTGGCGGGCGTGGCCATCGCGGTGGCGCTGGTACCGCCGCTGGCGGTGTCCGGCATCGGTCTCGGCTGGGGCGATTGGACGTTGTTCCGGGGTTCCTTCCTGCTGTTTCTGACCAACCTGTTCGGCATCGTGCTGGCCGGCAACCTGACCTTTCTGCTGCTCGGATTCGGTCCGTTCGGCCGGGCGCGGCGCGGTCTGCTGGTGTCGCTGGCGCTGGTGGCCGTCGTCAGCGCGCCGCTGGGCGTGGGGTTCGCGCGCATGGTCGAGGAAAAGGCAGTCGTTCGGGCGCTGGAAGGCTGGGAGGCCGAGGGGGTGGTCCTGCGCGAGGTGGCCGTGCGTCCGGGCGACCCGCTGTACCTGTCGGCGCGGCTGCTGTCGTCCTCCACCCTGGACGATGCCGCCGTAGAGCGGGTGAAACGGGCCATCGAAAGCCGGCTCGACCAGCCGGTGACGCTGGAGGCCGACGTCGCGATCAGGCGGTGACCTCTTCCTGTGGTGGGCCCTCTTCGAGCAAGCGCGCCAGCAGGCTGGTATCGAACGCATCGATTGCGCCATCGACCGCCGGGCGTGGGCTGACCACGCGCCTCCCTCACCCGGTATTCCGCATCCCCGCCGCCAAGGCGTTGATGGACCGTAGCAACGGTCGCAGCCACGTCTCCGCCTCCGGCGAATCCGCGCCTTGCTCCCGGAGCGCCCGCCGGTAGCGGCGCAGCACCGTGACCTGAATGTGATTGAGCGGGTCCAGGTACGGATTGCGCCGCTCCAGCGATTTGGCCAGGGTCGGATTTTCCTCCAGCAGCGTCGGGATTTGTGCCACGGCCAGAATCTCCTGGCAGGTCCGCTCGTACTCCGTCCGAAACCGCTCGTAAATGCGGATTTCGGTGTCGGCGTCCGCGCACAGGCGGGCGTATTCGCGGGCGATGCCCACATCCACCTTGCTCAGCGACATCTGGCTGTTGTCGAGCAGGGCGCGGAAGAAGGGCCATTCCCGATAAAGCTTTTGCAGGGTGGCCAGCCGTTCGGGGTCGTCGCCGCGCCAGGCCGCCAGCGCGCTGCCGATGCCGTACCAGCCGGGCAGGGTGTGCCGCGACAGGCCCCAGCCGAACATCCAGGGAATCGCCCGCACCGAATATTTGGAACGATCACCCTGGGCGCGGTGCGAGGGCCGGGAACCGATGTTGAGCCGCCCGAGCTCGGTGACCGGCGTGGCTTCGTAGAAGTAATCCATGAAACCCGGCGTCCGTTCGGTAAGGTCGCGATAGACGGCTTCGCCGTGCCGGGCCAGCTCGGCCATGACCGCCGCCGCTTCGGGCGGATCGGCGGGAATCTCCTGAAGCAGATGACGGCTGGCCTTGATCAACCCGGTGATGCCCAGCGTCAGTTCGTAGACGGCGGTTTCCAGATTCTGGTACTTGAACGACAGCACCTCGCCCTGTTCGGTGATCTTGATCCGGCCATGCACCGTGCCCGGCGGCTGGGACAGAATGGCGTCGTGGATGGGGCCGCCGCCGCGCCCCACCGTACCGCCGCGACCGTGGAACAGCCGGCAACCGAAGCCGCGCGCCGCGGTCAGGGCCACCGCCCGTTGCTGGGCCTGATACAACTCGCGGTTGGACGCCAGAATGCCCCCGTCCTTGCAGGAATCCGAATAGCCCACCATCACGTCCTGCACCCCGCCGGCGGCGGTCAGCAGTTCCCGGTAGCTCGGCTGGTCCAGCAGCCGGGTCAACAGGGTTTCCACCCGGCTCAGATCGGCGATGGTTTCAAATAGCGGGGCGACGCGGATTGCGCAATGCCAGCCATCGTCGGCGCGGCGGCCCGCCAGCCCGGCGAAACTGGCCAGAAACAGCACTTCCAGCACATGGCTGGCTTCGTGGGTCATGGAGATGACGTAATTGTCGAAGGCGCGCGGGCCGATTTCTCCGCGCAGTCGCGCCATGACCTGAAACACCTCCAGCGTCTCGCGGGTGGCGGGGCTGAACGAATCGCAATACAGCAGCGGCGTGCCGGGTTTGGCCAGCAGGTCGCCCAGTACGTTCAGCCGTTCCTCCTCGGTCAGCGCGGCGTAATCCGGCAGGTTGGGGGCCATGGCGAAAATTTCCGCCACCGCCGCCGTGTGCCGGCCCGACTCCTGCCGCACGTCGAGCGCGGTCAGATGAAAACCGAAGGTTTCCGCCAGCCGGATCAGGTCCTTCAGCTCGCCGTCGGCGACCGCGCCGTCGCCGTGGGCGATCAGCGAATCGCGGATCAGGTACAAATCCTCGAGAAACGCCTGTTCGGAATCGTAGCCCCAGAACGGCATCGGAACCGCGTCCGGGCGCTCGTCGATCCGGGCGTGGATGCGGTCGAGATTGTGTCGCAGCCGGTGATACATCAGAAAGAATTTGCGCCGATACGGTTCCTGGGCGTATTGCAGGGTCGGGTCGCGGAACAGGGCGGCCATGCGTTGCGCATCCGCGTTCAGGCTGGCGGTGAACGGGGGCGAAGGTGTGACCAGAGAGTCGGAATACGTCAGGCGCCGGTTCAGTTCTTCAACCCGCCGCAGGTATTCGCGCAGGATTTCCTGGGCTTGCAGGCGCAGCGCCAGCGCGGTGGTATCGGGAGTCACGAACGGATTGCCGTCGCGGTCGCCGCCGATCCAGGAGCCGAACCGCAGCAGGCAGGGAATGCGAACCGCCGCCTTGCCGCCTTCGTCGCCATAGACGGCGGTCAGCGCCCGCTCCAGGTTGCGGTAGAGCATCGGCAGCGCCTGGAAAATGGATTCGCGGAAGTAGTAAAGCCCGTTCTTGACCTCGTCGCGCACCTGCGGCTTGTGGGCGCGCACTTCGTCGGTATGCCAGAGAATCTGGATCTGGCTGCGCAGGTCCTCGATCACCTCGGCCCGCTGGAAAGCGTTGAGCGCCGGATTGTCGAGCTGGTCGTTGGTCAGGAAAATCCGCCGTTGCGCGCCCAGCAGCACCCGGCGCTTGGCTTCGGTCGGGTGCGCGGTGAACACCGGCATGAAACTGATTTGATTCAACAGGGTTTGCAGCTGACCGGCGTCGATGCCGTCGGCGCGCAGGGTGCGCAAGGTCTCGTCGAAGGAGCCCCGCCACAGCGGTTTGCCGCGTCGGACCTGTTCGGAACGCTGCCGGTGCTGGAAATTTTCCTCGACGATATTGGCCAGGCTGAAATAGGTGCTGAAGGCGCGCACCACATGGTTCAGCATGTCCGGGTTGAGAGCGGCGATGAAGCGCATCAGCCGCTCGCGGCTGTCGGGCGCGGGTTCGGGCTGGCGGCGCAATTCGATGAAGCCCCGGCGCAGGGTTTCCACGGCATCGAGCACGTGGCGGCCTTCGCGGTCGCGCAGGGTGTCGCCCAGCAGTCGGCCCAGCAGTTTGACGCGGTCGCGCAGCGGCTTGTCGGATGGGGTCGGCATGAATGGCTTTCCTTGGGTCTGGATGGAGAACCTCACGTGAAGTTGACCACGACCGGCGGCTTTGTTTCGCGCTAACCGACAGTCCAAATCACCTGCGCCAGGGCCGCCAGCAAGGCGGCACCGGCGGTGAACGCGAGGGTCGTGAACATCGCCGGCGTGCTGAACCAGCGACGGGGCTTGCGTTGGGTTTCCAGCGTTTCGACCGCCGCCTGGAGCAAAATAAGCTTTTGTTCGACTTCCTGCAGGTGTTCGCCCTGGGCGGTCTTGGCGGCGAGCAACTGGTTCTGGAATTCGTGAATCCGTTGGGCGACATTGGCCGCCATGGTCAGGACTTTTTCCTGCGTAGCCCGGCTGTCGGTCCGAATGGCTTCGACGGCGGTGGATAAATCGGTCAGTTGTTCCTGTTGCTCGTTCAGTCTCGCTGCCAATGCCGCGATTTTCAGGTCGTGGCTGTCCTGCCGAACCGCGTCGTCGATTTGTTGCGAATCGATTTGGAGTTGCTGTACGGCGTCCTGGAGTTGGGCGATTTCCTGTTGTTGAGCCGCCAGTCGCTGTTCGAGGACGCTCGATTGTTGTGGGGATTGCGGTTTGGCGAGCTGTTGCTGAAGTTCCCTGATGGCCGCGTCCAGGCCCTGGAATTGCGCGAAATTGCCGCTGAACGCCTGTGCCTGGCTGGTCAGGCGGGTTTCCAGCGCGGCCACCGCCTCCTGGAGAACGTCCAGATTCTGCTGAAGCTCCTGGGCATGCGAGTCGTCGGGCTCTACGCGGGGATGTTGCTGCTCGATGATCAGGGCTGGCGGGACGGGCTCCTGAGTCGGGGTTGGCGCTTGAGACAGGTTGCCGACGGCGGCTTCAAGCTCGTCGAGGCGGAGATGCTGGGCATGCAGTTGTTGCCGCATCGAGCGCTGTAGCTCGTCCAGAATCCCGGTCTGAGTCGTCAGGGCGTCGTGCAAAGGCAGCAGATCGGCCTCCGTCGCGGGAGCAGGGGCCTGACGCAGGGTGTCGAGGGCGGTTTCGAGGTCGCAGAGACGTTGCTGCTGGGTTTGCAGCTGTTCGGCCAGCAGGCCGCGCAGATCGGCAAGACGCTCGGCCTGGCTGGCGAGCGCCGTTTGAACGGTCGCCAGTTCCTGTCGAAGTTCCCACTGTTCCTCGCGCGCCGTCGCGACCAGGGTCGCAAGCTTGTCGAGCCGTTCCCGTTCGCTGGACGGCAGCGCCGGTGGGGTTTCGATGGCCTCGCTGGAAATGGCGGTCGGCAACGGCGGTTCCAGCGTGGCGGCGGTCGGATTGGCGCCATTCGCCGAAAACGAAGATTGCCGACCCGCGCCGGCGACGGTGGTTTCCAGATGGCTCAAACGGTCCTGGTACGCTGCCAGACCGTCCCGCCAGGTCTGGTCGAGTTCCCGCAGCGTGTCGCTCTGAGTGGTCAGGTCGGTTTGCAGGACATTGAGGATCTGGCGGGTGGAGCTGGCGTCCGCCGCCACCTTGCCCAGCAGGGTTTCCAGATGCTTCAGGCGTTCCTGCTGCTGTTGCAGGTCCTGCCGGGTCTGACCGGCGTCCTGGCTCTGGATCTTGAGGGAATCCAGCAGGTCGTGTAGTTGTCGGTTCTGGCCAGCCAGTTGTTCTTCCAGGATGGCTTCCAGTTCCTGGCGCAGGGCGGCGCTTCGGGTCCGCAGGTCGCCCATCAGCGTCGCGAGACTTTGCCGCATCTGCTGCTGATCCTGTTGCAGACAGGCGGCCAGGGTTTCAAGCTGGGTCAGTTGCTCGTCCAGCAGGCGGGCGTCGCTGCGCAGGTTGACCAGTTGTCCGGCTTGCGCTTCGACATCGCTGGCCAGAGTGACAAATGTTCGCTGGTCGGTTTGCCGCTCCTGTTGGAGCGTGGCGACCGAAGTGGCGATGGCGCGCAACTGCTCGTGCTGTACCCCGGTTTCCACTTCCAGCGCGCCCAGCTTCCGGCGCAGGTTCTGGAAAAAGCCGATTGCTCCCGCAAGGGAGGACTCGAATTCGGTCGCGTCGTTCATGGCGTCACGTCGCTCGGGTTGCGCGGGTAAAACCCCAAAACGGAGTTTCGCGAAAATCCTGCGAATATAATTGTGAGTATGACCGATTTTTGCCGGTTGGGGGGAGTGTGGCCCGGCAGGGATTCGGGCCGGAAACAGGCGAGTTCGATAGCCCGGTGCCGGGAAGCAGGCGGGGAGGACATCACCCGATTCGACAGTCAACCCGGCGGAAACTATAGTAACCCCAAGGCCATGCGCGCGGGCGGCGATGGCGCGACGGCGTCAGCCGGCACCCGGCGCGGATGGCCCTTCATGCTCATCCGGTTTCGCCAGCGTTTCAACAACCTGAAAAGGAAGCTGTCCATGTCCGTTCCCAGCAACCTGCCGGTCTGGCAAGAACTGAAAACCCATCACGCCGCCATCGCCGACCTGCACCTGCGTGACTTGTTCGCCGCCGATTCGGCGCGTTTCACCCGGTTCTCCCGCCGGTTCGGCGATTTGTTGGTCGATTTTTCCAAGCACCGCATCACCGGGGAGACCTTCGCTCTGCTGATCGAACTGGCTCGCCAGGCGCAGGTGCCGGCCTGGATCGAGCGGATGTTCGGCGGCGAGATCATCAACCACACCGAGCAGCGGGCCGTGCTGCACGTCGCCCTGCGCAATCGGAGCAACCGGCCGATCCTGGTCAAGGGCCAGGATGTGATGCCGGAGGTGAACGCGGTGCTGGAGCACATGCGCAAGTTCGCCGACCAGATCCGCCGCGGCAAGTGGCGCGGCCATACCGGCAAGCGCATCCGGGACGTGGTCAACATCGGCATCGGCGGTTCCGATCTGGGTCCGAAAATGATCTGCCAGGCGCTGGAACCCTACGGCGATCCCACGCTGCGGATGCACTTCGTCTCCAACGTGGACGGCGCCCACATCAGCCATGTCCTGGCGGAGTGCGACCCGGAAAGCACGCTGTTCATCGTCGCCTCCAAGAC
>JRYG01008637.1_pt1 | contig 15880 bp, 9 predicted proteins | sample 235341 | NCBI WGS metagenome assembly JRYG01 (sample SAMN03074218, study PRJNA261478) | activated sludge metagenome | biome: Wastewater Treatment Plant; feature: Wastewater; material: Activated sludge; isolation source: activated biomass of a wastewater treatment plant treating hydrocarbon... ... | reverse complement strand
GATAACAAGAACTGATTTCACCAATGCCGGGGTAAATACAGCTACAATAGATCCCCGGACGGTACGTGTCTTCAATAAGGGAAATCAGATCCCGATCCACTTCGATGGAGAGAGCGACGGTGTGTTTGACAATGCAGACTATTTCGATTTTTACGGCACAAGAACATACGGCGGCCAGACCAATTACTACAACGAGAACAACGTCCTGCAATACACAAAAGATGAATACTACAGCAATTATTCCGATACCAATGTTTACTGGGTGGAGTGGGGAGTTTCGAACGGAGTAAGATATTCATCATCAGGATATACTGTAAGCACTTTGTATCCTTTAGAGTATTATTACGACAAACTGCATTTTGAAAGAGACAGGATCTTTACTCAGGGTGAAAGGATCGACGGAAACGATTTCAGGAACTTCAGCAATGAAAACTTTCAGGGAGAAGGCTGGTTCTGGACGCAGATGACTACAAACCAGTATGAGTCGGATACATTCTCGTTGAAAACACTCACACCCCAGACGGTCAATGCGACGGTTAAAATGTTCGGGTATCCCGGAAACCGGACAACATCCATAAATAACGAGCACAGTCTTCAGGTTCAGGTGAACAGCACATACCTTCCGCAGGTTTATACAAACGACTTTAAGAGAATTGATACTGTTCAGACATTTCTGAGCACACTGCTCAGCAGTACTTCCGTAAACACCATAAGGGTATTTTACTTCAGCAATGTGTCGTTCAGCGGCAACATGTATTTTGACTTTTTTGAGGTCCAGGTCCCAAAGCTTTTCAGGTTCAATGCAAACGCGATCTCTGCAAACATTGCCGCAGCAGACACCAGCTCAAAGAGATTCAGGATCAGCGGGTATGTATCAGCCAATCAGACAAACGTGTATGACGTTGCAAACGGTGTAAGGATCACAAACTACACATCTAACGCCGATACTCTGATCTTTACTGCAAAGGGGAATGCAAAGCTTGAGGTAATAAACAAAACGATCACAAAGAAGCCGTTCAAAATAATTCAAAGGCAGGTGCCGAATCTTGCTTCATCATCCAATGCGGCGGATTACATAATCGTGTATCATCAGAATTTCATTCAGCAGGTTTATCAGCTTCAGAACCACAGAGAAACCTATGACAACTTCCGCGTTGTGAATGCAGAGATCCGCGATATCTATGACATTTTCAACTACGGCATAGAGCATCCCGTAGCCGTCAGAAATTTTCTCAAGCATGCTTACGATAACTGGGTTCAGCCGAGAGTGAAATATGCTGTGCTTATGGGCAGGGCAACGACCGATCCGAAGAAGAATGCAACTTCAACTGTATATTCGCAGAACCTCGTTCCCACTTACGGGAATCCGACAACTGACAGTTACTTCGGGAATTTCAACTACGGTTCTTACTTCTATTACCCCAAAGTACTTATAGGAAGACTTCCGGCTCTGAACACTTCCGAGGCATCGGCAATGGTTGAGAACATAACTTCCAATGAGCTTGAAAAGCCGCAGTCATGGTGGAAAGTCAATACGTTCATCGTGGGCGGCGGCACGGCTGAAGATCAGAAAACATTTCAGGCGCTAGATTCGGCGATCATAAATAACTACGCACTTCCGCCGCCGCTGTCTCAGGATGTTCACAAGATATTCAGGAATGACACTACCACGACTGTGACATTCAACTACAAGGACTCAATACGCCGCGACATCAACAACGGATGTGCGATCGTTAATTTCCTCGGCCATGCGGGATATGAGAATTGGGAAGACGGCATGCAGGATCCCTCAACTCTGACAAACTACGGGAAATTTCCGCTTGTGATGAGTATGACCTGCTACACCGGCAAGACGGCAGATCCTGACAAGCGCACATTCAGTGAGCAGTTTGTGAGAATGCTTAACAGGGGCGCAGTCGGATTCATCGGTTGTTCAGGCTGGGGATGGACATTGAGCCAGACCGAACTTCAGACCGGAATGTATATGGGGATCAAGAATGAATCCATGCGCAGGTTCGGAGAAATACTGAACCGCGGGAAACTTGAGCTTATTCAGGATTCAAGCTCGTCAACCGTAAGACATACCGTGAACTGCTACGGGCTAATCGGCGATCCGGCAAGCAGGCTGATAATTCCTGCGACTCCGGAGTATGCGATCTCATCGTCCGATTACAGATTATCGAACACATTTCCTGAGATCAACAAACAGCTCAGCATAACTCTGTTCCCGAACAACTACGGCCTGTTTGCAGACTCCTGCAAGATCAGGTCTGTTGTTAAGAAAGGCGGATTGACTGCGGCGACCAAAGATACGGTCATAAGAAATTTTGACTTTAAGGATTCGGTGAGAGTTACATTCATTCCCGATTCATTGAAAGACTACTCAGTTCAGGTGATACTTGATCCGGACAACTGGATTCCCGGTGAAGATAAAGCAAACAACTATCTGACCATAGACATCCCGCTCAAGGAATTTTCCTATGTTCAGCTGAAGCCCGTAAATCATGCTGTAATAAAATCAGATACGATTGAGTTTTCCGGTATAAATCCGAGCGTGGATTATTCCGTCAAGACAGTTAAGGCACTGCTGGAAGTTGACACCACTACCGCATTCAATTCACCCTCAAAGAGGTCCTTTGCAAGAAGCAATGTGAGCGGCTATGTGACGAAGTTCAAGTGCCCGCTACCCGTTCTTACGGCAGGTACATTCTACTACTGGAGGACCAATGCAGTGATCAACGGCGACAGTTCGGGCTGGACAAGCCCTCAGGCATTCTCATACAATCCCGGAGCGTATCAGACCATGCAGGCAGGTTCGCGGGGTGATGGAGAATATCTTCTGCCTGATTCAGGCAAGATCGTATTTCAGAAAAAGGATGATGCTCAGTACTCATCCGGCGAACTGAACAACACTTCATTTGGAACAGCCGGCATATCTCTGAACAGGTCTCCGCTGAATCTTATCGTAAGGTCAATGGGAAGCAGTGGCGCCGAGGCATCCTTCTTCACCGTAAATTACGAGAACATCAATATTGACGGCGGAAGATCACCCGGACTCAGCATGCTTAAGGTCAGAAAGATCGACGGAAAGATCATCCAGTACAAAAATGTCAGGATGACGAGCGGTCAATCTTCAGATTCTGTTGTGAGTTTCCTGAACACGTTTGATTCCACCTATTACCTGATGGCACTCAATGCATCCTATGTTGCAGGGGCTGTGCCGCTCAATGCAACGGCAAAGGCAAAGATACGCTCTTTCGGCAGTACAAAGATTGACAGCTTCAGCGTTTTCGGCTGGTTTGACACCTGGAGCTTTATCGGCTATTCAGGTGCGCCCCAATCTGCCGTATCGGAAATGGTGAGGAAATACACGGGTTCTACGGGATGGGTTGAGTCAAATAGCAGTATCAGCAATACATTGTCTGCAACTTCGGGTACGGTTACAAATTACTTCGGGCCGGCGCAGTCATGGGATCAGTTCTCATGGACGCAGACACTTTACCCGCAGAGTAGTCTTGTGTTTGATGTAATCGGAACTGACAGAAACGGAGCAAGCAGTGTGCTTCTTTCCAATCAGACAACGAATCAGCTTGTGAACATAAGCTCAATAGACGCCTATCAATATCCGAACATAAATCTGCTTGCCAGGTTTGCTATAGATACTCTGAGCAATCCGCTTTCTTCTGTGCTAGGCTCTCTTGATGCAAAATATACACCGCCCGCGGAGCTTATGCTGAACAGGTTTTCACTTGTAAGATCGGACACATCCCTGAAAGTAAATGATGAGATGAAAGTGACGTTCAGTTGCTTCAACGGAGGTTATGTGGACCTTCCGGGAGTCATCTGCAAGATCTACAGATACTCGGTTTCTCAGGAGAATTTTGTAAGTTCAGACACAGTCTATAAGCAGATCAGGATCGACAGCACGGCAACGGCCGTCACAAAATTCAGGCTCCCTTACATACGACCTTCGGGTGGATATGTAAAATTCTTCTTAGTGATTGAGCCGCTTGGAAAGAACAATGACATTTACAGTTACAACAATTCTGCTGACTTCAATGTAGCTCTCAAGCTGAATCAAACTGCATCGGCAATAGAAGTTTACAGCGACGGCACACTTGTAAGAAGCGGCGATTATGTGAAGCAGAAGCCGGAGCTTAAAGTTGTTGTGAACGGACAGCTTCCGGACAATTTCCGGTCAGGGGACACTTCCCGGGTGAAAGTGTATGTGAACGGATCTTATCTGAACTATGCATTGAGCGAGAAGAGCAACAGCAGACTAAGCGACAACAGGCAGAAGGTCGATCTGAGCGGCCTGCAGGCAAACGACAGATCTTTGGTTTTCAGGCCCGAGCTTAGGCAGGGTGAGAATCAGCTTAAAGTGGAATACACGGATGAGCTGGGCGCGGAACAGACTAGCGAGATATCTTTGATAGTCAGCGATGAGATGTTTGTGAAGGACCTGTATAACTTCCCGAATCCGATGCGAAACGAAACGAACTTCCTGTTCAATCTTACCGGCGCAGAAGATCCCGGAATGTGCAAGGTCAGAATTTTTACAACGGCCGGCCGTCTGATTGCGGAGATTCCGGTAGAAGCTGTTGTCGGATTCAATCAGGTTTCATGGAACGGAACGGATGCGGACGGAGACCTTGTGGCAAACGGAGTGTATCTATATAAGCTTGTTGCTGAAGATGACTCAAAGAAGGAAACGGCAACACAGAAGCTCGTAATCCTTCGTTAGCGTTTCCGGGTGCGCATGTGAGGCGGCTTTGATCTCATTACTTTTCTGTAGATGCGGCAGGTCTCTGAGTGTGCTCCGGGCAGATAACCGGTGCTCAGAAGAAATTCATTTACGATCTCGCCGCCCGTGAAGCGGAAGGTATTCTTAAAGAACTTTGTCCAGTCTTTCCTGTCAAGAGGATGATGATGATCGAGCCAGTTCTTAAAAGAGCCGAACTCTTTCTGAAGGCCTTTGACCACATTTGCATTGTGAATTGCAGCGGCGATCTTGAGCCGGTTTCGAATGATGCCGGCATCTGCAAGAAGGCGGCTGAAGTCTTTCTCCTTATAGGAAGCGATCTTTCTGATATCAAAGCCATGGTATGCCTTCCGGNNGCTTGTTCAGAATGGTTGTCCAGCTCAGGCCTGCCTGATTGATCTCCAGGATAAGCCGTCCGAACAGTTCGTTGTCGTCATTTATCGGAAATCCGTAGGCCGTATCATGATAGATCCGATGCACATTGTCCTTCTCCATTCGCTCAACGGCCTCGCAGTAAGTGGCAGGTTTATCCATAAGATTTTTTGTGCAAGATGTTGATACAGGAAGAATCTTTCAAGTTGCTTTTGAGCTCTGCCCTTCGGCGCATATTTGTTCCTTTATTACGAGAAAGGAATAGAGTAAGTTTTTGTTGAAGTAAAAAAGAATTGATCAAAATGAAAAGATCCATATTAATGCTGATACCGGCGATTGCTGTAATTGCCGCGATTTCAGGAAGCATCACAAAAGATGACAAGCCGCAAAGATCACCTGAAGAAACCTACTGCCAGGTCAGGGTTTCAGTGCACTCGGGAGATGACATCAGAAGGCTTGCGGAGAATGACATTACAGTTGACCACTATACAGGCAGGATCGGCGAGGGAATAGACCTTGTTCTGAATCAATACGAACTGACAAGACTAACTGCAACAGGACTGAGATACGAGATCACTATACCCGATATGGATGAGTACTATGCCAACAGGAAACCGCCGACAGCCGATGAGCTTGCGCCATCAATGCTGATAAGGCAAAAGGACAACACGGAAGGATTCTCTTACGGCAGTATGGGAGGATACTATACTTATGATGAAGTTGTCCAGAAGCTGGATTCAATGCGGCTGAGATTTCCCAACCTTATCACGGCAAAGCAATCAATAGGGACAACAGCGGAAAGCAGGACTCTCTGGGCCGTGAAGATATCCGATAATGCTGATGTGAATGAATCATCAACCGAAGCCCCCGTCTATTTTGACGCGCTTCACCACGCGAGGGAGCCGCAGGCAATGGCATCGGTCATGTACTTCATGTACTGGATACTCGAAAATTACGGCACTGACCCCGAAGCTACATATCTTGCAAACAACCGGGAAATTTTCATTGTGCCGGTCGCAAATCCTGACGGGTACGTGAGAAATCAAACCACAAATCCAAACGGCGGCGGTTCATGGAGGAAGAACAGGAGAAACAACGGCTCTTGCTTCGGAGTTGACCTCAACAGGAATTATCCTTACGGTTGGGGGCTCAACAGCGGTTCGAGCAATGACCCGTGTTCTGAAACATACAGAGGACCCTCGGCAAATTCCGAACCGGAGGTACAGGCGATCATGAACTATGTTCAGCAGATAAGGCCAAAGATCTCATTCTCTTATCATTCAGTTGCAGGAAGATACCTAAATCCTTACGGATACAATGACACTGCGGTGAACTATGACATTTATTCCGAGTTTTCATCTGACTTTGCAAGTTCCAACAATTACACATACGGGACCGTGAATGAAATGCTTGCATACTATTCAAGCGGCACTACAAGGGATTACCTTCATTCCATCGGATGTTATTGCTGGACTCCGGAAGTGGGAGGCGGAAGCTTCTGGCCTTCGCAATCGCAGATCATTCCCGTTGCAAGTGAAAACCTGTACGGCATAAAATATCTTAGCTGGGTATCAGGAGCGTTTGCAGACATGCAGAACTGGAAGATAGCCGGTGACGGATACGTTACAAGAAACGACACATTGCTCCTTCAGATGACTCTCAAAAACAGGGGGTTGTCCAGGACTTCGAAAAATGTAACAGCAGAACTTTCAACTTCATATCCGAATGCGGTGCCGGTAGTATCGTCAGTAAGTTACGACAGCATTCAGCCGAGGCAGTCGAATGTAAATCCGAACGGCCTGTTTGCATTCCGCATCACATCATCCGCAGCATATATGGATGAAATGAAATACATTCTTACGGTGAAGCAGGAGGGTGTTGTAACATCAACAGACACCATACTTGTAAATGTAGGCAAGAGCAATGTGCTTATGAGCGACAATGCCGAAGGCGGAACCGGAAGATGGATAAAATCGGGAACGGGCACTCAGTGGGATACAACATTCATTGATCCGGTGGAAGGCAGTAAGAGTTTTTCCGATTCGCGTTACGGTAACGCCAAGGACAANNCGCTCTCAGACACAATCAACCTTGCGGGGACTAAGAATCCCAGGGTAGAGTTCACGGCCAAGTGGGCTATGGAGTCAACATTTGATTATGCGAGATTTCAGGTCAGCACAAACTTTGGCACAACTTGGACGAACCTTGCGGGGAGATTTACAAAAACAGTTTCGGGACAGCCGTCATACACAGACATAAGGCACTGGAAGCGCGAGCAGATCAATCTGAATCCATACATCGGCCAAAGGATCAGGCTCAGATTCAATTTCATAACTGACAACGGAGTTCCCGGAGACGGATTCTACTTTGATAATTTCAGAGTTGTTGATTATGACTCCACACTGACAGGCGTAACGCAGTTGAGTTCAGAAGTTCCGTCCGGATTCATGATAGAGCAAAACTATCCCAATCCGTTCAACCCGCAGACAACGATCAAATACTCCATACCTGAAGGGGGCAATGTGACGATGAAGGTCTATGACGCCGCAGGTACAGAGCATGCAACACTGGTAAATGATTTTCAGAGCGCCGGCTCTTACAGCGTGAAATGGAACGCCGCTGACTTTTCCAGCGGGATCTATTACTGCAGGATATCATTCGGAGACATCAGCGAGACTCTCAAAATGATCCTGCTCAAATAATCTTTCAACAGATTTTCAATGCCGGAGTCTTGCTTCGGCGCTCCGGTATTCAGACCGTGCGGATTGCTTAAAGGTCCGCACGGCCACAAACATAAGGAGCAAGAAATGAAACATCTCCTGGCAACGATCCTGATCATCATTCCCCATTTTACATTTTCACAGGCTCAGTATTTCGATTCCTCATACACTTTGCTCAGCTCGCAGACTGAAAATATCCTGAACCCTGTATTCTACAAAGGCACCAATCCGATTCCGGTTGGATCTGATGCAAGAGAGCAGATCATCATATATGAAAAAGGTACAAGCAACACGAGGAACATAGCTGCAATGAAACTTACATTCAACGGTCTCACAGGAGAGACTATGCTTTCAAACGACTCTCTGTTCAACACGAATGCAACTCTTGCTTACTCAAAGGGATCGCAGGTGATAAGATATGCACTCGCGGTATTCGAAACGCATTCGCAGGGCAGTATTAAGCTGAGGTTTTCATACTATGACGGCTCTGCATGGTCCGGTTCACTGCACATACCGACAGACACTTCTCAGTGCTCCTCTCCATCTGTTACAAACCTCGGGCAGGAAGACAGAAGTAACTTTCTTCTTGCATACACCAAAGAAGGTGCGGTATATGTAAGAAGATTTGATGCAGGAGCGTGGGGAAGAGAGATCAGAATATCTCCTGTTGTTGCAAACAGAGTCTATTATTCTCCCAAGATACTCAGTGCAGACTATTACACATATTTCGGATTGGCACACGCGGCTGTAAATTATGACTCGGCGGGAATTAAAAAGATACTTTACTGCTACATGACATCACATTCATCTGATTCATGTACCGTAGATACTTATCTGTATTTTCCTTCGGATGGAAGCAAAAGCATCAGCGGCTTCTCGCGGAATTCAAATATGGTTCCTGTTCTCAACTTCAGTCTTGATTCCGCAGGTTCGCTTAAATCCTATTCTGCGACCGCTCCGTATCCGAATGGTCTTAACATATTCCGGCAGGAGAATCTGCCCGGAGACAATGTTTCCGGAAGCGGAACAGCAATGGCAATTATCACAGAACAGCTTTCGCATTATGTGGCAGGTAGCTGGATAAACATTCAAGGGGACTCTGCCTGGGCATGCTGTAAGCACTTCGGTTACCCGGTCATGAAATACAGGATCGGACAGGATATTCAGCAAAGAAGCATTTCCATAAGCCCTCTTGTAAGAAACCCGGTGAACTGGAAATGCCGCGTCCTTATCACATGGAATGACATTGAAAACGGCAGGCATGTGATAAAGGCGAGCGCAGGATTGTTTGATGTGGCCAAAGTATATTCAGACGGTCTGCAGCCCGGCGAATTCACGCTCAGGCAGAATTATCCCAATCCTTTCAATCCTTCAACAAAGATTTCGTTCAGCATCCTGAAAGCCGGAGTTGTAAGTCTGAAGATCTACGATGTGCTCGGAAACGAGCAGAAGACTTTATTCAGCGGATATCTGAAAGATGGCGAGTACTCTGTGAATTTAGCCGCGGAGGACCTTAACAGCGGTGTTTACTTCTACAGGCTTTCTTCGGGAAATTATTCCGTTACGAGGAAGATGATGGTCATCAAGTGAGTCAGGGTGTGATGCGAGACTTTGTTACAATGAATACGGGACAGACGATATCATAAATGCTATTTAATCCTGCACTTAAGTTTGTTCTATTTTTGAAACCTGAATTAGTTATTTTCGTCAAAGTTTAAAAAGAAAAATACTTTGGCGGGAAGAGCATTAATCATATTTCTTTTCTTTGTTGCATTGGCAGGAATTAGCATGGCCGATGACAACCCCGATTCCACATCAGCATTTGTGCCTAATGTAAGGCCTGAACTCAACATACCGAAGCTTTCACCGGGCAATATCAAAATAGACGGTGACCTGAGCGAGTATGTCTGGGAGAAGGCAGCTGTTGCAAACAACTTTACAGAGATCAGTCCCGGCGATAATGCAAAGCCCGAAGTGGAAACAGAGGCAAGAGTTTTTTATGATGATGAATATCTTTACTTCGGCTTTACTTGTTACGAGAACGATATGAAGAGTGTGCGTGCAACCGTAAGCGACAGGGACAGGATGTATGCAGACGATTGGGTGGGGCCGTTCATTGACACATACGGCGGGCTCAAACAGGGTTTTGAGATGTACTGCAATCCTAACGGCATTCAGGGGGATCTGCTTTGGTCAACCAATAACGAAGATTCCAACTTTGACATTATCTACGATTCCGAAGCAAAGAAGTACAATGACAAATGGACTGCCGAGTTCAGGATTCCCTTCAAGAGTCTGCGTTTCCCGGAAACCAAGGAACAGATATGGCGCATTCATATACTGCGTAACAGGCCCAGAGGAGCCAGGCAGGAGATCTACTGGGCATCAGTCTCGCGTGATGACCCAAGCTTCATGGGGCAGTCGGGTTATCTCAAGGGGATAAGAGATGTAAAGCGCGGAAAGGATATTCAGATCCTTCCGTATATACTTGGAACACAGGGCAGCACTCTAAGTGATCCTTCAAATCCCGATTCGGAGTTTGAGCACGGGAAGTTGCTCGGACAATTGGGCGTGAATGCAAAGTACGGATTAAGTTCAACAATGACACTTGATGCAACGCTGAATCCCGACTTCAGCCAGGTGGAGGCAGACGCGCCGCAGATCAGCATCAATTCACCCTTTGCATTGTTCTATCCCGAGAAGAGGCCGTTCTTTCTTGAGGGCAAGCAGAATTTCACAACTCCCACTAACGTAGTCTATACAAGGTCTATCAATAACCCTCTCGGTGCCGTGAAACTCAGCGGCAGAACTGGCAAGACGGAGATCGGCTTCATGTCTGCGTACGACGAAAACACACCATTCATTCTGCCATTGCTAGAAAGAAGCTACTTTCTTTCGAGCGACAAGAAATCTCTTTCCAACATTCTAAGAGTGAAGTATGATCTTGGAGGAGAGAATTATCTCGGAGCCATACTTTCCGACAGGGAGGAAAGTGCGCGTGAGGACAGGAGCTTTGATTTTACGGGTTATAACAGGAACTTCGGAATTGACGGCAGATTTCATTTCGCTTCGAACTACTATGCAAGTTTTCAATTGCTTGGTTACAGCACAAAGGAGTTTGAAGACACTTCATTTTACAGAAGCACACTGGAGGGAGAGACCTTTGATGACGGCAAGCACACGCTCATCTATGACGGCGAATCTTTCAGCGGACTCGGCGCCTATGCATCATTCAGCAGGGAAGCAAGAGGGTGGAATTTCTTCACGGAGTACATCTTTGAATCTCCAAATGCCAGGAGAGATAACGGCTTTATACAGAACAATGATTATCACAACGGTTTTATGGTTCAGGAATATCAGTTCTATCCGGAAAGCAAGATCTTCAGGAGAATCAATCCCGAGTTCTACATCAACTATCAGTGGACAGCATCAGGGCGGTTGATTGATCAGTGGACCAAGATAGGGCTTGTAGCCGAATTCAAGAACGGAATTAGCACTGAGTTCGGCTATCTGCCGTTCAATCAGGGTGAATACGGGGGAGTATTTCATAAGAATGTTAACCGTTACAATTTCGGGATCTATGCAGACAATCTCAGCAAGATACTTGTAGGGGGAATCTATGGCGATTGGGGAAGATATATTGTGAGATTTGAAGATCCTTCATTCGTCGGATACGGTTACAACATAAGTCTGTATGCAACCTTGCGTCCCTTTGATAAGCTCAGAAACGACATCAATTACAGTTATTCCCAGCTTGCAAGATCATCAGGCGGAGAACTGCTTTATGCCGGATATGTGCTCAGCGACAAGATCTCGTACCAGTTCAACAAGAACTTTTTTCTGCGTGTGCTTCTTCAGTATGACATGTTCTCAAAACTCTTCACGGTGGATCCTCTGCTCAGTTACAAATGGAATCCCTACACAATATTCTTCCTCGGGTCTTCTCACGACATAAACGAGCTTTCAAATTCAGAAGCGATAAGCACCTATTACGAAACAGACAGACAGTTCTTTGTCAAGTTTCAGTATCTCTGGAGTCTGTAATGATGTTCAAAGTCCGAACAGGATAACATTCGTGGTGCCGTTGTCAGCAGGCAGGTTCACAACAGGAGATTCAATTCATTGCTTTATTTGAATCCTAAAGATAAGTAAATTTTGTCCGCTCCAAATTCATCTTCACGAAAGAAACTGAATCCTCAAATAACTATTTTACTAATGAAAACAAAAATGAAAAACATTCACAAAGTCAAACCGCTGATCTTCATCGCAGTCATTGTCTCGGCTCTTGTGTACATCACAACGAACGGGAGCAGCTGCGACGAGCTGATCTCAAACCCTCCAGTGCCGGATGCACTGAAGGGCAACTGGAAGCTTGTTCTCCAGACAGGCGCACAGCAGGATATCTGCACGGATGAAACAGTCAACTTCCAGGACAACGGCATAGCAATACTTGCCTGTCCTAACTCACAGCAGATTTCGAGACAGTACACGGTTAGCAACAATGTTCTCACATACACAGAAACATCTGTTGCATATGACGTGGTCTTTTCGAACAATCAGCAGACACTCGAGCTGAAAGGAAAAAACGTTTCGCGCAACCTTACATATTCCAAACAGACTTCAGCACCTGCAGACATTTCAGGAGGAAAAGCAGGCTATACAACATCTTCCGATCTTCCGAAGGAGGTGACAAGATGAGAAGCGTTATTATTTTGTTGCTCTTTGGCATTTGTGCATTTGCATTCTTCGGATCGGGAAAGAGTGAAGAAAGAAACACTGCGAAAGGGATTCACACGGAAAAGCTCTTTTCTTACAAAAGAGCTGTCGAGAACAGTGACAACTCCATGCAAACTGTTAAACGCGCAGACATAGTCGGCGTTGACATGAATGCTGTCGCGGGTCTATTGGTTCAATCGCCCTCTGAACTGAATGTTGAGATCCCGATGAACGGAGGAACTGCAATGAAACTCAAGCTTAAGAGAAGTTATCCTCTTGCGGAAGACTTTGCTCTGTATGAGAAGAGCGGATCTATAACTGTGAGAAGGAATTTCAGTAATGAAGGCATTCACTTCACTGGAATCATAGAGGGGAAGGACAATACGGTTGCGGCATTGAGTTTCTTCAGAGACGGAGTAATTGGAGTCATATCAGATGAAAAAGGAAACCACATACTGGGACCTCTTGAGAGAGACGGTTCACCGTCGGGTGAGTATGTATTTTACAATGACGCAGATCTTCTGACGCCGTCGGGATTCAAATGCGGTGTTGAAGATCTTGAAGACAGATTCACTGTGCCTTTCAATAATGCGGGAGCAACTGCAAAGCAAGAGACGGATAACCCCGCAAGGCTTGCCGTGAGGGTTTACATGGAAGCGGACTTTCAGACATATCTTGATAAAGGAAGCAATATTCAAAATGTCGCCAATTACATAAGCGGCCTGTACAACTCAGTGCAGGCAATTTACCAGGCGGAAGGAATCCCAACGCAAGTATCCAATGTTGCGGTCTGGACTGCCGCCGACCCTTACAGAAATCTGACGTCTTCAGATTCTGTGCTGTTTGCATTCGGAAGAAATACGCAGGACAATTTTCAGGGCAACCTTGCGCATCTCATATCCACAAGAAGCGCAAACATGGGGGGCATTGCATGGATAAGGGTGCTGTGTTCGCAGTATGAACCAAGCTACTTTGCGGGCAGGTTTGCGTTCAGCAACATAGAAACCACTTACAACAATTTCCCGACCTACTCATGGACAATAAACTGCATTACGCATGAAATGGGACACAACCTTGGTTCCCGGCACACTCATTCATGCACATGGCCAACAGGAAACGGCGGGGCTCTTGGCCCAATAGATTCATGCTATTATGCGGAGGGAGGATGCTTCCCGGCGCCGCGACCGAGGATAGGGACAATAATGAGCTACTGCCATTTGTGGCCGGCAAACCAGGGCGGTGGTGTGAATCTTGCATCAGGCTTCGGACAATTGCCGGGAGATACGATAAGGCTCAGGTACGCACAGGCATCCTGCCTTGACAGGGAAATGAATTCATCAGAGAGGCCATCAGGGTTTGACCTTGCGCAGAATCACCCGAACCCGTTCAATCCAACAACAACAATAAGTTTTGCCGTCCCTGACCAGTCCGAAATCTATCTGGAAGTATATGACATGGCGGGAAGGAAGATCACGGAACTAATCTCCGCTAAGTTATTTGAGCCGGGATTCTACAGTGTTGATTTCGATGCATCTTCATTCGGATTGTCAAGCGGGGTTTACTTCTACAGACTGCGGGCTGAACGATTTACCGAAACAAAAAGGATGGCGCTGATAAAATGAAGACTGAAAATCAAAGTTACTGCGCATTTGCAGAACCGGAAAGATCTTTGACCGAAGTTCAGCGGAAACCGGGATCTAAAGGATCTTTAACATCAATGAAAATTGCCGCCATGTATTTCATAGCTTTTCTGATTTTTGCCAGCGGATGTTCATCGAGTTCCGAAGACAGTACATTCACATTCGGAAAGGGAAAGTACAATTTTGTGATGTACGACAGCACAGGTTCGGGAAAACTGATCGAGGGCAAAATGACCGTTGAGAACTATGACGGAGAGAAGATCAGCGGAAAGCTGGAATACACAAAGGTTTATGATGAAGACTTCAACGGTTACAGTTCCATGAGCGACATCTTTGAGGGAAACGTGATAAAGAAGGACAGGAAGGTATGGGTAAACACAAATCCCAGGATTGCCGACAGCAACGTATTCTGGAACATGACAATCGGGAAGACATCCGTAAACGGTGAATGGACATATTCCGTTTTCCGCGGACAGGGAAGTTTCAAAGGAAAAGTGAAACTCACAAAGGCAAAATAGAAAATCAAAGGAAAGGATCTGAAATGAAACTTGTTGTCAAAGCACTTGCGGTGATTGCAGGCGTTTGCTTCTGCATTTATGCTGTGTCGGAGGTTGGAGCATATCCGAGGTTTGCGGCATACACAGGAGACAAATGCATGGACTGTCACGTCAATCCTACGGGAGGCATAATGCGCAGTTACGGCGGGATGAAATTTGCGGAGAAGAATCTGGAGATAGAAGCATTCAGGAAGCTGGCGGGGAAGACGAAGTTCGATCCGCGGCTGACGAAGGCAGTGTCAATAGGCGGAGACGTCCGTGTGGCGCAGGTTGATAACCAGGTTCCTGACAGGTCGAATTACAATTCCTTTCTGGCGATGCAGGGTGATGTATATTTAAATGTGGAGCTTAACAAGATAGTGGATGTGTTTGCGACGTCCGGGATATATATCCCGGGCGTGGAGACGCGTTACGAAGTTTACGGCATGCTGCACAATCTTCCGGCGAACGGTTTCTTCAAGGCAGGGAGATTCAAGCCTGATTTCGGAACGAGAATAGTGGAGCACAGGGCATTCCAGAGAAAGAACCTTCTTGGCGCGCCGTATGAGGCAAACACCGGCTTTGAGATCGGCATTTCGCCGGAATGGTTCTCACTCACGGCGGGATTATATAATCCCGCCTCCTCCGACTTCATCAGCCAGGACCCCCACAAGATGTTCGTCGCTTCCACCGATTTCAACTTTGCGTTCAGTGACTTCGACTACACACTCAACATCGGAGCCTCCTTCCTGAATAACCCGTACAATACAAATGACTCGCTGTTCACTCAAACAATCACCGGACTTCAGCAGTCTTACGGCGCTGACCTCAGGCTCGGTTTCTTCAAACGGGCTGCCGTCATTGCTGAAGTTGATTTCGAAGAAAGAAAGACCGACTNATGTGATGGTGATCAAAGGGCTTGAACTGCGCGGACAATATGAGTATTACGACCGCAACCGGGATGTTGAAGATGATCACCGGTCACGCATAAGCGCGGGCTTTGCCGCATTTCCGTTCTATGGTTTTGAGACTGAAGTCATGCTGAGGTTTGTTGACGAATCTCAGGAACAGAGCAATGACGAGTTTCAGTGGAATTTTCATTTTTACTTCTGATCTCTTTTTGAGAAAGCTGAT
>JRYG01011160.1_pt2 | contig 15890 bp, 13 predicted proteins | sample 235341 | NCBI WGS metagenome assembly JRYG01 (sample SAMN03074218, study PRJNA261478) | activated sludge metagenome | biome: Wastewater Treatment Plant; feature: Wastewater; material: Activated sludge; isolation source: activated biomass of a wastewater treatment plant treating hydrocarbon... ... | reverse complement strand
CGGTGCCGCCGAAAGTCTGCCCGGCCTGTGGCACCGAGGTGATCAAGCCCGAGGACTCGGTCTTCTCGATCTGTCCGAACCGGTCCGGCTGCCCCGGACAGATCTTCCAGCACATAAAGCACTTCGTTTCGCGGGGCGCGATGGACATCGAGGGCCTCGGCGAGAAGCAGGTAGCCCGCTTCCTCGAGGAGGGCCTGATCGCCGACGTTGCCGACATCTACGCGCTGAAGCAGGAGCAGCTGGAGGCGCTCGACCGGATGGGCAAGACCTCGTCCGCGAACCTGATCGCGGAGATCGACAGGTCACGCGAAGTGCCCTTCCCGCGGGTGCTGTTCGCGCTCGGCCTGATCGGGGTTGGTCCGGCCACCGCGGAGGCCCTGGCCGACGAGTTCGGTTCGATCGACAGGCTGGCCGATGCCGATCCCGAGCGGATCGAGCAGACCGAAGGGATCGGGCCGATAATGGCGCAGCAGATAGCGGAATCGCTCGCTGACCAGCGGACCCTGGAGATCGTCGAACGGCTCAGGGCTGCCGGTCTCAAAATGGAACTCGCCGAGGACGAGCGGCGCCCCGAAGGGGGACCGCTGGAAGGCAAGACGGTGGTCCTTACCGGAACCCTGCCCGACCTGACCCGTGACGAGGCCGGCGCGATGGTCAAACGTGCCGGGGGCAAAGTGACGGGATCGGTTTCCAGGAAGACCGACTTCGTGATCGCCGGCGAGTCAGCCGGATCGAAACTCGACAAGGCCGAAAAGCTCGGCGTCCCGGTGCTCGACCGGGAGGGTCTGGACAGGCTTCTGGCGGGCGAACTGCCCGAATCCGAAGACGGGTGAGTTTCCGGCTCTAGCGAGACGCCAGGAACTGGTCGGCGGCCTCGAGGGCTTCTGATCCGTAGACCACCGACGGTCCGCCACCCATCATCACCGCCACACCGATCGTTTCGACGATCTCTTCGCGAGTGGCCCCGGCCTGAATGGCGTCGTGGGCGTGGTAGGCGATGCATCCGTCGCAGTGCACCGCTATGCCGATCGCGAGGGCCAGGAGCTCCTTGGTCTTGCTGTCGAGGGCGCCTTCGCCAGAGCTGGCTTCGTGCATCGCCCCGAAACCGGCCATGGTTTCCGGTGCGGCTTCGGCCAGTGCGCCGATCTGCCCGGTCAGTTCATCGAATTTCGCCTGGTGATCCCTCGGCATGGCAACTCTCCTCTTCCGTCGTCACTTGACCCTGAAGCGAGGCTAGCCGAGCGGAAGGCCAGAGACCAGTGATGGCTGAAAATCCGGCCCGGTCCGTGGTCCACGAGTAGTATCGGCCCATGGGAGCTTCCGCAGGGCTGGAGGGGAAAATGTTCCGCGTCGCCGGCGTTCTGCTGATCGTCATGCTGGGCATGGGGGTGGTGGCCGGCTCGGCCTCCGCGACTCTTCCGGGCAAGAACGGCAAGCTGCTCGTCTCGAGCTACGGCGAGTTCGGAGACCCGGTGTCGTGGCAGCAGTGGCTCTTCACCTCGAATCTGTCCGGCCACTCCGGCCGGTATCTGGGGAAACCGAACGAGTCCTTCTACGACGCATCGATCGCGCCTGGCGGGCGTCGCATCGCCTACTCCCGCTACCCCGGGTACCAGCTCTACATCGGTTCGGCATCGAATCCCGAGGGCGCCAGAGCGATCACGCGAGAGGTCGAAGGACTCAAGAGCTCGGAGGCCGTCTTCGCCCCGGACGGCCAATCGGTCTACTTCTCGGTCGAGCGATCGGGGGAGGAATCCCGCAGCTGGAGAATAAAGCGGTTCAAGCTCAGGACCGGTCGGGTCCAGACTTTCCCGGGCGACGCGCAAAAGGACTGGGGGTTGTCTGACGTCTCGCCCGACGGAAAAGTTCCTCCTCTACAACCGCGGTGACGAACACGAATCGAAGCTGATGCTCCTCCGTGTCGCAACGGGCAAGTCGAAGACGATCCGGGTTCGCCGACCCGCCAACGCCGGTGGCTTCTCCCCCAACGGTCGCCTCGTTGCCTACACGGCGAAGGTTGGCCGAAGCTGGGAGGTGTTCACCGCCCGGACCGACGGAAAAGGAATCCGTCGGATCACCAGGAACCGGAAAATCAACCTTACGCCCACGTTCTCCCCGAACGGCAGGAAACTCGCATTCATTCAGGGTTCCGGTGAGAGACAGAAGATCGGCATCGTGAACCTCAGGACCATGAAGATCAAGTACGAGAATGCCCCCGGCAGCTACAACCGGATCGAGCAGTGGCTCCCGAAGTGAGCACCGTCAGAGTCGGGCGATGGCCGCGGCTATGCGGTCCTGGGCGGCCCGGGCGCGGTCCAGATTCGAGACGTTGTTCATCAGGATCGAGAAAGCGAAACGACGGCCGGAAGCGTTGAAGCAGTAGCCGGACAGCGCGGTAACTCCGGTAAGGGTGCCGGTCTTCGCGCGGCAGCGACGCTGGGCGGCCGAACCCCGCATGCGGTCGGCCAGGGTGCCGTCGACGCCGGCGGTGGGGAGCGAGTTCGTGAAGTCGCGACCCCAGGGCTCGTAGCGGGCGCGGAAGAGGAGTTTGACCACGTCATGGGCTGTGGAGCGGTTGCCGAAGGTGAGCCCCGAGCCGTCGATCGGCCAGACCCTGACGCCGATGGCGGCCATAGTCCGCCGCACCACCTTGACCCCTTCGGCGGTGCTGCCCTCGCGGCGGATGTACGCGCCGAGGTCCTTGAGCAGGGTCTCGGCCCAGAAGTTGACCGAGTTCAGGTTCGTGACTCTCGCCATCCACGCCATGTCCGGGGAAGTCTGGGTCGCCAGCGGAGCCTTCCTCCACCGCTTCGGCGTCGTGCGTACCCCGACGTTGAGCTTCACGCCGACCCCGCGGGCACGCAGGGCCCGGGCGAGCGTCCGTGCCGCGAGCCGGGCCGGATCGGAACTGAAGCTGGAGAGACTCGACGAGGTGTACCCGGCGTTGAAGGAAAGACCCGACAGCGGTCCGATCCAGGGGCTGGTCGCGTAGCCGGAGTCGGCCACTCCCCTGAGCCGGTCGAAGATCGTGTCGTCGGCGAAGACCCTGCCGGTGATCCGCTTCACGCCCTGCCGGGCCACCTGTGCCGCCAGGGCCTCTACCGAGGTGCCCTCCCCGCCCAGATAGGTGCCGAGGAATGCCCTGGTACCGAAACTGGGGTCACCGCCACCCTTCAGATAGAGGTTGCCCCTGAGGACGCCGTTTCTGACGTTGCCCGCCGCGAAGATCCGGGTCCGGAACCTTTGGTCCCGCTCGAAGCGCTCCAGCACCGTTGCGGTGGTGAACAGCTTCGTGTTCGAGGCGAGCGAGCGCCGGGCACCCGGGTTAAGCGTGCAAACGTTCTTTCTGGTCTTCAGGTTGAAGACGCGCAGGCTCGAGGCCCCGTTTCCACGGCGGGCGAGGCTGCGCAGGGCGGGGCAGATTCGGGCTGCACTCGCGCTCGCCGAATCCGGGGTGCCGGCTTCGTCGAACCGGATCACCGGGGTCGTCGCGGGGCGGTCAGGATTGGGGAGTGGCTTGGGTGGGGCGGCCTGGGCGGAGGCGGAAAATGCCAGCAAAGCCGCCGCAGCGAGAGCCGAAAAAGCGTGTTTCATCGGATATTGCAACAGATCTGAGGCCGAAGGTAGCGGATGGTGACACCAATTGCTGACATAATCGAACCCTGATGGGCAAGGTTGTAAACATCGAGGAATCCCAGAAACGGCGTCAGAAAGCCAAAGGCAAGAAGCGATCCCGCACTGCGCTGGTTCTGGGAGGCGGCGGCTTCACAGGAGGCGTCTACGAGATCGGCACCCTGAGAGCGCTCGATCTGCTGGCCGTCAACTCGACCGTCAACGACTTCGACATGTACGTCGGCACCAGCGCCGGCTCGTTCATCGGCAGCATGCTCGCGGCCGGCATCACCCCCGAGGAGATGATGCGGGTCCTCACCGACGAGGAGGGCGCGCCGATTGACCGGATCAGCCAGGACACGGTCCTGCGGCCGAACTTCGGCGACTACCTGACCAGCGCGGTCACACTGCCGCTCCACGTGGCGGGAATGGTCAGGAGCATGGTTCCGCGCCTGCGTGACCTTTCGGTGATCGACGTCGCCTACGGCCTGGCCGAGCACCTGCCCACCGGCCTCTACTCGAACCACGGCATCGGGGCTTACGTCCGCGAGGCCCTGGCCACCAAGGGCATCGTTGACTCCTTTGACGCCCTCCAGCGCGAGCTTTACCTGACCGGCACCGACCTCGATTCCGGTGAACGGGTCGTCTTCGGCGACAAGGAAGGCGACTGGGCCGGAATCCCCGTCTCGAAGGCTGTCGAGTGCTCCACAGCCCTGCCGCTGGTTTACGAGCCGGTCGAGGTCAACGGACGCACCCTGATCGACGGCGGCATCTACTCGACCACCAACGTCGACGTCGCAGTCGAGCGGGGTGCCGAATTCATCGTCGTGGTCAACCCGCTGGTGCCTTACGTCAACGACCGGAACGTCGGCCTGCCCACCGTCTCGGGCAGCAGGGTTCGCCGCATCGTCGAGATGGGCTTCCCGGCCATCGCCAACCAGGCCTTCCGGCTTCTCCTCCACCAGCGACTCGCGATCGCAGTCGAGTCCTGGAAGGAGCGCTACCCCGGCGTCGACATCCTCCTCTTCGAGCCTGAACCGGACGACGAGCTGATGTTCGGCACCTCGATCATGGACTACTCGCGACGGCTCGACATCGCCGCTCACGGCTTCGAGACCGTCACCGCCCATCTGGCCGAAGACTACGCGTACTACACGGAAGTCACCGAGCGGCACGGCCTGGAGATCTCGGCCACCCGCCTGCGACGGGTCGTCCGTAAGGTCAAGGAGCAGGAAAGCTCCGAGGCATCGGTCTGGCGAAGGATTTTCGAGCAGACCACCAGCGCCTTGCTCCGCCAGACCGGCACGACCTAGGAGTAGATCCGGCGCCGCCGGGCCGATTGCGGATAGGGTCGGACCATGTCCCGACGAGGGCAGGTCTTCGACAATCCGGTGACCGGTGAGAGGGTGGTGGTGCTCACCGATCCGCTCGAGCACTCCGACCGGGTTCTGACCGCAAACCTGATCGTCGCCCCTGGCGGCAGGGTGGCAACACCGCACATCCATCCGAAGGTGCGGGAGCGCTTCCACGTCCTGAGCGGCAAGGTTGGATTCAAGGTCGGAAAGGAGCAGTTGACGCTCGGTCCCGGCCAAAGCGCAGAGGTCCTGCCGGGAACGGTCCATGACTGGTGGCAGGTCGGTGACGAAGAGGCGAGCGTGGTCGTCGAGGCCGTTCCCGGTGACCGGCTGGCCGAGATGCTGACCAGCATTTTCGGGTTGTGCCGCGACGGCAAGGCCAACGCGAAAGGCGTGCCGTCGCTACTCCAGACGGCAGTCATGGTCAACGAGTTCAGCGACGAGATGATCCTCACCTCTGACGAGGTCGTCGAGCCCGACCCCGCCGCGCTCGCAATGCTGGACGGGGAAGGGCGACTGACCTACGAGGCGTAGAGCTCGTCGATTTCCTTCTCGTACTTGGTCGCGACCACCGGCCGCTTGATCTTCAGGGTTGGCGTCAGCTCGCCACCTTCCTGGCTCAGATCGTTCGGCAGGATCTGAAACCGCTTGATCTGCTCGACCGGGGCGAAGTTCTTGTTGATCTCCTGGATGTGCTGCTCGATCGTCTCGCGAACCAGCGGGCTGTTCAGCATCGCCCCGGGCTCGTCGAGCATTCCCTGTTCGGCCGCGAACCGGGTCAGGGCCTCCTGGTCGAGAGTGACCAGGGCGATCAGGTACGGACGACGGTCGCCGATCACCACACACTGGGAGACCAGCGGGTGCCGCTTCACTTCCTGCTCGATGTTCACGGGTGTGATGTTCTTGCCGCCCGCGGTGATGATGATCTCCTTCTTGCGCCCGACGATCGAGACATATCCCTCGTCGTCGATGGTCGCGATGTCACCGGTGTGGAGCCAGCCGTCGGTGATCGTCTCGGCGGTCGCCTCGGGGTTCTTGTAGTAGCCCTGGAAGACGTTGGGACCCTTGAGCAGCAACTCGCCGTCCTCCGCAAGCTTCACCTCGATGCCGTCCACAGGCCGGCCGACGGTCCCGATCTTGTTGGCCTCGGGCATGTTGCTGGTGCCGCCGGTCGAGGTCTCGGTCATGCCCCAGGCTTCGATCAGGGGCACGCCCGCGGCCTGGTAGAAGCGCAGGATCTCGGGGTCGATCGGCGCAGCGCCGCTGATTGCGACCCGCAGGTTCCCGCCGAACACGGCGCGGATCTTCGAGAACACGGCCTTGTCGGCAAAGTTGAACTGCTTGTTCAGCAGGAAGCCGGGCTTCTTTCCCTCGGCTTCCAGCTTGCGGTAACGCTTGCCGACCCGGAAGGCCCAACGGAAGATGGCTGCCTTGAGGCCGCCCTCGCTCTCGGCCGAGGCGACCGCGGTGTCGTGGACCTTCTCGAAGATGCGGGGGACCGAGGGGAACGACTCCGGCTTGACCTCGGCCAGGTTCGGCACGATCTTGAGCTGGTCGCGCTCCCAGTAGGCGATCCGGCCACCGAGGTCGATCATGCCGTACTGCACCAGGAGGGCGAAAACATGGGCGAGGGGCAGGAACAGGTAGCTGGTCTCGCCCTCCTTGATGATGTTGACGCTGTCGGCCATGTCGAGCATCGCCCGGTAGTTGCCGTGGGAGATCATGCAGCCCTTTGGCGGGCCGGTGGTGCCCGAGGTGTAGACGATCTTGCAGAGGTCCTCCGGCTCGACCGACTCGTAGCTCGCCTTGTACTCCTCGGCGGTGCCGGACTCACCCATCTTCTTCAATTCGTCCATCGCGATCGCCTGCTCGGACTCGCCGATCATCATCACGATGTTCTCGAGCGCGGGGAGGGTGTCCCTGACCTCCATGATCTTGGCCAGCTGGTCCTCGTTCTCGACCACCACCGTGCGCGATTCCGAGTGCTCCAGCACGTACTGGCATTCCGAGGGCGAATTCGTCTGGTAGATCGGAACGACGGTGGCGCCGGCACCCATCGCGGCGAAATCGAAAAGAGTCCACTCGGGCCGGGTGTTGCCGATGATCGCGACCTTGTCGCCACGCTTTATGCCGAGCGCCTTGAAGCCCAGCGCCAGGGCCTGCACGTCGGCGGCTACCTGGTCGTAGTTCGACTCCTCCCAGTCACCCGCGTCGTTCTTGAAGAGGAAAGCCCCGTCGGCACCGTGGGATGCCGCGGAGTTCGGGAGCAGGTCCGCGAGGGTTCGTGAACGGTTCGTCGGCGTGTAGGTGCTGGACAAGGCTCTCTCCTAGGTGGCTATGTGACGTCGTGGGGCGATCTGAACGCCTGATCCTGCCACATCAGATGGGATTGGGCAGGTCCAGGAACTCGTGTTCGACCCCGAACCGCCGGGCGACCAGGTCGCCGAGGGCCCGGATGCCGCAGATCTCGGTCGCGTAGTGACCGGCCGCAATGAAATGGATGCCGCCCTCGCGGGCGTCCGCCATCACGTGTTCGGAAGGTTCTCCGGTCAGGTAGGCGTCCAGCCCGAGCTCGATCGCCCGATGGATGTCTGACGCTCCGGCACCGGTCACGATGCCGATCGTGGAGATCGACTCAGGTCCCTCGGCGAAGACGAGCGGCTTGCGGTCGAGCTCGGACTCGACGAGCCGGAAGAGTTCGTCGGCCCTGATCGGCTCGGGCCGGACGCCGACCGCACCGATGTGGCGCCCCTTCGCCTCACCGATCACGCCCGGCAGCGGCTCGAATCCCAGCTGCCTGAGCAGCAGCGCGTTGTTGCCGATCTCGGGATGGCCGTCCAGCGGCAGGTGGTAGCCGGCTACGTTCAGGTCTGCGCCCAGGGCGAGCCTGAGGCGGCGGGCCATCGCCTCGGTGAGCGCCCGGTGATGGAAGTCCCAGAAAAGCCCGTGATGGGTGAGCAGCAGGTCGGCATCTGCATCCACGGCGGCCGCGATCGAGGCCAGATGGGCCGAAACGGCGGTCGCGACCCGGGTCACTTTCGTCCGGCCGGGTACCTGCAGTCCGTTCGGCCCGTAGTCGCCGAACTTCTCGATCTCCAGCGTCTCGTCGCAAAAGGCGATGATCTCGTCCCGGTCGGCCACGGCCCCACCATATAGGCGAAGGGCGCCGCCCCTTAGGATGTTCACGTGGTCGAGAAGCCGGAAATCGGAGTTGCTGCCCCCAGCGACGCCTTCATCGAGTCCCTGATGGACACCGATCTGTACTCGATGGGTGCCTACTTCTCCGATCGCAACCCCGAGCTGATCGACGAACTGATCGAGCGGAGCGTGGCGATCGAAGAACGCGGACTGGTTCGATTCTCGGAAGAGGAAGGCGTCGAGCTCGAAGAGGCCTTCAAGACGCTCCTGACCGGGCTCGCGGTCCGTTATTACAAGTCGGTCACGGGCTGAGGTGACCAGATCGTGACGCAGCGTCGCCCCGGACAGTTCCGGACGCTCATGATCCTCGCCATTGCGGTCGGGGCACTGCTGATCGGGCTGATCGGCATGTCCACTCGCGAGGCCAGCAACGAGTACGAGGACATACAGGGCGTTCAGGAGATGAGGCAGACGATCGGCGGGGAACGACAGCTCGATGACCGCCTCGGCTCGGACGACGCTCCGGTCCAGATGCAGGTCTTCCTCGACGCGCAGAGCGAGACCTACCGCGACCAGTTCTTCGACACGATCCCGCCACTGATTGACGGGCCGGTCCGCAGTGGAGACCTCAAGCTGCTCTACCGCAACCGTTCGCTCACCAGGAACGCGACCCAGCTTTCCTTCTACGGGATCGAAGCCGCGATGAACCAGAACTACGGCTGGCAGTACGCCTACCTGATGTTCAGAAACCAGGAACTCGCGAAACAGGTCGGTCTCGACGAGGAGTTCCTGACCAAGCTCGCCGAGTCGATCGAATACCTCGACCTGCCCCAGTGGAAAGAGGACTTCGAAGCCGGTCTCGAGGAAGGCAGCCAGATGAACGCCGACCTTCAGGCTCAGGACCAGATTGCCATCGACCTGGAGATCCGCGACAAGCCGGCGATCGTCGTCAACGGTCCGGGCGGCACCGAGATCGTCCAGGATGCCCCCGACCTCGCCCAAATCGAGGCCGCGATCGAGGCGGTCGAGTAGCCGCCGCGAGCACGGGTTCACCGCCCGGTTTTCTGTAGGCTCACTTGGCCTCGGGGCGTGGCGCAGCCTGGTAGCGCGCACCGTTCGGGTCGGTGAGGTCCCCGGTTCAAATCCGGGCGCCCCGATACTTCTCCGCCAACCCGTGTTGTAAGCATGTGCCCTCCGTCAGAACCTGTGACGGGGGCACGTGCTTACCCGCATCAGTCCACAAGCTGGCAATCGCTAAAGTCTCCCTCGGAGAGAGGGTCCGGAACCAGTCCGGGTCAACAAGAAAGTCTGAGTCGCAGGATGCCGACACCCGGGGGTAGGGATATCCGCCAAAGATGGCGGCTCTTTTCGTCTTTCGCGCTTTTCGGGATTGCGTTGGCGGCGAGCTGCCTCCTCGTCCCGGCGACCCGGACGCATGCACTGACTCCCTCGGCTCCCGACAAGGCAGGAATCGTCTTCGCCAACGGGGGCCGGATCATCCAGATCAACGCCGACGGGACCGGCCGCAAGGTCCTGACCCGGAAGAATGGTCCCGTGGTGGCCGAGCGGGCCTGGGATGCCATCATTCCGGTCGAGGATTCCAGGCCGTCGCTTTCCCCGAACGGCTCGAAGCTGCTCTTTCAGCGCGACCGTGACCTCGAAGGACTCAGTTGGTCATCGGGGATCGTCGTGGCCAACCGTGACGGCACTGGCCAGAAAGAGATCGCCGCCTGGAAGAACGGAGGGATCAACTGGCTGGCCTGGTCCCCGGACAACCGGGTGCTGGTCGGCAGGTACAGATGGGATCTGGTCAACGGCAAGGAGGTCAACCGTTACTGGACCGTTTCGATGAACACCGGAGGCGCCGGCCGGAAGGTGGTGAACAGCGCGACTTTTCGCCGAAAGGACTATTCGAGCTACCAGAATTTCCTGGCATCCCACATGACACCGGTCGACATCTCACCCGACGGGGAGTCGCTGCTCTACGTGCTGGGCAATGCAAAGCAGAACGAACTCTGGGTCCGGGACTCGAGAAACCCGAGACTGCTCATGCGGGGCGTGGACGACGCATCGTTTTCGCCAGATGGCTCGTCAATCGTGTTCGAATCCGGAACTTGCCGGACCGGCGACGGTGAAGTCTGCGACGTTCGGAAGCCCGGACTGTGGATAGCGGATTCCGACGGGTCCGATCCGAGGAGGCTGCTGGGTCCGATCGGTGGAACCTCCAACCCGGACTGGTCACCCGATGGCCAGACGATCGTCTTCAGTTCCAACCGCAACTTCCCCGGCGCGGGTGAAGTCGCCTCCGAGATCTACTCGGTCGGCGTTCACGGCAGCTGCCTTGCCTGGCTGACCAACGGTTCGCCCGAAAGCACCAATCCGACCTGGACTCCGGGCGTGGATTCATTCCCCGGCAGCTGTGGTGCCAACGGGCTGAAGCCCCTGGTCGAGGTCCGGCCCGAAGAGATGAAGAACCCTCCGAAGCCTCGCCTCTGGGCCGGGGCGGAGATTCGCGGCCGCCTGCTCAGCTCGGCCAGTGCCTACAGGGGTTCCGACACTTACTACTACGAGGATTGCGCGTACTTCGAACGCTTCCAATGCCGTGAGGGCCTGGTGATCGATTCGATCCCGACCTGCAATCCGGGCAACATCGGTAGTGGTATCCAGGTCTACCCGAATCTCATGGTTCCCTCGGTTCGCCGGGGAGCCTGGCTGAACACGATGCGGACGAAGAAAGGGAGTTACGGGGCGCTTCTCCTGACCGGGGAGACCACCGTCAGCTTCGGAGACACCTGGTTCTCGAACACCGGCGGGATCCAGACCAACATGACTGACCTCAACCTGATCGTCCGCCAGCTGCGTCCGGTTGGTGCCCCGGCGAACCCCAGGGCCGAGCTTCCCGCTCCCCGGGTTAGGGCAGGGGCGGCCAAGCTCGTCAGGAAAAGCCTTCGGGCTTACCGCAGGACCGGATCTTTCCGCGAGGCAGCCCGGATTTCCGGGAGCACGGTGGCCGAGGTCAAGTGGCTGGTCAGGTGGAAGTCGGTGATCAACCAACTGATGCCATTCAAGGAACTGAAATGCGATCGCTGACCGGATTCAGGCCCCCTTCGCTCTTGCTCGCATTTGCGATGCTCCTGATCATCGGGGCGACCACCTCCGCGCCGGCGGAAGGCCTGATCCGGTCGGAGGGCTCCAGCCGGGGGATCGTCTACTCGAACGGCGGCCGGATCATTCAGATCCAGGCTGACGGGACCGCTCGCAAGGTGCTGACCAACCGTGGCAACGCCCGGACCCCCGGGACCTTCGACCTCCCGATCGGGGACCGCTTCCCGCGAGTCTCTCCAGATGGCAGCCGGGTGCTGTTCAGCCGTCACAGCAGCGGGTCAATCCCCGACAACGAGTTCCTCTTCCGTGGGAAGAACATGCTGCTGAATCTCGCTTCCGGCAAGGTTCGGGAGGTCCTCCCGGGCAGCAGGACGGTTACCTACTCCAACCTCGCCTGGCTTCCGGGCACCGACAGAGTGCTGGCCGCCCGGACCGTCGAGGGCAGGAAAGCGGTGAGCCGCTCGGTCGTGTCGGTCAGGCTCGACGGGACAGGTCTCCGGACCATCCTGCGCTTTCGCGACTACCCCTACGACATGCCGAAGGACAACTGGAACTTCGAAGCGGCCCGTCTCGCGGCCTCACCGGACGGCAGCAGCTTTCTGATGACCTCGATGGACATCTGGAGCGAGTTCGGGTACCGGCTCGAAATCGTCGATCTGGCCACCGGAAAGCGGAAGCTGGTCTCGAAGGCGGCCCACTCCGGGTCCTGGGCGCCTGACGGGAGCCGGTTCGTCTTCGTGCGGGACCGCAAGCGCCTCGAGGTTTGCGACTGGGACTTCGACTGCACCCCCAGCGGGGACCTATTCACCGCGGCAGCTGACGGCACCGGCATCACCCGCCTCACCAGCACGAACCGTGACGAGGCCAGCCCTTCGTTTTCTCCGGGCGGCGCCCGGATCATCTTCAGCGGAACGATGCATCGGGTGACCGACCGCACCACGGCCGAACTCTTTTCCATGAAGGCCGACGGCTCCTGTGCCGTCTGGCTGACCAACGGCTCGCCGGCCAGCCAGGACCCCGCGGTCGTCCCTGGAGCGGCGGAGTTCGCGGGTCCGCAAAGCTGCGGCGCGCCCGCCCGGACTGCCCTGGCCGAGGGCCGCCTCAACCAGTACCCGAAGAAGAAGGACTTCGGGCGCCGGCTGTGGCTCGGTCCCGAGTCGAGCCAGGGGCTGCTGTCGATGGATTCCGCCTACTCCCTGATCGGCTTCACGGTCTACGGGGACTGTCCCGGGTTCCGTCTTTCGAGCTGCCCTCCCGGAGCGACGCTCTTCGCCAGTTCCGTATGCATTGAACAGGGGGACTGGGCCGACAATGTCGCCTACCTGGTTCGCGCGGAAAGCGCGAAGAAGAGGCGTGGCGCCTGGACGCTCCAGGACCGCAGCCAGGGCGAGAACGGCTCCTGGACGACCACCGTGTTCTCCGGTCGCTGGATCACAAGGATTTCAGGATCGATGCGACCGGCGGAAGGGCCGTTTTCGGTTCTCGGACCGAGAGCCCAGCTCCGCCTTGTTCAGGAACTTCGACCGAGGGGCGGCCAGCCGGGCGGCAAACTCCCGCAGCTTGTGATTCCCAGATTTGACCTTGGTCTGGCCAGACAGATCAGCCGCCAGGTCAGCAAGAGCTCGGTCGCTGAAGTCGCGGCCGACTATCGAATGAAACCCCGCGAGGTCCGCCGGCAGGTCGACTTCCACCGCAACCTGAAGAAACTCGGGCCTTATGGCGTCACGAACTGCCCTGACACCAGCTTCCCGATCGATGATTAAGGCTTCGAAACTTCGTCTTCTCGCCATGGCCACGATGCTCTCGCTGGTGCCGGTTCTACTGCTCTCGGGCACAGCGACGGGACTCTCGCAACCTCCTGCGGAGAAGGCCGAGATCTTCTTCACCAACGGCGGGCGAATCCTCTCGATAAAGGCCGACGGAACCGATCGGAAGGTTCTTACCCGCCAGAACGGATCAGTCAGCATCTTTTCCAGGGCTTCGGACTCTGCACCCTTGCCTTCGCCCGACGGGCAAATCGTGCTGTTCAGCCGTTCGGTAGACGATGCTCCGCGAAGGTCGGGAATTCTGGCGATCGACCGTGACGGCGGGGCGACGAGAAAGATCCTCGGCTTCCGTTCCGAGGACGAAATGCTCACTGCCGTGGACTGGAATGCTGCTGGCACAAGGTTCTACGCCCTGAGGCTCTGGGCTGTGGAACGAAGCGACAAAATCACGGTTGTCAAGTCAGCTCTCATTTCGGCGAAACCGAACGGAGGAAGCGTAAAGAGGCTTCACCTCAGTTCAACGTTTTTCAGGACCGACGAGTTCCCGTCAGGGCCAGGGAAGTGGATCCCGATCGATGCTTCGGTGACTCCGAACGGAAAGACAGCGCTGCTGGCCATGATCAGTTTCAGCCCGGGGTCCACCATGAGGCTGGCCCGGATCAACCTCTCGACCGGAAAGCGGACCTGGCTCCTCAACGATGGCGGCCCTGCCGACATATCGCCGAACGGGAGGACGGTCGTCTTCTCTTCCGAGCGGGCCAGGAAGAACAAGCGCTGCTACGACGGGTATTGCGATTACCAGCCGAAGCTCTATCTGATGAATCTCGACGGCTCCAACCTGCGACCGCTGCTACCGGTCAGTCGGGAGGGGAGTTTCACCTCGCCCGACTTCTCCCGGGACGGCAGCCGTATCGTCTTCGAGGCGGACAGTGACACGAACCGGAGCTGGTTCGGCCCGGAGATCTGGTCCGTCAAGACCGACGGCTCCTGCCTCACCAGGCTGACCAACGGCTCACCCCGGAGTGGTGAGCCCGCCTGGGGCACGGGCTCCGTGACCGGTCCCGCAATCTGCGGAGAGGCCGACCTGCGCCCCTTCGTGGACGTGGACTACCCAGCACGTGCAGAGAAGCTCAGGCCGAGACCTATGTGGCTGGGGCAGGAGTACGACAACCTTCTGCTTTCCGAGGTCTCGGCCGGGTTCACGTCAATGACCTCCAGGTTCGCCGACTGCGGTGCCCTCGACCCGAAGGACTGCAAGGGCAGGGTGGCGGTCAGGTCGGTCCGCATCTGCGGAGCCGGAATCGGCAACGAACTCACGAGTGGCACCTACACCGGCATGGAGAGGGTGCGAGGCGGACTCGTCCTGACCTTTGACGAGCGTGTCCCGTTCGGGGCGGGCTCCGAGACCCATCTGGTCACCGGCGGAATCGACGTCGAGGTCCAGGCCGAGGTGATCGAGGGCGTGAAGCCGGTCTCCGCGACCTGGCGCCGCAAGGCGATCGACCAGTTGCGCTACATCGGCAGCGATTCGCCACCGGCCCGGTTCCATCCCCCGGTCTTCGCTACCCGGACGGTCCGGACCACCCGAACCCTGCTCCGCAATTACGAAAAACTCGGGTCCCTGAAAGAGGCTGCCATCAAGACCGGTATCTTCGGGCCCCGGGGTTCCGGCCGGTTTCAGGTCACCTTCGCCTACCAGCGAAAAGGGGCCCAGGCCTGGCTCCGCTTCGCCAGGGATCTGACCAGAATCGGCTCGTTCAAGACCGTCGAGTGCCGAAACTGATGAGCAGGCAGACACTGAAAGCCATCCCGGTTGTCATCCTGATCGGCTTCTACTCCCTCTTCGGAGCGGGAAGCGCCTCGGCGCTCACGCCGCCGGAGGGTCCGGCCGGACTCGTATTCGAGAACGGCGGACGGATCGTCTCGATCAAGGCCGATGGCTCGGACCGGACCGTCCTGACCCGCAGGAACGCCTGGGTCGGGCAGCCGTGGGGAATCAGCGACAACGGACCCGTCGTGTCTCCCGACGGCTCGAAGATCATGTTCAACCGCTACTACGACGGCTTCAAGGACGGGATCGTCGAAGGCGTGATGGTCATGAACCGGGACGGGAGTGATCTGCATCGGTTGTACGAGCCCCCGGAGGACACCGGGACGATCGCCGGCGCCTGGGCCAGCGACGGCACCCGGATCTACGCGATCGAGCTGCACGAGGAGTCAAACCCCCAGGGTGACTACGAAGCCACCGGACGACTTCTCACGATGGGTCTGGACGGCAGCGATCGCGAGACCATCCTCACCAGTGTTTTCAGGTACCGCGAAAAGGACGGTTCGATCAGCGGTGACAGGATGTTCCCGATCGGAGTCCTGGTTTCGCCCGACGGCCGCCTGATGATCGAGTCCGTCAACTACTTCGAAGACGTGCCGAACCGCCTCGAGTGGGTCGACCCGGACACAGGTGCCCGGACCGTTTTCGAGAAAGACGCAAGTGCAGCGTCGTTCTCCCCCGATGGCGGGCGCATCGCGTTCACTTCCGACCGCGACCGGATCAACGTCGAGTGCTACGAGGGCTCCTGCTCCGGCGACCCCCGAATCTTCATCAAGGATGTCGAAACCGGGACCGTGGAGCGCCTGGCGATCTCGAAGTCGTTCGGCTCGGTCTGGTCGCCGGCCTGGTCACCCGATGGCAACCGGATCGCCTTCGCAAGCACGCACAGTCCCGGTAGTTCCTACGTCGGGGCGGAGATCTGGACAGTCGCTCCCGACGGGACCTGTGCGGTGCGACTCACCAACGGCTCACCGGCCAGCAGCGACCCCCAATGGTTCCCCGAGGGGAGCGCATCGCAGTGCCATGACCTGGCGCCAGCCCCGCTCGGCGAGATCACGGTGGCCAGCCGGGCAACCACCCAGAAGC
>JRYG01002958.1_pt1 | contig 15915 bp, 15 predicted proteins | sample 235341 | NCBI WGS metagenome assembly JRYG01 (sample SAMN03074218, study PRJNA261478) | activated sludge metagenome | biome: Wastewater Treatment Plant; feature: Wastewater; material: Activated sludge; isolation source: activated biomass of a wastewater treatment plant treating hydrocarbon... ... | reverse complement strand
CACCAGTTCGGGGAAATAGTGAACATTCCAGAATTCATCAAGCGCTTCGGGATCAAACGTCATGATTACAATTTTCTTTTTTGTCACTCTCAGAACTTCCTTAAGGCCGGCTTGCAGATCAGGCCAGTGGTGAACCGTCAGCAATGCCATAGATGCGTCAAATGAATTGTCGTCGAACGGCAGTTTGTCCGCTCTTGCAATAACTGCAGGCGGCAGTCCCCTTGCAAGCCTCTGCGCCCGCATGCGGGAAGAAGGTTCAACCGCAATTACATGCCTGTCATCCGGCTCATAAGAACCTGCTCCCGCACCCACATTCAGAACTGTCGAAGCTGAACCAAGAGCATTGCGGATCCTCGCGGCTATCTCCGGCTCTTCCTTCCTTTGGTTAGAGTATTCATATTCCGGACTTTCGTAATCGAACGGCCTGAAATTATTCACTGTAAAGTTCCAAATAAAGTTTAGTGATGCAGATCAATATCTCTCACACCTGTCCACTTCCCCTCTGACTTTTGAAGTCTCAGGATACCTGTGCCGCCGGGAAGGTCGTCAAGTCCTGACTCATATTTACTGTTGACCAAAGGATCATCGCTGAACACAAAATCATTGATGAGCGTAATGCTTCCGTCAGGAAGCTTAAGCGCGGCATGAATGTGTGCCGGAAACAGGTTTCCGGGATATGGCGCCGGCCTGATCGTAATTATCCCGTATTTTCCTTCACTGTCGGTTACACACCATCCGTGTAGCTTTCCGTGCCATTTCTGCACTCCGGATTCATTGCCGCTCTTGCTGTAGTATCCGTCGCTGTCTGTATGGTATGCATATATTACAACACCACCAACCGGCATCCCGCTTTTATCCTTAACTGTTCCCGTGATCTCAAGCTTGTCAGACGATTCTCCGGTTACGGGGATCCTCATTGTGCCTGTGAGATCCGCAGGCGCATTTGCGAAGTAGCATCCGAAGGGTGCATCCGGACTGTCGCAGGAATCACGCGAAGAGACTGTACGGTCAAGCGACTTGTTGCCCGCATGTTCAGTCTTTTGTCCGCAAAAAAATGATGACACGACTGTGATCATCAGAAATAAAACAACACCGAATTGATTCATGCTGACTACTATTTTGATTAGTATTCCCGGGAAATTTTTAAACGATGATCACTTCAGGTCCCGTCACTTCTTTCCTGTACGCAGTAAGAAGTGATACTGATCAGCTTATCCTGTTCGTTGAACTCATAAGCATCACAGGCATGAACAAATGCTATTCTCATTCCTTCGCGATGAAATTCCGCGGTCCCCTGAACAACAACTTTTCCGTTTGCATACGTGATACCGAGGATCCTGAAGTCCGTATCAACTGATTTAAAGTAGTCCGAAACGTTGCGGCAGTTGTTAACAACTTCATCCTTGCCTCTGAAAACGCTTTCCCCCGCTATTGTCCAAACCACATCATCAGAAAGTCTTTCATATGTTTCTTCAAACCTGCCCATGGAAAATGCTTCGGCAGTGAGAACATTAACGTGTTTCATTTCGCTTCGCTGTCAATTTCGAAAATTCCGAACACATTGTTATCCGGATCAGGAAAATAGCCCTGCCAGCACCTTCCCGGAACCGGAAATTTGGGCATCGCAATCCTGCCGCCGTTATTCATTATTGATTCTGCTGTCTCATCAAAACTCTCAACCTGCACTGAACATGTGAATGCATTTGTCCCGCATTCAGGCATCGGCACACCCGCCGGCCTTTTCAGCAAACCTCCGCCGATCCCGCCTGTTTCGATCCTGTAGTAATCGATCGGCACATTCTCTTCCCTGACAAACTTCCACCCGAACACATTTCCGTAGAATGCGATCTCTCTTTGCCTGTCGGATGACTGGATCTCAAAATACCCTATTGAAAAGATCTTCTTCATGACCGGTTGAATTTTATGGGCAAAACTAATCATTCCCTCCGACACATCAAACCACACTAATCCAAACCGCGGGAAATGAGCCGGTTTATTTCTTTTTCAAGGTGAAACTGAGCTTACGGCTTCCGGCAGAAAAGATCGGAATTTTGATTGTATTCGTAATTTTTGCGCCGTGAGTTTCAAGATCTGCGTTTGATCCGGACCTGGTTTTGAGATGAAAACCGGCATAAACTTCTTTTGACTTCCGGAATCAGCCGTCATAATTTTGTCCAACTATTTTGATAGTAACCAGGAAGCCGCGTGTTTGCAAACACCGCTTCTCAAAGGCATGCCGGTATGCCAGGTTATTATCCAAAAATTAAAATCTCTCAGGAGGATAAAAATGAAAATAAAAAACACAACCAAGCTGAAGTCAGTGATTGCACTGGCAGTTTGCCTTATCATTCTGCCTGCGGTATTTGTGAATTCACAATACGCTGAACTTCCCGGAAAGAAAAAGGAAACAGGAAGTAAGATCAGGACCATTCCGAAGGTCAATGACAACAGTCCTCTTTCAAGAACTGAAATGAATATTCAGCACACAGCGGAAGAACAGGAGATCAGAGATCAGATGATCCGTCAGAAGCTCAATGACTCCGGCAATCCGGAAGAGATCACCCGGCTTCAGAGAGAGCTTGAATCTCTGAACGGTTCCACTTCAACAGTTCCTTCGGGTGAATCCTTTTGCAGGATGCTCCCTCCTGACGGCAGATTGTATCCGAATTCGACTGATATCTACAACGGAGTTTATGTTGCAGGAACATCCGTACAGATTGAGCAAAGAGGAACTTNNAATGACGGAGACTCCTATACGCAGTATGTGAAGACCGTCTTCAGTTCTGCAAACAAGATCAACTTTGATGATCTCGATATGGAGATCATAGAGCCTGCATCGGGCGACAAATATATTTATATGGTTTTCGGATACACAACAAACGGCTACTTCGGACAGAATCTCATCGGTTACACAATTGTAAGGACACCTTCGCTTGCAGTGTTCGGTTCAACTCTGTTTCCTCCCGGATACAACATCAGCAACAGGTATCTCAGGCCGCGTATCTCATCTGACAATACAAGGTATGCCTCTGTTCCATATGCTTTCATAACTTATGTTCAGGATTCGACCGATGGAGTGAATACCTATACAATGTCAAAGAACTGCTGGATCCTCAGTCCGTACACCATGAACCCCGCGCTCACATACATAGCACAACCGCTGTTTACCATACCCGGATCTTCTTTGTATGGAGGAATGTGCACGGACGTTGCATACTTTCACAACGGCGGTGATTCACTTATATACTGCCTGAGCGAAGCTCCCGGATACATTCAGGACATTTACACCTATGTTGCATTCAGCAACACTGCGGCAAATCCCGTGTTCGACAATCAGCTCACGCCGACCGGCAATGATCTGCATCATGCCAGAATTGCGGCTAACGGAGGAACAAACCAGAAGAAGGTTGCCATAATCTACTCGGAGAACTTCAACAACTCAGGCGACTGGGACCAGTATGTGCTGAGAACTGCAGACCGGATCAACTGGGTGTCTGAAAATTTTGAATTCTCAGGGATCTACAACTCGCGGCTCGGAAACATCATCGGAAGACGAAACTCGGACGGTTCATTTGCAATGGCATTCAAGAACATAGTGGGGAACATCGAGAACGTGAATTACGCAACCTACACGGGTAACTTCACGGTATCAAATTATACACATCGCGCAAATCCTGATTATTCGAATTCTATTTGCTCGCCTCAGCCCGGATTCAGATACAAAGACGGAGACAGTTGCTTCTACAACTGGAATTACTTTTATACGGCAAGATCATCACATGAATGCTATGACAACAGCATATTCATAAGATATGCGGTTGAAGGCTTCTATGACGATGTGAACGATGTGCACAATGTAATTGACGTTATGTATGTAATACTTGCTGATGCAAATCCTCCGCACAACTTCATTGACACTTCGGTAATGTATCTTGACAATCTGAATCTTATCAATGAAGCGGCGTTTTACAATTCACCTCCCGGACAGTACTACATTGTTCTGAAGCATTACAACGCTCTTCAGACCTGGAGTTCTGTCCCTGTTACAATAGGCGATAGTCCGGGCTTCTATGACTTCACGGCATCAGACGGTGCGGCCTACGGGAACAATATGACTCTTAAAGGAGCCAAGTGGTGTATCTTCAGCGGGGATGTTGATCAGGATGAGACCATTGACGGCACAGACCTTCAGGAGATCGACAACGATGCGCTTGCATTTGTATTCGGCCAACTTCTCAGAACGGACCTGAACGGCGACCAGTTTGTGGACGGCGGCGATTACATAATAGCAGACAACAACGCGGCAAACTTTGTATCCGTTATAAAGCCTTAAGTTTTCTCCTGCACAAAAAAACAGGATCAGGACTGCCTCTGAGCAATCCTGATCCCTGTTATTTTAATGAGTTGCTGACTGCTACTGCTTGTCGTGATTAAGCATCCAGCTTATTCCGAATTTATCTGAAAGGATTGCGAACCTTGCTCCCCAGAAAGTATCCTGCAGGGGCATTGTAACATTGCCGCCCTCCGAAAGCTTTTCACAGACCTTGTTTTGCTCTTCGGGATCATCGAAGTCAATGCTCAGGCTCACTCTTGTTCCCGCCCAGCTTTCTTTCGGACGCATTTCATCAGCAGCCATCAGCGTGAATCCGTCCGCATGAAATTCAGAGTGCATGATCCTGTTGAGATTTTCTTCGCTCTGATATTCCTTCGGGCCGTCAGAGTAGCGCATCAGATTTTTTATCTCTCCTCCGAATACGTCTTTGTAGAAATTAAGCGCCTCTTCACAATCAGAGCCGAAGGCGATGTAGGGAATGAGTTTTTTCATTCTTGAATTGACTTACTTATTGAATTCATCTTCCGTTATGTTCTCCGCCTGAAACTCATTGCCCGGATTGCCGGCGATGGTTTTGAGAATCAGTTCATAGCTCGGGATCTGAGTTCCTTCACTGTCCCTTACGGGATTGAAATCCAATAGGTCTGTTCCAACCTGGTAGAGATTGTTTCTTAGAAACTTTGCACTGCAGTCTCCGCCTGTTTTTGATACGGCCCAGTCGTTTCCGTATGCAATCTTAAGGTAGTAAATGCCTGCGGGGATGTTTCTTAGACTGTAAGTTTCATCTGATCTGACGTATACATACCTGATACATGCGTTGTCGTTGTTTCTCACAAGTTTAAGGACAACGTCAGCGCCGCCGCCAACGATCACTTTCAGAAAATTGTCAAGTCCCGAATCAGATGATTGCCTGAACTCATAGCATGAAGGTATCTGTCCCGTATTCATTTCAACCGGTAAGTATTCCTCAACATTCTGGGAAAAGCAATTGACTGCTGAAAGAACAAACATCAGGACAAGTGTCTTCCTCATAAGATATTCCCGTGCGAAATTGATCATATCCTGAATTTCAGATCAAGTCCGAATGAAAGCTTCGTAGTTGTCTTCGGAGTGAAGATCGAAGCTATGTTTCCGGTGCCGAGATCGATTATCACGGGACCCGTATCAATTCCAAGCCCCAGCGTTGCAAGGAAGTCCACCTCTCCGCCGAACACAAATCCAGCCCTTGGCGAAACAACTTTGCCTATGTTGTATTCGAAACCGAGTCCCACATAAGGTTTAGTGGAACCACCGAGATTTTCGCTGATGCCCTGAACATAATCAAGCGAGATGCTTCCCATTTCATGATTGTCCTTTGATCCGTGAGCGCCGCTGAAGATCCGCAGAGTTCCGCCGAGCCTGAACTGCGTCGGGAGACTGTTTGTGAACGACGCCACGGGAGTTTTTGTCTCTTTGAGGTAATTCTTCAGCGAGTCACGCTGTGCCGGATCCGTAATGTCAGTGATCGCGAAATTTCCGTCGTAGAAATAGTTTGCCGTGTTCTTTGTCCAGCTGACATAGCCAATATCCGTAACGCTGAATCCCNNCATCAAAGCCGAGTCCGAATCCGGAATTCTGAGTTGAGAATTTGAAATTGATCTCGTCTGTCAGTCCGGAGTAAAGAAGCGTAATGTTTCCCGTTCCGAAGATCTGCGCCTGACTATTGGTTGTGATGGTCAGATTGTTCTCTTTGGTCTCGAGGTAGTATATCCCGAACTGCGGCTTGACGGCCACGCCAAAAGAAAATCTGTCTATAAAGGATTTCTTCGGACGGATCATGTTGGCATAAGAAAGGTTGATCTCCCTCACCCAGTATCCGTCGGCCTTTGTGCCCAATGCGGAATATGTCCTGTCCGGAACATTCCCGTAAAGCGCCAGGTCAAACACATCACGTGCGATGGCGAAATTTCCCCGGAAGGTCTCATCTATTGAAAGCCCGAACGATCCCGGAGCGCCTGCATTCAGCACCGCGCCGAACACTCTGAAAGAAGCGATGCCGTATGAGATCTCGTCGCTTGCTTCATTCAGGATCTTTGACTTGTCCTGATCTGTGAGAACCTGATTCTCGGCGGCGAGATAACTGTTGTAAAAATCAACGGAGAGGTACTTGCTTTTGGTCTGCAGGCCGGTATTGACGATCATACTGAAATAGAATTTCCCGTTGGTACCGTGCCTTTGCATCATGATGTTGGCAGGATTAAGCCCGAGAGCATCTATGTCAGTTGTATTTGATACAGAAGTGCTACCCATCGAGATACTCCTGATGATGTAAGGAACCTGTGACCGGGACTGGACTGAAAAGAAAAACAAAAGCGCGAGTACTAATAATGCTCTTCCCACGGCTGTTAGATTTGAAGTTTTAAGATCTGTAATAAGCTAAGCAAGAGGATGCAAATATTAAATGCCCAATGCGTTCGCATCATTACAGGACCGGCGCAAAGAATGTCAGGGATCGAACCTGTATTTCAGATTTCCGTAAATGAGGGTCTTCACCATGTCAGTGCTTCTCACTCTTACTGTTGTGCGCGGTGGAGTGATCTGTTCCGGATCGGTGTATAGCTTGTATTCATAGATGATCTTGCCGATCCTCTTTAGCTTCTGGATCTTAACACTGTCGAGTTCGACCGAATATAAGTTCTCGCGCGGGGAGGAAGTGTAGCCGTTTTGTCCCACCGGTGCAGCGCCGATAGTTGAAGTCGAGTCGGCGCTTTTCGACACAAGGAAGGTGATCGGAAGAAGTTCGTTGTAGGAAGAATCAAGCATTCGCGCTTTCACAACTCCCTTCAAAGGAAGTCCGTTCACACCCCGGAGAAAGAGTTTCGCTGATCCGGACTTGTCCATTTCCGACCTGAGGTCTTCATCGTCGAATCCTACATCTGCCGTGTCAGTGAAAGAGATCGGCTTGGTAATGCTTACATCCAAAGGCACCTGAATGTCGAATCTGATGATCAGGCTGTCTGTGTAGCTAAGATGCCCTTCTTCGTAAGAAAGATTCAGATAGTCAGTCCGTTCGAGTATGATCTTTTGCGGGACATTATTTATGAACTCAAGAATGTTGCTGTTGTCCTGATTGATAGGAAAGGACAGTGAATCTGTTTCCTTTGGCAGAGTGAGCGAGAACATGGAGTCGAGCGGATCTCCGGGAATTCCAGTTCTCAGGTACTTCAGTCTTATTCTTGTACCGTTCTTGTTTTCTCCCACAAGCGATATGTTTGAGAAGTCAACCTGAAAATTGGACGAGTGCCTCCTTAGAGTCAGGAAGTTAGTGTTCGGCACAATGTAAGCGAAATTAACAGAGCCTTCCGGAACGTCTGAGCCGAACGGGTCAAGGACCTCGTCAAAGTTCTTTCCCGTGCCAAGCGGCCTCATTCTTCCCTCAATGGATCTTATGGAATAGGGCGAAAGTTCGTATGTAAAATCCACAAGTACCGGTTGCGCCGAATTGAAGTTTGCACGAAGCCGGAATCTGTTGTCTGGAGATTCGTTTCTCATCATTATCTCGCTGAGCGGAATCTCGACAGTCTGACTGCCTCCTGCCGCCACTTGCCTGCTGAATCTCACCGTATCGCCGTTATCAACCCTGAACATATTTGCAATGACTGCATCCACGCTGTAATCCTGCGAAGTGATGTTATTGAATACGAACTTCAGGACTCCGGTCAGAAAATCCGCCCTCCTTACAAAAGTCGAATCATCAAACACGAGCGACGTATCAATGGAAAAGACGCTTGGCGCCTTGACGGGCGTCTTCTGAATGCCGTCAAATTCAATGTCATCACCGAACTCCCTTTTGTACTTTGATGTACCGTAAACAAAAATGTTATTCCCGTTCACCGAATCTATTCCGATATTTTCGCTTCTTTCAATTATGTCGAAGATGTCATAGCTCCTGTCCGAAACGGGGAGGTTCAGCCCAACGTCCCAGGAAGGAAGATTGGGTTCATTGATCTGACATCCGGTGTACAGGATCATTATGGAGATCAGGAGTATTCCGGCCAAAGACAATACGGACGGCTTTTTGGGGTGTGAAATGTGAATCAAAGTACTGTTTTCGTGTGTTGGCTTTGAAAATTCGTATACAAAATAGCAATTTCGGACAAAATAAGGTATAGGTGTTTTCATTTTCGAAGGCGGCCGGGATACTTGCAGGCTGATTTCATCACAAACCAGCTCTTCGGGAAGATCTATCGTATACGATTTTTGTAAGTGCGTTCAAAATTTGTAAAGATTATCTTTGCAATTCATTGGATCCTTCCTGTCTCAACCCTATGCCATAAAGCTGAAGATGAACAGGGAGATTCTGACCATACTCATCACCCTTTCGTATTTCATAATTTTTGATGGATCAAAAGAGATATAAGTTCGAGCAAAACAAGGACAGGGACTTTTACTCCACAATGAGAAGCAGGGTTGACAGCTATTTTGAGGTCAACAACGTACCAAGATCGGGAAACAGGGTGATGTACATAAAATCCGCCGTTATGCTGAGCCTTTACATTATTCCGTACATGGTGATAATCAGCGGCGCCGTCAGTTCCGCACTGCCTTTTTTCCTGCTGTGGATCCTGATGGGTATCGGGATGTCGGGCATAGGCCTCAGCATAATGCATGATGCAAACCACGGGGCATATTCAAGAAGAAAGGCTGTTAACCGGCTCATGGGACTTACTCTTAATTTTGTGGGCTGCAATGCACTGACATGGAAACTTCAGCATAACGTTCTGCATCATTCATACACAAACGTACACGAAGCCGATGAGGACATTGACACTTCGGGACTGATGAGATTCTCTCCGCTCCAGAAAAGAAGATGGTTTCACAGGTTTCAGCATTATTATGCCTGGTTTCTTTACGGATTCATGACTCTTAACAGGATCACAGCAAAAGATTTCACCCAATTGTCGCGGTTCAGAAAGATGGGTCTGGTCAAGAGCTCCTACTGGAAGGACCTGGCGGACATAATATTGTGGAAGATAATTTACTTCGCATACATTCTCGTCCTGCCTATTGTTCTTTTGCCTGTATCACCATGGCTCATCATAGTTTCATTCATAGCAATGCATATGATCAACGGGCTGATTCTGAGCCTTGTGTTCCAGTCTGCGCACGTTATGCCCACCTCCGAATTTCACGCGGCTGATGAAGAAGGCAAACTGCATAACAACTGGGCAGTTCATCAGATGCTGACAACATCAAACTTCTCCCCCGGCAATAAACCGCTCAGCTGGTTCATAGGTGGCTTGAACTATCAGATCGAACATCATTTGTTTGCACATATCTGCCATGTGCACTACAGAAAACTTTCCGAAATAGTATCTGCTACGGCAAAAGAATTCGGAGTTCCGTACAATACCAGAGAAAGTTTCCTGGGGGCGATTGCAGACCATGCAAGGTTTCTGAAACATCTTGGCAGAGTCGAGACCGTTCCCGATCTCAACTGACTTTCATCACATACTCGTCATATTCGCCTGAGACNNCGTTGACTCCACATTCAGTCCGACCGTATCAACAGTCTGCAGAAGATCACGGCAAAGGCAAATGACGAGATTTCTGCCGATGCCAATGCCTCTCAAGTTCTTTGCAACGGCAATGTTTCCGAGCGCAGCGACTCTCATTTCCGCCGAGTAAACATGAATTCCCGCAACACCGGTAAGCATATTGTTCTCAAAACTGCCAAAGTATTTTCCCGTGCTCAGCATTCGTTCGTCAAAGTAATTGCCGGGATAATTCTCCTCATAGAATTCCAGCAGTTTGACTCTGTCATCCGGTCCTAACCTTTTTGTACCTTCCCTTACAGGTTCATCAGGAAGCTTCCCGGAATTTAGTGTCATTTTCAAATGCCTTCCGAGATAACTTACAGGCCTGACACGCTTCAATTCTCCGGCAAGTCCGCATGAAAAATGAGCAAAAGACTCACCTTTCATTTCCTCAGCCGAAGCATCAATGACAGATGCAAGCAATGAGCTGTCATTATCGGCAAACGCAAGAAGCGTCCTTCCCCTGTCACCCGCATAGAGCATCGCCATTTCCTTTATTGCGTCTTCTCTCACGGCCGCAAACCATTTTGTCTTCGGGAAGAAGAACGGGTCCAGGTCTCCGAGCTGATAAAGGTTCATCGGTTTGTTACGCATAAGGAATCTGATGATTGCAGATTTGTCGGTGACATCAGTTACCAACGTGCTCGCTATTGACATTTCAGGAACATATGAGTTAAAAAGCCGGCAATTTTGCTTATCAAAACATTATCAATTTAGTTAACTTGTATACAATTATAAACCTATTCAACTGATGACCAGCGAGCAGATCAAAAAGTATTACGACTTAATTCTTTCGGTAGGCGTAAATCTTTATAAAGGCCAGATCCTGGCAATAAGTTCGGGTGTAATGANNAACCGCCTCACAAAATCCCGCATACAGAATAGTGTGGATGAAGAATACCTCTCATACATTCCAAACTATCCCGTGGGAAAGAGCTTTGAGATGATCTCCAATGACACGGCTTATGTGAGGATAGACAACCTTGAGGAGATTGATGTGATGGAGGGCATTGACCCGAACAGATACGAAACTATGATACGGGAAGAGCAGAGGCACTCGAAGATAATGTCGAAGGCGGTTTCAAGCGCAAGAATTCCCTGGTGCATCGTCGGCGTACCGGGTCCGATGTGGGCGGCAAGGACGCTCGGCAGGGAAACCTCCGAAAAAACGACTGAGGAATTTTCCGGAAAGCTTGCAAAGGTTCTCCGCCTTGACAAACCCGATCCCACGGCGGAATGGACTGCATTTGGCAACAAGCTTGTGGAAAGGGCGGCGCGCCTGACCTCAATGCAACTTCAGCGTCTTGTCTTTGAAGGCCCCGGGACAAATCTTGAAATAGCGCTCAATGACAATTCGCTATGGAAGGGCGGTTTCACGAAAGCACAGAACGGAAGGATGTTCATACCGAATCTGCCGACCGAAGAAGTGTTCACTGCTCCTGATTACCGCAAGACAAACGGAAGGGTGGCAGTCACAAAACCGGTGAAAGTACTGGAGCATCAGATCAGGGGAATCTGGTTTGAGTTCCGGGACGGCAAAGTGGTTGACTTCGGTTCCGACAATCACACTTTGATCCTCGAGAAGTTCCTGAACACTGACGAAGGTTCAAGACGGCTTGGTGAAGTTGCATTGGTTGACACTGACTCCGAAGTTCACAAGAGCGGGCTGATATTCAACAGCATACTCTTTGACGAGAACGCCGCATGCCACATTGCGCTCGGCAGGGGTATCACGATGTGCTTTACAAATTCCGAGGAACTGCTGACACCGGAAGACATGCTTGCAAACGGATGCAATGACTCTCACGTTCATACTGATTTCATGATCGGTTCTCCGGAAGTGAGCGTTACGGGGTATTACAAGGATGGCAAGGAAGTTCCTGTGATAGTGAAGGGGAAATTTGTTTTGTGATGTAAGCCGGATTATATAATCCGGCTTGCGCCGCTACTTTCCTTTCACTGCGCATCCGCTGAACTTTCCCACACCGGTGATCTCAGCTTCGATCGAATAATCAAATTCCTCGCCCGACACTTTGTCCCTGCATTTCTCTTTCCTGATCCTGATGTCGATGGAATTCTTCCTAATTGTATTGAAGGAACTGTAAACGATCACGCCCTTGTCGTCCTTGGGTTCATTTGAAAAGAAAAAATATGACTTTCCGTCTGCCGCATTTGTGAGCTCAATGATCCCTTCCTTCCTTGAGATCTGTATCTGCCATGCAGGCTCGTTTCCGAATCCCCAGAAGTCGTAAGGCACACATGTGTTCTTCGGGTTCTTCTTTTCAACTGATATGACATCTTTGACTTTCATCGTAACGGGATACTTGTCAATGAACTTCTGCTCTTGGGTGGCTATCAACTCTCCCTTTACTTTCGCCACAACCGTTCCGTAAACGGTCTTGGATGGTATGATCTTTTCAAACTGCGCCTTCAGTTTTCCCGTGGAATCACTGATGAGATAGACCGAATCCGGATATGTGCAGTCACGAATGGTACTGCCCGTTTCGTCATAATTATAGATCCCGGTAAATTCTGTCCTTGAAGCCGCCAGCTTTGTCTTCACTTCCGCAGAATCCCTCGCGGCCTTAACGCTGTCCCGGAGTTGCTTGTTTGATTCCACTTCTTCCGAACATCCGGCGAAGATCAGCAGTATCAAAACAGCCATAGATCTGATGACAATGTTACCAGTCGCCTGCATACTTCAATTCTTGATTTCCGAATTCCTTCAGGTATGAATATTTGAGTGAATTGATCTGCCTGATGTGAAGATAGTCGTGGGCAAGCCAGTTGTACAGAAAATGACCCGCAGTCACGTTGCCGAATACGGGATGATCGAAACTCCTGCCGAGATCCTCTTCGGCAATTGTTTCAAGCCACTCGAGGGAGATGCCTCTCTCATTCAGGAAATCCTCGGCCACGTTTCTGTAGTCTCTTTCGGAGTATTTGTGGATCTTCACCCAGCCAGACGGATCAATCGGCGGAATGGAGTCTCCCGTTCCTTCTATGATGTGCCTCATGCGCGCCCTGAAGTCAAGGCGCTCTTCATCAAATAGATGGCACACGATCTCAAGAAGGTTCCACTTGTTTTCGGCCGGCCTGTAGTTTGTCATTTCCTTTACCGGCGGCAGGAGAAGATCAGAGAAAACTTCCCTGTTCCTTCGCAGTTCAGAAATTATCTTTACCCTGTTCATTCAAGTTATTTGCTTCGCTTAAGCAATTGCTTTGTAAATTGTTATTGATGAAACAATGGCTATGGTGATTCCGACAAGCCTCATCAGCAGTCTCGGATTGATCCTGCCCGCAAGCAATGCTCCGAGCGGAGATGCAAGCACTCCGCCGACAATCAGTCCGAGTATGATCTGCCAGCTCTGCACTCCCAGGAAGAAGATGAAGATGCCCGTGCTTACAAACGTAATGAAAAACTCCGCAGTGTTCACAGTGCCGATCGTCTGCTTCGGCACATTTCCTTTGTGAATGAGATTTGTTGTTACTATCGGCCCCCAGCCGCCGCCGCCAACAGCATCAAAGAATCCGCCGGCAAGTCCAAGGAGCGAGAGCTTCGATTTCTTTGGCTCGCTGAATTCCAGTTCCTGCTTCAGGCTCTTTCTGATTATCTGAATACCCATCAGAAGAAGATATGCGGAGATGAACGGTTTCACGAGTCCCCCGTCAAGCACTTCCGAAATCAGAAATGCGCCCAGTGCGGAACCCGCGACTCCGGGAATGGCCAGCCTCAACAGCAGTTTGCGGTTCACGTTTCTGAGAAGAAGATGCGAAAGACCCGATACGCCTGTGGTAAATACTTCCGCAGTATGAATGCTTGCAGATGCGAGCGCCGGTGGAATTCCGAAACTGAGCAGAAGGCTGTTACAGCTAACGCCGTACGCCATGCCAAGCGCACCGTCAATCAGCTGTGCAATGAATCCTGCAATTACGAATATGAGGAATGTGCTGTCAAATGAAAACGAGGCGCCTTCAGGATTCAGGAATACAAGCTGAACTATGAAATACGATATCAGAATCGACTTCAGCACAATGATCATGTATCCGATATGCCGGAGCGAAATAGTGTTTAACATGCTTGAATGATTAACAGATCATCTGACCAATGAACCAATTGTAGTTTACAGCGGAATGATTGCATTAGTGCAACATAAACAAATTGCCGTTAATTGAAAATTGAGATAGATAACAGGTGAAAACATCACCTGCCTGAATCTTCCGCCGCCCTTTTTCTCTTGAAGTACTTTTCGATCTCAACAGCAGCAAAGACAACCGACGAAACAGCCAAAGTGATAGCGAGTTCGCTCATTGAGAGCGGTTGTGTCTTGAAGAACAAGTTGAATGCAGGAACATATATCAAAAGCATCTGCAATCCGACAGTAAGCAGTGCAGCCATCAGCAAAGGGACATTTGAGAACAGTCCCGCCTTAAAAAGTGATACATTACCGGTTCTTATTGCAAGAAGGTGGGCGATCTGGCAAAAGCAAAGGACTGAGAATACCATCGTTTGCCAGTGAGTATTCTCGTCTCCGAAATACACCACCTGTGTACCTATGCACAGGAATCCTATCAGCAGTCCCACCCAAATAATGTGATATGACATTCCTTCGGAAAAAATACCGGCATTCGGATTTCGGGGCTTTCTGAGCATTATATCCTTTTCCGCCGGCTCCGATGCAAGCGCAAGCCCGGGAAGCCCGTCGGTCACAAGATTCACCCAAAGAATGTGAATGGGAAGAAGCGGAATCGGCAATCCGAAGAACGGAGCAAGGAACATGGTCCATATCTCTCCGCTGTTTCCCGTCATCACATATTTTATGAACTTGAGAATATTGTCATACACACGCCTTCCGCTTCCGACCGCATTGACGATCGTAGCGAAGTTATCGTCGAGCAATATCATATCTGATGCTTCCTTAGCAACCTCGGTTCCGTTGATACCCATGGCAACGCCAATGTCAGCGTTCTTGAGCGCGGGTGCATCGTTCACCCCGTCGCCGGTCATTGCAACAAACTGCTGTTTGTCCTGAAGCGCCGTCACGATCTTCAGCTTTTGTTCGGGACTCACTCTTGCATAAACCCTCGTCTGAAGTACAAGCTCTTCGAACTCGTCCTGATCAAGCTTGTCAAGCTCAACTCCGGTGATAAGCCGGTCTTCCTTCCTTTCAATGATGCCTATCTGCCTTGCAACCGCAAGCGCAGTTGCAGGGTGATCCCCTGTTATCATAACGGGAATGACACCCGCTTGCCTGCATCTCTTCACAGCTTCAGAAACCTCATCGCGCGCCGGATCTATCATTCCCGTGTATCCGATGAAATTCATACAGCATTCCACTTCTTCCGCTTCATCTTCAGAAGGAAGTTCATCGAGCACCTTCACCGCGAAGCCCAGCACTCTCAAACCCTTGGCAGATATCAGCTCTACATCCTTCTTCCACAGATCGGCATGCATTATCTGATCTTTGCAAACTTCCTCCAGCAAAGCCTCGGCGGCACCTTTGGTGATGCTCAGATATTTATCGCCCGCCTTGTGAATCGTTGTCATTCTCTTCCGAAGAGAATCAAAGGGAATCTCACCGACCCGCGGATAATTTGATTCGCACGCCGCTCTTTCAAATTTATTTGCTGAAGCATATGCGGCGAGTGCGACTTCGGTTGAGTCTCCAAGCAGGTTTCCGCCCTCTGAAACCGCCGCATCGTTGTTGAGCGCTATACAGTTCAGGAAAAGTTCGTCTCTTGAAATACCGTTCACAGCTACCTCATGTTTTACCTCAACCGCCTCCACAACCTCCATCCTGTTCTTTGTGAGAGTTCCGGTCTTGTCTGTGCAGATGTAGGTCACCGAACCAAGCGTTTCTACTGCGGGAAGTTTCCTGATCAGTGCATTCTGCTTCACCATTCTCTTGGCGCCGATCGCAAGCGCAATTGTAACAACTGCGGGCAATGCTTCCGGAATTGCAGCAACTGCAAGTGAGATTGCCGTCAGCAAGAGATTGAAGACCT